>Ga0315296_10005022_pt1 | contig 10676 bp, 4 predicted proteins | sample YL17G14_18_MG_FD_203921 | JGI IMG/M metagenome (GOLD analysis project Ga0315296, IMG submission 203921) | Sediment microbial communities from Yellowstone Lake, YNP, Wyoming, USA - YL17G14_18 | ecosystem: Environmental > Aquatic > Freshwater > Lake > Sediment | place: USA: Wyoming | collected...
AGCGTGGGTGGTGCTACAGTGGCGAACTCTCACCCAACCCGCAGTGGACTACAAAGTAGCCATCTTCCTGCTGGATCAGCGGGACCGGGTCGTGGGTCAGGTGGACAAGCCACTTCTCAGCAATCACATGAGGTTGACCTCCGAGTGGGAAGCGGGCCAGGTGGAGATGGACTACTATCTCCTGCCGAGCTTGCCTGCCACCCCCCCTGGATACTATGATGTCCAGGTCGTGGTTTACGATCCTTCCACGATGCAGAGGCTGATGGTACGCGGGGGCGACGGCAGCACGCTCGGCGACGGCTATAGCGCAACTGAGTTGCGTGTTGCGCGGCCTGCGTCACCTCCGGCGGTCGAGCCGATGCACGCCATCGAGGATAGCGCCTTGACCGCTGATCTGTCCCTTCTGGGCTACGACTTGTCTCGTGAGGATGTGAACCCAGGCGACCGTGTGGGGGTGGCACTCTATTGGAGAGCGTTCCGGGACATCGCCCAAGACTACCTGGTGCAACTCCAGCTCAGAGATGCCTCTGGGCGCAGTTGGGCCCAGGAGAAGAGCAGGCCGGCCTACGGCACATACCCAACCAACCTGTGGGAGGAAGGTGAGGTAGTCCGCGACTGGCATGACCTCCGCGTACCAGCGGAGATTCCCAGCGGAGAGTATGCCCTCCATCTGGCCCTGGAGGGCGAAGGTGCACCCTTGGCTGAACTCCAGCTGGGCACGATCCAGGTGTCCGGCAGGGTCAGATCATACGAGATCCCTGCTATGCAGCACGAGCTGGGCTGGCGTCTGGGAGACGTAGCCATGCTGTTGGGATATGACGTGGACAGCACGGTGCGGGCAGGAGAGATCCTCCGACTGACTCTGTATTGGCAATGTGTGGAGCAAGAGGATCAGTCCTACACCGTTTTCGTGCACTTGCTGGATCAGGACGGCGCGATTCGTGGGCAACTGGATGGTGTGCCCTCAGATGGCGAAGCACCGACGACTAGTTGGGTCGAAGGGGAGGTTGTCCACGATCAACGAGAGATACTGGTGGACGCACAAAGCCCTGAGGGCGAGTACGTGCTAGAGGTTGGTATGTACGATCCGAAGACCGCGCAGAGGTTGCCGGTGTATGACGCTCATCACAATCCGGTCGGGGACAGGATCCTTCTGCAGGAGATTGGCGTCGAGGCAAAAAGGTAACCCAGAGTGACAATGCTCACTACCATCTGGCGGCGAAGGGGACTGGTCGCCCTCAGCCTCCTCTTCATTCTCGCAGGCTTCTTGCGCTTCTATCGATTGCACTCCATCCCCGTGGGTTTGGACGTCGATGAGTCCGTGGATGGTTGGGAGGCGAGGCGAATCCTGAGTGGTGGGTGCTGCCCGATCTTCTTCACCGCCGACTACGGTGAGGAACCGATGCACATCTATACGGTCGTCCTCCTGTTCCGAGCCTTGGGTGTCAGTGTGCTGTCCGTCAGAGCCGCCTCGGCCATAGCTGGTCTGCTTTTGGTTCCCGTGATCCACCTCCTGGCAAGAGAGCTCTTCCCGCCCTCTGTCGACTTCCCATCGCTCACGCCCATACTTGCGGCGTTCTGGGTCGCTACCTCGTATTGGCACATAACGTACAGCAGGGCGGGCATGGAGCCCGTCTATCTCCCACTCCTCGTGAGCACGGCGGCGTTATTCTTGTGGAGGGGAATCAGGCTACAGAATAGATGGTCCTTCGTGCTGGCTGGGTGCTTCCTGGGAGCAAGCCTCTACACCTACAGAGCGGCGCGGCTGTTCCCCGTTTTCCTGCTGCTGTTCCTGGGCTACTGCGCGCTGACCAGACCCGGCTCTCGCCGGGCTCACCTGGCGAATCTGATACTGCTCACCGCTGTAGCCGTGGCGGTCTTCCTACCACTGGGCATTTACGCTCTGGGTCATCTGGATATGTTCATTCAGCGCGAGATGACTGTCAGCGTCCTCTCCCCGGAGACAGGCGACCGCTCGGCTGCCTCCACCCTCCTCGAGACTGCAGCCAGGACATTCGGCATGTACGTCCTTGTGCCTGACCCTCAATTCGAGCGCAATCCTGCACATCGGCCAATCCTCGATCCCTTGAGCTCTGTGTTCTTCCTGCTCGGAATAGTCCACGCCTGGCGCAGAAGACGGGAGCCTGCGTATGTTTTCGTGTTCCTCTGGCTCATAGTAATGTCCCTACCGGGCGCGCTTACTCCCGACGTGTCCCCTCAATACTCCAGAGGCATGGGTGCTCTCCCTGCCGTGGCCCTGCTGTTCTCTCTCGGTGTGGATTCGTCAGCGAGATGGCTGCAGCGCAGAGGCCCATGGCCAACTGTGCGACGCGCGTGCTGGCCCCTACTTTGTCTAGCCCTCGTCGCCGTAGCCTTCCTGAGTTACAGAGACTACTTCTTCCCCTGGATGGAGCGACAGAGGCAGGGCATCGTTACGGGTGCGAGGGCGATAGAGGCTGCGGAGGTTATGAATACCACACATATCCCTGGGGGTGTTTGGATATTACCCGCTAGTTCCGTGGATGCCAGCCGATTGCCTTTCTTCCAGATCAACTTCTTGTACCAGGGCGTTCTGCCTCACCATACTCTGCATATTGACGAAACGTCATGCGCCCAGGAATTGAGCGAAATATGCCAGGGCCGCAACACAGCTCTGGTGGTGAACTGGACTGACTTCGTCATGGAGAAAGCTTACGAGTCGCTGTATTCGGACCCCAAGGGATTGATGGACTTCTTGCTCAGGAAATACGGAAGGCGCCTCGAAGTAGAGCCCTTCCAGAGCTTTGACCTGGTAACCTATGAGTTACCTGAGTCCCCCAACTTCTCCATCGCCCGTTCCTTGCAGGTACTCGATGCCAACTTCGGCGACGAATTGAGCCTGGTAGCCGTGGACCTCGGAGGCTCATCCTTGCACGCCACCAGCACTCCCGAAGAGGTGGAGAAGCAACTCTTGCCCTCGGGCAAGGACGGTTGGGTCGTCCTTCAGTGGCGTGCTCTGGCCGATCTAGAAACCGACTACAAGGTGGCGGTGTACCTTCTGGACAGCCACGGCCGGGTGGTTGGGCAGACAGACAAGTTCCTGTTGAGCAACTACATGGAACCCACCTCCAGATGGGACGCCGACCAGTTGGAGATGGATTACTACATCCTGCCGTGCCAACCGGCGACCCCTCCGGGGAAGTATACGGTCCATGTGGCGGTCTACGATGCAAGCACCATGGACAGACTCAGTGTTTTCGATGCTGAAACCGGTGCCTACACCACCGGTATGGCCATCGGCGAACTGCAAGTGATCAAACCTTTGGCGCCAGCAGAGGTGCAGCCGCAGTGGCGACTACCCTCTTCACAGGTCGATATCGCCCCCGGGCTGCAGCTTCTTGGCTATGATCTGCCGGCCACGGCTGCCGGTCCTGGGGAAACAGTCCTAGTTGCCCTCTACTGGCGCGCCACGGAGGATCTGAGCCGAAACTATCTCGTGTCTCTGGAGTTGAAGGACGACCACGGAGAACCCTGGTTCCTCCAACAGGACCGCCCGGTGGATGGCACGTACCCCACTACCGAGTGGGACGAGGGCGAGGTGCTAAGGGATTGGCGCGACTTGGCTCTGCCTGCGGATATGCCACAAGGAGCGTATCAGATCTTCGTCGGTGTCTTGGAGGAGGAGAGGTTGCTCGGCGAGGTGGTCTTGGACATAATCGAAGTGCGAGGTCGAGCACGCCGGTTCACCATGCCCGAGATACAACATCCCACGGAAGCCAGGTTTGGAGAAGCCATACAATTCCTGGGGTATGACTTGAGTAGCAATGAACTAGCGCCTGGAGAAACCTTGCGGCTAACACTGTACTGGCAAGGCCTCCACGAGATGGAAGCCTCGTACACCGTATTCACGCACCTCTTGGATGCGGACAACCAGATCTGGGGACAAATGGACAGCATTCCCGCTCGGGGCCAAGCGCCCACAACCAGTTGGGTAGAGGGTGAGGTCATAACAGATAAGTATGAGATGGCTGTGCACCCGGACGCTCCCACCCGTAAGTACGTGATAGAAATCGGCGTGTACGATGCGAAAACCGGCGAACGATTACTTGTGCACCAGATGGCGGGGCAACCGGTGGGAGACCACATCCTTCTGGAAGAGATCGAAGTAGTTGGCCCCCAGTAGCCGTATGGCTGCCCGAAGCCTTCAGGCCAAACCACGCTCTGGGTGAACGAGGTAGGAATCCCTTCTATGGGCATTCTCCTAGAATTCGCTGGGACCATCATGGCTGGCTTGGTGACAGCTATCGTGGTGTACAAATGGCGATTCAGGCTTCAGGATTGGGCGAAGCGCTGGTTACACGACAACTCGACGCGGCGCCGGTCAGTATGGTTTCTGGGGTTCCTGATCACATCATACGTTGTGGTCTTTTGCACCCTCTCGTTGCTTCAGCACATCAACTTCTACACCTATAATGACCTCGCGATACAGGCTCAACTCATGTGGAATACGTGCCAAGGTCGATGGTTTGTGACCACACTCGAGGGTGATCGAGCTATCAACTTCATGGGGCATCACTTCTCCCCTGCTTTCGCGCTTCTGACCCCTGTCTACTGTCTCTGGCCCGACGCAAGCCTGCTGCTGATTCTGCAGACTGTGCTACTCGGACTTGGCGTGGTGCCAATCTATCTCTATGCAGGAAGACGGACCGGCAGCGAGTTAGTTGCTCTCGCTCTGTCGACCGGGTATTTTCTCTTCCCTGCTCTGCAATATGTCAATCTGGACCAGTTCCAAGGAATCTCCTTGGCCGTGCCTCTGCTGTCTTTCAGTGCGTACGGCTTGTTGACCAAACGTAATCGCCTGTTCCTCGTGTTTCTGGTGTTGTCTCTACTGGTCAAGGAAGAAGTGTCCTTCATAGCCATGGCCTTCGCCCTGTATCTTCTCCTCGTGCAGAGGAGATATCGTCTGGGCGCCGTCGTGCTGCTCCTAGCGATAGGATGGGCTTATGCGACAATAGGCCTCATTATGCCCGCCATAGTAGGATACCCTTACTTCTTCACAGATCGCTATGCATATCTCGGGGCTGGCTTCCACGAAATGGCCCTCTCACTGTTGTTCCGGCCGCTCTTGGTGCTGCAACATCTTCTCATACCGGCGAAGCTGGAATTCCTACTGCATCTGCTAGTGCCTCTAGGTCTCCTGCCTCTACTTGGATTCGATACCATGATCTTGGCCTTGCCCACCATGCTGTACCTTCTACTCAGCGAATACGAACCACAATACTCCATCCGCTTTCACTACACTGCTCCTCTGATCCCTCTCCTATTCATGGCCAGCGTCACGGGCATAGAACGACTAGTCCGCTGGAAGGGGCGTTCGGTGACCGTTGCTGTCTCTGCCTTCATCTTGGTAACCAGTTTGATGAGCTATCTCCTTCACGGCCCGGGGCCCCTGGCCAGCCATTTCAATCAGAACGCTCAGTATGATTTGTGGCCGCTCCTGGCCTCCGGATACGACGCGCTTGCGGCCATCCCTCCGGGCGCCTCCGTCATGACCGTTGAGGAGTTTGCGCCCCACCTGGCAGCGAGAGAGGAGATCTATATCGAGAATATCTACTATCTCCCTGTGGAGTACATATTCCAAGAATATACCGCTCGTACAGCGACCGCGCGCTACCCAGCGTTCGTGCCGGAAGGCCGTGAACTCGTCTATCCATACTATGAGACCGTTTTCGACAGAGACGGATACTGGGTACGGCGGTACCAGGAGTCCGTCCCCATCTCAAATGAACTCGGGGTTGGCTTTGACGACAAGCTCACTCTGCTGGCCTACCAATGGCGAGATCAAAGCGGAGTCCGCCTGCCTGTTTTAAGGCCCGGAGGATACCTGGATCTCATCGTTGCCTGGCGGGCTGAAGGTCAACTGCCGGAGAGATATGTCTTCTTCGTGCACCTGCTGGATCAGGATTTCCATCGCTGGTCGCAAGTAGACCAAGAGGTAGAGAGGGGTGTCTACCCTACCACTCTATGGGAACCGGAGATGGTGGTTGCTGACCAATACAGGTTGACTGTCCCTTGGGGCACGCCGCCGGGTGAGTATCAGGTCCTGATAGGTGTCTATTCCAGCGCCACCGGGCAGCGCCTCCGCCCAACCTGTAGTGAATCCGAAGTACGAGACAATGCCCTCACTCTCGGACGCGCTCGAGTAGTCAAGCCCGACTCTCCGGCGCCCCCGGAAGCGGCATCTCCTCAACAGCGCCTGGACATCCGCGTGAATGACGAGGTAGAGTTGGTGGGCTATGATCTGGGATCGACGACCATTCAACCGGGAGAGACGGTTCCTCTCATCCTGACCTGGCGCGCTTTGGCCGATGTCACACGGGAATACACGATATCGGTCGTGCTTGACCAAGTGGACGGTACAACGAGGCAAGTGATCTTGGAAGAGCCAGTTGGGCGTACATATCGCTCAAACGTATGGGAAGGATCCGAAGTCGTGCGAGATTGGCATGACCTGACGCTGCCCCTTGACGTGCCACAAGGGCGCCACGAGCTCATGCTACAGGTGCTGGACGACCGAGAGGTCATTGGCGAGGCAAGCCTCGGGTCTATTGAAGTCCACGGACGACCACACATGTTTGTCACACCTGAAATCCAGCATCCCATGGAAGCCACGTTGGGAGAAGGAGTAGCCTTCCTCGGCTACGACTTGAGCACCAAGGAGGTCGCGCCCGGCGATACCCTACGGCTCACTCTCTACTGGCAAGCTCTGGAGGAGATGCGGGTTTCTTACACTGTGTTCACCCACCTCCTGGACGCAGAAGAGGGGCTCTGGGGCCAAATGGACAACATTCCTGGCACTGGGGCAATGCCGACAACGAGTTGGCTAGGAGGCGAGGTGATCACCGATCAGTACGAGATTGTGGTGAACTCAGAGGCTCCTCCCGGCGAATACACAGTTGAGATCGGCATGTACGACGCTGAGACTGGACAACGCCTGCCCGTGTTCGGCGATGATCAGGCCCTGGAGGGCGACCGCCTACCGTTGGGAGTGCTTCAGATCACCCCTCAATAATGAACCTCTCATAGCATTAGCATGATCAAGAATGACCTGAGGGACAGAACCATCTACGTATATTTTGCTTCTCCAGCACCAACCCTTAGAATCAACAGCCACGGGCTGACCTCTTTCATCGCCACCGACGAGTTCGATGTTGCCGGAGGGATGACTGGCGTTTCGGGAAACTGGGAGGCAACTACCTGCTCCGAGTCCTTTGCAGACCGACGAGGCGGAGGGAGGGGGAGACCTGAGGCACCCTGGTGCCTTCCTTGACTAGCTGTCACCAGAGCCCAGGTGAGATACTGTCTCCATCGTCACCATTGACCCCGTGCAGATTATCTGTCTGGCTGGCAGCGTGCTGGTCTCCTGGGCGCATGTGGGGGCCAGGTGATAGCATTCTTGGCACTGGAGAAACGCAGACGACGAGTTGGCTGAGAGGCGAGGTAGTCACCGATCGGTAAGAGCTTGTGGTGAACCCGAAGGCTCCTTCCGGCGAGTACGCAATAGGGATCGCGACATTGAAAGCAAATACCCTGCAGGGCATGCCAGTCTCTTGCATCCAACGTGGCTCCCCTAGAGGCAGAAGACTACCGGAAGGAATACGAGTGCTCACAGGTGAATGACACTGACGCTTCCACAGCTCCGACCATATTGTCACAGCGAGGCACTAGTTAAGGAGCAAAAGGCGACCCAACGATGAAGGGTGCGCTCTGGAGACGTGAGCTTCTCCTTGTCACGGTTATTGTGCTTGTGGCCGTTTTCTTCAGGACCTTCCGACTGGACAACCTGCCTCGCGGCATGATCGCCGATGAGGCTCAGCGCGGGCTCGAAGCCCTGGCTATTGCACACGGTGGGTACTATCCTGTCTTTCTGAAGGCGCCGGAGGCGTATCCTATGTGTGCCTATTGGCTTGCCGTTCTTTTCCGACTCTTCGGAGCTAGCTTGCTCACGGCTCGGGCTGGGGCAGCCTTGATCGGCATAGCGACTATGCCGGTTTTCTACCTGTTGGTGAGGGAACTATTCGCTTCAACGGGCGGAAGATCAGGGCGGGTAATCGCAGTCTCAGCGACATTCTTGCTGGCAACATCCTATTGGCACATCGTGTATAGCCGCATCGCCAGGGAGATGATCCTCCTCCCGTTTTTCGCTATCCTGGTCTCGTACTTCTTCTTGCGGGCCTGGCGGTCGGGCCGACGACCCTACTTTCTTCTTTGCGGAGTCTCAATGGGCCTTGGCTTGTATACGTATGCGTCGTCATGCTGCCTGCCTCTTCTAGTGGTTGTTCCCCTAGGGTACTTCATTTGGCGTGAGAAGGGATCCCTGCGCACTCACTTCGTCAACCTGCTGTTGCTATTCGGCATCAGCTTCGCTGTCGTCGTACCTCTCGCGCTGTTTGCCTTGCGAGAGACCCACCTCTTCATGGCACGAGCCAACGAGGTCACCCTCGTGAATCGAGAGTTGACTGGCGGGTCGCCCCTTGCGGCGTTTGTGGTGTCCTCCGCCAGGACGGCGGCCACGTTTATCATCCAAGGGGACCCGAGCCTAGTACACAATCCTGCGAGTCGTCCTGTCCTGGACCCTGTTGCATCACTCTGGTTTGTCCTAGGTCTGTGCGTCACCTTACGAAAGTGGAGGGAGCCGGCGCACTTTGTGCTCCTGTCATGGTTTGTGACAATGTGCTTGCCAGCCGCGGTCACGGTGTTGCCGAGTGCTGACTTCTCAAGGGCGATAGGAGCTCTTCCCGTCGTTTGTATTCTGCCTGCGCTGGGCATGGTCACGGCCTGGGAATGGTTTGAAGCCAGGACAGCTGCCCACCGCCTAGTGACCATCCTTGGGGCCTCAGTCGTGGTCATCACTCTGCTTTTCACCGCCGCCACCACCTATCGGGACTACTTCATAGTCTGGGACACGCGGGAGGACCTGCGCCAAGGATATGATGGTGCATACACAGCAGCGGCGGCGATACTGAACGAGACGCGTGTGCCAGACTCTGTCTGGATCCTGCCCTTGACAGCCCTGGCTCAAGGTGGCTATGGTTCTGATCATTTTGACTTCCTTTATCACGGGGATAGTCCCTATCACACCCTGCGCGTCGACGAAGGGACAGCGGCAGATGAGTTGTGCGGTATTCTCCGAGATGGGCCCGTGGCGCTGGTAGTTGATTGGAAGGGCTATGTCCTGGAAAGGGCCTACGAAGCCATCAGTGCAGATCCGAAGAATCTGATCTCCTTTCTCATGCAGAAATTCGGACGAGAATTGGACAGGAGGAGCTACGAAGCCTTCGATGTGGTGACCTATCAGTTGCCGGAGTCGCCTGCCTTTTCGATAGCCGAGAACTTCGAACCCTTGACTGTGAACTTCGGCGATGAACTGATGCTGACAGGAATGGCCTTGGGAGGATCATCCTTGCAGCATACAAGTACTACACAGGAGGTGGAGCGGAGAGAACTACCTTCAGGAAAGAGTGGTTGGGTAGTGCTGCGCTGGCGGGCGCTAACAGAGCCAAGCCGAAACTACAAAGTGTCGGTGTACCTGCAAGACGAAGGTGGACATGTCGCAGGACAGGTAGACAAGCTGCTCTTGAGCAACTACCTGCATCCAACGCAGGATTGGCAAGCCGGACAGGAGGAGATTGACTACTATACCCTTCCAAGCTGGAATGGCTCCGCGCCAGGATGGTACAAGGTAGGCATCACGGTGTATGACGCGCACAGTGCAGACGTACTGTACCGAAAAGATGGGGCGCGCAGCTATGAGCTGGGGATGATGGAGATTGTGAGGCCCCTGGTGTCTGGGCAAGTGGAGCCCGAGGCAAGCGTCGAGGATGAGGAAAGCGAAATAGCAGGGAGGATCAGGCTGCTGGGATATGACTTGCCGCGAAGAGAGCTTAGCCCAGGAGATGAGCTAAGTTTGGCACTATACTGGCAGGCGATAGAGGATGTGAACCGTGACTATCAGCTTGCCGTGCAACTGACCGACAAACGAGGGGTAGTGTGGGCTGAGGAGTTTCATGCACCCATCTACGGTTCCTACCCCACTGTTGAGTGGGCCAAAGGGGAAACCCTCAAAGACTGGCACGAGATACGCCTGCCAACTGACATGGCACAGGGCAGTTACCAGGTCTCTGTGCTGGTTGCGGAGGAGGGCACTGTGTTGCGGGACGTCGGTCTGGAGGAAATCACCGTAAGAGGCCGTCCTCGTCAGTTTATCATACCCCAGATTCAAAACCCTCTTGAGGCCCGCCTGGGGCAAGGGGTGCAATTCCTTGGACATGATGTGAACAGCGATGAGACAAGGGCCGGAGGAACTCTGCAGCTAACGCTATACTGGCAAGCCCTGGCAGAAATGGACGTCTCCTACACGGTGTTCACCCACCTATTGGACGCAGAGGAGCGGGTCTGGGGCCAGATGGACAGCGTGCCTCTCAGAGGCGAAGCCCCCACGACGAGCTGGGTATCAGGAGAGGTCATTGCAGACGAGTACGAGATCACCGTGGACGCAGGAGCTCCCCCGGGGGACTATGCCATCGAAGTCGGCATGTACGATGCCACCACAGGTAGGCGCCTGCCTGTCTCCATCGACGGCCGCTTGCTGCAAGGCGACCGACTTGTGTTGGGGCAGATTCGGGTCCTGCCTTGAG
>Ga0315296_10005023_pt1 | contig 10676 bp, 9 predicted proteins | sample YL17G14_18_MG_FD_203921 | JGI IMG/M metagenome (GOLD analysis project Ga0315296, IMG submission 203921) | Sediment microbial communities from Yellowstone Lake, YNP, Wyoming, USA - YL17G14_18 | ecosystem: Environmental > Aquatic > Freshwater > Lake > Sediment | place: USA: Wyoming | collected...
CAGTTAGTGTGTGATAAAGCCCTTCCTGATGGCCTCTGTCACAGAAGAGATTCACCGTGTGGGGACCACGACTACTCTCCGCCAGCAATAGATTGAATCGGTCCGAAGAGTCTTTTAGGGGCCCATTGAAGACTCTCGCATCGCTCACAAGGGAGCCGAGTCTGTTTCAAGAGAGGATGATAACTCCAATGGACACGGACCTCTGGACCGAGAAGTATAGACCTCCGACACTCAGAGAAATCGTGGGTCAGGAATCGGTGATTCAAAGCCTAGTCAGGTTTGTTGAAACCAGGAACGTTCCACACTGTTTGTTCGCAGGTCCGCCTGGCACAAGCAAGACGACAGCTGCTATTGCAATGGCTAAGGACCTGTTCAGAGATTCCTTTGACAGAAATTTCATGGAACTGAATGCAAGTGATGAAAGAGGAATCGAGGTTGTAAGAAACCAGATCAAGCACTTCGCGCGAACGTTGCCCACAGAAAACGCGCCATTCAAAATCTTGGTTCTTGATGAAGCGGACCACTTGACGAGCGACGCACAGCATGCCTTGAGGCGTACAATGGAGACTTACGCTGCATCATGCCGAATGATCCTGATATGTAACTACTCAAGCCGGATTATCCCGCCAATCCAGTCAAGGTGTGCAGTGTTCAAGTTCACTCGGTTGAACGATAGTGATGTTGCAGGCAGAATCGATTATATCGCAAAGAATGAGGGAGTGCAGCTTCTGTCGACGGGAAAAGAAGCGATATTATATCTTGCGGAGGGAGACATGAGGACTGCAATCAATCTGCTGCAAGCCGCATCTTCTGCCAGCAGGAAGATCACCGATTCGGTTGTCTATGGGATGTCGGGTCACGCAGATCCCAGCAAAGTCAGGGAGATGTTAACTAAGACCCAATCTTCAAGCTACAATAGTGCTCTTGAGATGCTGGATGATCTCATCTATCAACAAGGGCTTTCTCCATCGGATCTGGTACGCCAGATACATCGTGAAGTCATGAAATTGGACATCCCAGAGGATTGGAGAATGAAGATACTTGAAAGGACCGCGGAAACCGAGTTCAGAATTGCTGAAGGTGCTAATGGGGAAATCCAGCTGGCTGCACTGCTGTCCTTCATTGGGCTAGGATCGGGGTAGGACATGAGTGATGATAGTATTCCTTGGTCTGAGAAATACAGACCAAGTAGTATGGATCAGGTGATTGGCAATACAGAATCCATGCATGAACTGCGTGATTGGGTGCTGTCTTGGAGACGAGGACCCCAGAAGACAAAGGCAATCCTGCTTCTCGGACCACCGGGCGTTGGCAAGACTTCGGCCGTAATCGCACTTTGTCGAGACTTAAATGCCGAGCTGGTTGAATTCAATGCAAGTGACAAGCGTAACAAAGGAGTCATAGAAACGCAAGTTTGGACGGCAGCTACTCAGGAGACTCTTGATGGACGAATGCGAGTCGTCCTCTTAGACGAAGTCGACGGATTGTCAGGTACAGGCGATAGGGGCGGCACAGGGGCAATGCTCAAGGTGATTGCTGAGTCTGTGCATCCAATCGTTATGACAGCGAACGACCCTGAGAGTCCCCGTCTCAAGGAAATCCTCAAGCGTTGTATGGTTCTCACCATAGGGCCAATCGAAACAAATGATATGGTTGGTGTCTTGAAGCGGATAGCGGCGCTGAATGAAGTCGACGTTTCAGAGAAGGTCCTGGAAGAACTGGCCGAGCACTCGGGGGGAGACCTGCGCGCCGCAATTTCAGACCTAGAGGCAATTGCTATTGGCGGTCCCAGTCTTGGAGTGAGCAGCCTCTCTTCAAGAGATGTTCGCCGGGGAATAAGAGAAACCCTTGCCAGACTCTTCATGGCAATCAACCCCTCTGTGGCCAAGAGAGTACTATCAGAAGCAGATGTAGATGACGAAGAATTGGTGCTCTGGCTTGAAGAGAACATGAATCTCCACCTCATGACTCATCATGAGCAGAATTGTGGGTTTGAAGCACTATCACTGGCGGACCTGACCCTAGGTAGAATCCGCAGGAGACAAAGCTGGAGATTGCTGGCATATGTCCAAGACTTCATCTCTGTGGGGATTGTAATGGGCCGGTCGGAGACTCCGTTCAGACGCATAGAATATTCAGAACCTACTTGGCCGCTGTTGGCTTGGCGCGGTGCAAGGAAGCTCGACAAGACTTCAGAACTGTTGACGAAGCTATCACGCGTCTCGGGGGTTTCTAGGCGAAGAGTAAACAGGGCTTATTATGATGCAATAGAGCAGATTGTGGCTCGGGACCCAAAATCGGGCGAACTATTCGCTCGGTGGCTAGATGTCAGCAGGGCACTCCTAGGTTCGAAAGGAAGTCGTCGTTCAAGGCAGACATGGTCCTGAAAGACTTGGCGAAGAACAGTAGCTGAGTGTTGATCTCCTTTCGGACTCTTCTCATCGCAAACTTGCTGTGATTCATGCGAAAAGGAATGACTGCTTCTACAAGCACAAGACATTCCGGCGGAGCTGGTCTAATCCCGCTCCGTATGGCTTGGAGCTTCTTGAGTATCTCAGGAACTAGCTCTGGAGATAATTCGCCAGTCCCTACGTGCAAAAGCAAAGAGACTATCTTGCGGACCAGTTTCCATAAGAAACTAGTTCCGTATATGTCTACAATCAGGGTGCCCTTGGATTCCATGATGCAAGTGTTCAGTATTGTTGCCTTGGAAGAGCGGTTCCCATCGGACTTTGAGAGCATTGCGAAATCGTGTGCACCAGTAACATACTGCGCTGCTGCCCTCATTGACTCAATATTGAGTTCAAGGTTGGAAGTATCAAGATAGTATCTATAGTGACGCATGAGAATGCTGTGGCGCGGTCTGAATTCTGGCGGGGCCACCGTGTAAGCCCAAAGTGCAATGTCGTCAGGCAGATGCTTGTTTATCTGATTGATGTCCAAGGGCTTCTCTGTGGTTATCATGACTATTTGACCGATGCTGTGAACACCCCCGTCCGTACGCCCGGATAGCTGAACAGTGGTAGTTGAGTGTTCCTCTCCACTCCATTTCGTCACTGCATCGATAAGTGTGCCTTGAATTGTGCGTAACCTTGGTTGCCACTGGGACCCATGATAGTTGTGACCTAGATAGAAAAGACGAGCCAAGTAGGCAGTCATCTCGTTCCCGAGCTCCCTACGATGACCAAAGATCGAACAGATTCTTGAGAGACCTAGCTCTCAAGTCCTCACCACGGTAACGGTATATCTTGATCCGCCCAAAGGTCTTCTCTTCGACCAATCCAGATCCAATGAGCACCTCAAGATGTGCCTTAGTCGAACTGTGGTTGAGCGAAGCCCTCCTGCAAAGCTCGGATATGTTTAGCTCGCCTGCATTAGCCAATTCTCGGAGAATTCTGACTCGCCCCTTAGAGGAAAATAGTTCTTCAATAGGCGCTCGTGAACTCACTTCTGGCTTCATGTATGTTCATTAGCCTCCCTGTGACGACTGAAGCAAATCTAGGAGAAACCGTTCTAGCATGTCTGCAGGAACATCTGAAAGCCCTACGAGCGTGGTCTGTCCTCTCTGACCTGCTCCGGACCGCCTCGTGTCAATCAGTCCATGAGCATTCAAGTCCTGAACCCACTCCCATACTTGTGTGTGCGCCCGTGCCTCCTCTCCGTACTCTTCGCATACTGTCCGGTACATTTCTTCCACTTCGCCAATTGTGGTATACGCACTCCGGATTTCCTTGAGAGACCTGCTGGCAGCTAATAGCAGGAGTTTGCTTTGAATGGGGAGTGCTGCGAATACCTCCTTCCTCAATTCCGGATGTGTATCCGCTTTTGCCTGTCGAGCATAATCTGGAATCACGGCCTTTGTCCCTTCACGATCGGCTTGTTTGCCAGCACGCCACAGCAACTCAATCGCATACCTAGCATCGCCACGTTCGGAGGCAATATCAGATATGACTTGGAGAGTTTCGTCCATCACAGTGTTTGGCTCAAACGCCAGAGCAAGTCGGTCCTTGAGAATGTCATGGAGTGCATCTGAATCGTACTTGTCGAACCGCAGAATGTTGCGTTGTAAAGTACTAAGTATGCTACGATCAAACGAACTCTCATCAAGCGGAATGTCTCTCCCTACTCCAATCATCGAAATCCGTTGAGGCGCATTCAGTCTATCGTCGATAAGGCGTGTGAGATCGTAGAGTATCTCCGCTCCTTTCTGCTTGATGAAGTAGTCCAGTTCGTCAAGAATCAACAGAAGGTACCTGTCTTGTGAGTCGATGACTTCCAAAACCATCTGAAGAATCTCCTCGGGTGAATGGCCTCTGCGCGGAAACTTTGAATTGAACTCGCGCAGTATTCGGAGGTATACCAAATACGTGCTCTTGTTTACACGACAATTGATGTGTAGCTTGTGTAGGCGAATGCCCCTTCTGTTGGCAGCCTGAACCATCTGTTCGGAGAATCTCTTCGCTACAGCGGTTTTTCCACTGCCGACAGGACCTTCGATCATGAACTTCTGACTGGTATGTCCAGGTGATGATATCAATGTCTTGAAGCTCTGCGCGAGAGTCCTCAGTTCTGATTCCCGATGTGGCAGAGTCTCTGGAACATAATCGGCGGATAGAAACTGTTCTGACTTGAATACACTGTGTCTACTCAGCTCATCCTCAACATAGTCCCGAGGCATTATCGTCTGCGCACCGTTCATTGTAAGCTGGACAAAGTTGGACAAAGGAGTCCTTGTCCTCCCAGAAACGGCACTGGGGTCACACTCCTTGAGGCCAGTCTTCGTGTCAGGTTGGCCTCAGGAAATGGTCCGGAGCCGGTCCTTATAAGTTTCTATCCGGAGATGTCCAAGATTGTCCAACTTCTGGGCAGCTGTTAGCAGCCCATCTTTGTGTGAACTTAAAAACATTGCGCGCATTGTACGATTAAACGCACAAACGTGGCAGAGGTAGCCGAAACTATTAGTGGCGAGCTCTTCACTCAAGATCCAGATCATCGTCGGAGCCCGACTCATCGGGGTCATGACAGTCATCACTCGCCATGATTCAAGTCCAACGGATTTACCCTTAAGTGTGGCGACGAGTGATGGTGCGACCGCCGGGATTTGAACTCCCGCGGTTCTCAAAAACCGACTCGGGTTGGAAGCTTGGGAGGCTTCCGTCCTAACCAAACTAGACCACGGTCGCTAATTCGTTCGACTAGCAGGTCTTGATAAAAGACTATCGGCGAATGTCTGGGAAAAACCTCATTGCGAACTCGTTGGTGCTCTGTGCGCACCTCTTCCGAACTCATTGTGTTATTTCGGAGACTGAAGTCGTTAGACTTCACTCAAGCTTTGATAGACGTTGCAGAAGTCTTATCTTAGGACTGGCCAAGCCCGACACTGAGAGTCGTGGATATGGCTACTCGAGATCGGGCCTTACACTTCTGGCAAGGCAATCAGGCGTGTGCCGAAGCCGCGATTGCAGCTGGTTGCCGCTTCTTTGCAGGTTATCCAATAACCCCAGCCTCCGAGATTGCCGAGATTATGGCAGAAAGGCTTCCGCAGATAGGAGGCATTTACCTTCAGATGGAGGATGAAATAGGTGCCATTTCAGCTGTGATTGGTAGTTCGTGGGGAGGACTGCTATCGATGACTGCAACTTCAGGGCCAGGTTTCAGCTTGATGCAAGAGAACATCGGTTATGCTGTGATGACTGAAACGCCCTGTGTCGTTGTCGATGTCCAGAGGGCAGGGCCGAGCACAGGACAAGCCACAAAGGCAGCCCAAGGAGACTTCATGCAGGCCAGATGGGGATCTCATGGGGACTACGAAAGCATAGTATTGGCGCCCAATTCCGCCCAAGAAACATACGAACTCACTTTGAGAGCTTTCTATCTCTCGGAACGTTTGAGACACCCGGTTTTGGTATTGTCTGACGAAGTAGTGGCTCACTCCCGTGAAAAGGTAATTGTGAAGGACCGGGACAATGTCCCGATTGAGAGAAGATTTGCGAAAGGAGGCGAACCGCCCTACGGAGGTGTCGATGAATCCGGTAGGGCTATTATGCCGAGGTTCGGAGATGGCCATAACTTGCTGGTCACAGGTTCGACGCACGATGAACGTGGCCTGAGAAGGACTTCAGACCCAGAAGTTCATGACAGACTGATACGCAGACTTGCAGCGAAGATTCTCAAGGAAAAAGGCTTGCTCACCGATGTGATAGTCTCAGGGCCCCGGAGGGCAGAGTGGGGAATTGTGTCCTTTGGATGCACTTCAAGAACCGTGGACGAAGTGATGATGACAAAGCACGAAGCAGTTTCACTGCGATCCCTAAGGTTGAAGACAGTGTGGCCATTTCCAGATACAGAGGTCAAGGAGTTTGCGAGCACTGTGGAGAGATTGCTCGTGCCCGAACTGAACCTTGGGCAGCTTGCCAGAGAAGTCTCTCGTGCTGTAGGTGGCTCGGTTGAGGTTGTTTCGTTGAATAAGATCGGTGGAGGGCTTATGATAGAGCCAGAAGAGTTGCTTGGCGCATTGAAGTAGGTCTGGCTTGAAGTGTGCTTGTCAGTGCCAGTGAGATTGCTTAAAGACCCTCTATGAACAGAGATAGTAATTACGATGTTCGTCCGCATCCAAATGAAGACAGCAAGCAACTCGTTTGCTGTCCCAAGCCAACGCTGGCTGATTTTGAGAATGAAGGAGTGAAGCCCCGGAGCTAGGCGGAGGGGTAATGCTACTGACACCGATTTGTTAGTTGTTATGTTGTTCATGCAGACTTGGAACCCAGTATCGACGAAGGTCATGCGTATGTCGACGACACTGACAGTTTCGTTATTATCGTCAGTTGCACTGACATTGAGAAGAAGATTCTCGCCATAGAATGCTGAAACGACTGCACTATGTGCATGGATTGTTCCTGTGACAAGAACCTCGACCTGATTTTGCCCTTGGAATAGGTAGGGGGCTGCGGCCTCGAGGAGAAGTATATGACGACCAAGAGAGACATTGGGTCTAACGCTTATTCTGATTGCCATGGATACATCCGTAGTGATTTCCCACTCCGAGGTGATTTCCCCCAGATTGTCCCTAAACCGGATCATGATGTGTTGGTTATCGGGGCCTTGCGACTCTACTGTGAAGTCAATGGTCACATTGTTGTTACGCATCGCAGTGAGCGTATTGTTTGGGCAAAGAAGATGTAATGGGCAAAAGACTGTGAGCTCTACAGGAATTGTTGTCCGATGGACGAACCTTGATACGTCGCGGCAAATCAATAATGAATACGTTTTGGTACCGAAACCAGACTCTCGAGGAACCAGCCAATGTAGGCATGCAATGCCCTCAGAGTTGGTGTAGTTCCAAGCTACCGTTCCGTTGTCTGGAGCATGGAGTTCCACGACTACATTGCCAATCGCGGTGCCGTTGGGGTCCAATACGCAGACGCGAACTTCGGCGTCCTGCCCGAGCACGACAGGAACAATAGGTTGGACTAGTACGTCGGGCATGAAAGTCACTTGGCTAATGAGTGTACGGATGAGACAATCGTGATACATTGTTCTGTTGGCCTCTAATGATATGAGTGCTGTGCCCCAGACACTCCAAGGCAGGTCAAGTGCAAGAAAGATGTGCCCGGTTGAGTTAGTGATGCTTACGTATTGGGTCAAACTAATGCTACCGATTGAAACACGGATTGTTGCCGGGAGTGAGCAGACAGCAAGCCCGCTCGGACTATCTACTATTTGTGCATCGATATAGACTGTCGAGCCGGACAGCATTTCCGGCGATACACTGATACTCGCTGAGAGGGGTCTAGGAAGAGACTGAATATTAATGGTTGCTACTGCAGTCTGGTACAGGCTATTTGTGGCAGTGAGATTGACGAAATACAGACCGGGCCCAGCATAGAATGGGATAGCAGTGCTGTACTCTCCGTTACCCAGATTGGTCATGAAACCGTTCGAGAATAATGTTGACCATTCGATTATGCTATTACTGATGGGCAATTGAGACGAATTCATGTGCTCCGCAGTAATCGCCAGTATGTCAGCTTGTCCATAAGCTGGAAATTCGCAATAGACATGATCCGGAGCACTCAGCACCCTCAACGTCGAGAGACCCGGTTCTACAATGACCCATTGAGACTGTGAGAAGGGCATGAAGGAAGTCGAGCCGGCGGTGCTGAGCGTTAGATTGTACGTGCCAGGAGGACACATACTCTGTGCCCAATTAAGGTACACGCGGCCATGTGAATCCGTTGTCACGTTGGTGTCTAGGACAGGTTTTTGGGTGGATTCCCGGACGGAAAGCGAAATTGGTTGATTGGAGAACGGAATGTTAGTGTTGTGTGCACTCGCAATCCGCAGTATGAGCGTGGTATTCGTCCCGAAATGGATTGACAACGGGGTTTCAGGAAGGACAACAAGAGGCCCTCTCTTCAGGTTCACATTGACCACTTGGCTTCCACTCTGACTGTATTCGTCATAGATCTCGAAGTTGAAGATAGCCTCCGCCTTTGTTCCATTTGCTCCCGGTGCAGTCTCGTTAGGCATAATGACGTGCGATGATGAGAGAAAGCGAACATCCGGCAGTGAAGAGATGAAATAGCCTTCGCTGAATACTGGTCCTAGGTCTGTGACAAGTGAAAAAGAAACGTAGCACCACCCGCCTTCGGCAAAATCGGCGACAAGCTTAGCAACCATGTCGATTGTTTCCCCGACTTCATAGACCATCTTGTCAGTTTCGAAATAGTAGAGCTGAAAGTAGAATGCCGAAACGGGTGCTGCCATGCAAAGGGCAACTGCTATGGATACGGATAGTGTGGTCGCCAGTTTCGGGGTCAAACGATTCACCAGAATCGCGTCGGTATGGTGCCTAAAAAAGGGCACAATGAAACAACGACAGGTTTAATTCAAGACCTTCCCGCGTAAGTGCGCAACCTCCGACTGCTGGGAGTGTCAGAGTCTATGGGGATTAAGCTGAAGGATGCGGTTATCGATCTTATTGATGATACCGAAACTAAGAGACTGAAGCTCGTGAGAATAACGTCCAAGATAGATGGCGCAACGCTGACAACTGAACTTCCAGAAGCTCTTTGTGAAAGGCTCAAAGTGAAGGACCGTGTTGATGTGACCTTGGATTCGAAGCCAATTCCAAAGGGAGAAGAGGCCAAGTTATATGCAGAAGGCACACTCCTACGTGTAGTTGAGGGAAAAGCTCTCGAAATACTGGGATCTGTCGGAGGATTAAGAGTTGAACTCAAGGTCACCAAGCCGACGCCATCCCAGAGCAAGACATTCACGTCGGGCATATTCTATTTGATGATTTCATAATGAACTCACTCGCATGGAAGAAGTGACTCAGAGAGAGTAGTTTCGGGAACCTCTCTTTCTGAGGAGGCCGAATACGACCACCGTACGGCCACGATTGTTCGATAGAACAGACAACCGTTCTGAGTAATGAGATTGAGCGCTTCTGGAATCTAGTTATTTGTTGGAACTTTGATGTTCTTGGTGCGATGTTTGGTTAATGAAGCAGATGAGCCGTTCATGGCCTCCTTATGGTCCTGTCCAGATTGCTCAGGGCAGTTAGTGACCAGTCAAGGACATATAGTCTGTACTGAATGCGGACTTGTGGTCTCAAGGGAGTATGTGCATCCTACATATCAGATGGGTGAGGAGCAGCATGCGGATACACCCGACGCGGCAATGTATGTCTCACTAGGTAACAGGATACATATTGTAGACGGGCTTGGCAGTTACATTGGCTTTCATAAGGACACATACTTCCGTGATGCTCACGGACAGACTCTATCAGGACATGCGCAGAGGAAATTCAAGCGCCTAAAGATGATATACGGTGCACGCATAAGGATTGGAAAGAGTGAGGCAAGGTACCGGGCGCTTAGGACACTGAATCATGTTTCGAAATTGCTGATGTTGAATGAGCAAGTACGTGATCGGACGGCCTATCTGTACAAGAAAGTAATCTCAGAAACTCCGGATAAGGTCACAAACAACATCTTAGTGATGGCAGTGTGCCTATTGATGGCCGTGCGCGAGTTCAGGGATGGAGCCCCTATAACACTGGAAGAGATAGCTGATGTCTTTGAAAAATGCGGACATAGAGTAAACGTGCGTGCAATGGTGCGTGAGGCGATGCGACTTAAGTCTATGACCGGTCATGCACCTGAACTCAGACGACCCGAGGATTATGTTCCCAGAGTGCTATCCATGATGATGAATAGTCCAAAAGTGATTGGTAAAGTCAAGTCGAGAGGGTGGGACCCCAGTGACTATGAGAATGCCATGAGGAGTAAGATGCTTGCTATCCTTGACATAATACCTGCTTCGAAGAGAGGTGGTCGGAATCCATTCATATTCACAGTCTCGGTGGCTTATACTAGTGATAGGCTCGTAGCTGGTGAACATGGAAGACACTCTGTTCTGACTCAGAAACTGGCCTCTAAGGCAACCGAAGTGGCTGAGTACAGCATTCGAGACCACTTTGGGGTGATAAAGAAGCTCCTAGAGAGTGCGCCTCATGCTGTTGTGAGACATTCAGAATAACAGTTGATTGACATTGGATGTGCGACCCGATTTTAGGAACTTAAATCCCCAATTGAAGCCGCATAGCTTGTGCGGTTCATCGAATGTGACAAGGCAACAGGCACCGTTGCCGAACACTGTATGATAGTTTG
>Ga0315296_10005024_pt1 | contig 10676 bp, 6 predicted proteins | sample YL17G14_18_MG_FD_203921 | JGI IMG/M metagenome (GOLD analysis project Ga0315296, IMG submission 203921) | Sediment microbial communities from Yellowstone Lake, YNP, Wyoming, USA - YL17G14_18 | ecosystem: Environmental > Aquatic > Freshwater > Lake > Sediment | place: USA: Wyoming | collected...
CTTCATCTTGATTAGGTCTATGATTGGTGGTCTCGAAGAAAGGTATCCTAGGTCGTACAATGTTAGAGCTGCCCCTAGTGTGGATTCTACTCTTGATGTGGTCTCCCCGACGACTGAGTAGCCCCCCTCGACAGCATCGTAGCGTCCTCCCAAGTTGGAAATCAGCGAGTCCTTTCGGGTCGCCGGGTTAGCCGAAGTAGGCTGGACCGCAAATGGCAATATGATGAGGGCGAACGCAATAATCAAGCCTAAAGCTCTGACCTTGTACATGTCAAGATGCACCAGCGCTCAACGCGTTGAGGGCCGAATCGGGGTCCGGTTATTAATGTTATCCTCGTAGAAAGAATGCACGCGGCTAACCATGACCGATAGCGGTCAGCTCGCTATGAGACGATGGAAAGGTCATCTGGGACCGAGTTCCTCAGAGCGAATATATCGGTAAGCCGAGTCTGCGGCGATTGCACCTTGGCCGGCAGCAACTACAATCTGCTTCATTGATGAGACAACGTCTCCGGCAGCAAAGATCCCCGGTATGCTGGTTCTTTGTTCCCTGTCGGTGATTATCTCTCCGCGTTTGTTTGTCGCCGCACCCACCGCTTTGACGATCGTGCTTTCGGGATCTGAACCCAGAGCCACAAAGACGCCATCGACTACTAGAGATGATGTTCTTCCTGTCTGTACATTCTGAAGGATTACTTCCTTAAGCTGCTGGTCTCCTCTGAACTCTTTCACAACAGTGTTCCAGATTAGCTCTGTGTTCGTCTTGAACAGCTGGTCTTGCATTGCCTGTTCTGCCCTGAGGCTATCTCGTCTATGAATGAGATAGACCTTCTCAGCGACTTCGTGCAAGTATATTGCCTCTGTCACCGCAGTATTCCCTCCCCCGATTACTGCGACTGTCTTTCCCCTGAAGAGGGGGCCATCGCAGGTGGCGCAGAACGAGATCCCTTTCCCGGTCAGTTCGTCCTCGCCCGCAACCTCCAGCTTCTTATGGCCTCCGCCAGTTGCCACGATCACTGCACGAGCTCTATAGTTGCCTCGTCGCGTTTCCAGAAAGAATTCTCCATTCTTCTCAGGTCCCCGTATGCTCTTGACTTCGGTGATATCCCTGACCTGTGCCCCACTTTTCTTGACCTGTTCTTTCATTCGAGAGGCAAGATCGATTCCCATTATGAAACTGAACCCTGGGTAGTTCTCAATCCCCGGACTGGTCGCCTGCGCTCCGCCGAGAACCTTGGACTCCAACAAGAGCGTCTTAAGTCCATAGCGGGCCCCATAGATGGCCGCTGTCATGCCTGCTGGTCCACCACCTATGACGACTAGTTCCCAGTCCAAGTCCTCGGTCATCAGGGTCCCACCATTGCAGGTAGCGCAATGAACTGTCTAAGCAATCTCGAATCATCCTTAATTTCTCTTTCTGGTCAGAACACACCCATCTCCCGGACAGCTTCATCTGTCAAGCCCTCTGCCGGCAGCAAGGCCACCTTTCTGATGGGTTTTAGCAGGTCGGCGATTCGTCCGAATGTCACCTCCCTGATGGGCGCGCTGTCATGTTTAACAAAGACTGACGCTCGTCTAAACCTCTCTGGTTCATAGGAGAAGACATGACCCGGACCAACAGCGAGCACAATGTCCACCTTGTCAAGTCCTTCCCAAGGCCAGACAGAGTCGTTGAATGATTCAATTACTACGATATCGGATGCCTTTTCGAGCTCCTTGAATGATTCGCTGACAAATGCCTCATAGCAATCATTCTCCACGTTCTGCACCTCCTCGAGACGCGTGATAGGTTGCGGAGTCGTGCCTTTCGACAGCCTATCTGCCTCTTCTAGTGTAAGCAGAAGCCGCCCTTTCTGAATCAGGTCCTCTGCAATCAGCATAGTGGATTGAACCCCGTTGCCCGAGGGGTGGCTCATCCTTTGCATTGCCAAGGCCGAATCCCATCCAGCAAGACCGAGCGTGTTAGTTAGGTTTTCTCCCGGTCTCTGGAGATGCGCAGGCACATAGAGAGCATGAACCGGGTTGGCTAAGAAATCATGCACATTCGACTGAAAGACTTGCCTTACGCGAGTCGCATCATAGGAAACCAGCTTCCGGCTATCTAGACAATATCGCGTGTGCTCAAACCTGTACCAGTAGTTGTGCCCACTGATGGGCTTGAAGAACTCCACTTTGTGGTTTTCACTTAGACTCCGTACGATCTGAATTGCGGCTCCTGTCTTGCCGGAGTCAAAGGGATTCAGTCCAACAATCAGAACACGAGTAGCCACTGGACGTTTTCCCCGCAAAAGCAAAAGAAGGAAGGAGAGGGAGCCCTGCGGCTCCGTCTCTTCTCTATTCTAGTACATTCCGCCCATTTCACCCATGCCGCCTGGACCACCAGGACCACCGGGGCCGCCTGCAGGAGGTGAACTAGCCTTTGCAGCAATCACATCATCAATCCTGAGGAGCATCTGAGCCGCCTCAGAAGCAGAACGGATTGCCTGCCTCTTGACACGCGTGGGTTCAATAACCCCGGCCTTCATCATGTCTGCCGCGTGACCAACAAACACGTCTACACCAGACCAGATACCTGTTGGCTTGGCGTGTTCCTTGTTTAGCTCGGCCATGATGTCGATTGGATCATGACCCCCATTTTCTGCGAGGGTCTTGGGAATTACTCTGAGAGAGTCTGCGAATGCCTCTATGGCGAGCTGCTCACGACCCTTGACCTCGGCTGCGTAGGCTCCCAAGCGCTTGGCAATCTCGGTCTCTATGGAACCGCCACCTGCGACATATGCGCCGTCCTCGACCACGTTTCTGACTACTGAAAGAGCATCATGCATAGCTCTCTCCGCCTCGTCTACAACGTGTTCGGTGCCGCCTCGGATGACTATGGATACAGCCTTAGGATCCTTGCACTCTCTGACGTAGACAAGCTTGTCATCACCAATCTTCATTTCTTCTACGAGACCCGCGGACCCGAGGTAACTCGAGTCGAGCTCATTGAGACTACTGGCAACCTTTCCACCTGTGGCCTTCGCGAGTTTCTCCAGAGTGCTCTTCTTTGCTCTTCGGACCGCCATGATTCCGGCCTTTGCAAGGAAGTGCTGTGCAAGATCGTCGATACCTTTCTGGCAAACAAGGACGTTTGCTCCGGTCGCGATGACCTTGTCAACCATGCCCTTAATCATGTGCTCTTCTTCGTCAAGAAAGGCCTTAATCTGGTCGGGCTTGTCAATCTTGATCTCAGCATCAAACTCAGTCTTCTCGACCTCAATCGCAGCATCGACAAGTGCGATTTTCGCGTTCGCCACCTTCCTTGGCATGGCGGTGTGAACTACTTCCTTGTCAACCACTATGCCTCGGACAAGCTCAGTCTCAGTCAAGCTCTTACCTTGCTTCTTGGTGACCTCAATCATGTCGATGTCTGCCCTGTTCTTGCCATCGACTTTCTCGACAATCTGCAGAACAGCTTCAACTGCGATGGCAGAGAAATGGTCTCTAGCACCGACAATGGACTTGCTGTTCATCGAAGTGTTCGCAATCCCTGTGAGGACTTTCTTGTCGAGACCGGTCATCGATACCGAGATCTGGTCGAGTATCTTAGTCGCTTCGTCGGAAGCTTTCTGATATCCACTGACGATAATCGTCGGGTGGATTTTCTTATCGAGGAGCTCTTGAGCCCTCTTCAGGAGTTCACCAGCGATGATTACTGACGATGTAGTGCCGTCGCCGGTCTCTTGGTCTTGGCTCTTCGCAACCTCTACGAGCATCTTTGCAGCAGGATGCTGTACGTCAATCTCCTTCAGGATTGATGCGCCGTCGTTTGTGATTGTTACATCACCAAGCGAATCAACCAGCATCTTGTCCATGCCACGTGGGCCGAGGGTGGACTTGATGGCGTCGGAGATGACAATTCCTGCCATGATGTTATTGCTTTGTGCACTCTTCCCCCTTGTTCGCTGAGTGCCTTCTTTCAGGATCAATACGGGGGTGCCGCTCAACTGTGCCATATGACATTCACCTTATCATGTTCTATTGTACTGATAGCGTTCTCATCTCAGCCTAGGCTGACGCCACCAGTCAAAACTGTACATGGACTTCGCATTCAGCATTTAAAGATTACCTTCGAACCTCGCTAACATTCTGAAGGTCGGCTCTTTTGATTGGACAATTAGTGGGGCAACTCGGTCAGGAAGAAACACGTGGCATGTGGCAGAGGCTAGGATTCTGGCTTGCTTACGCTGAATCGACGGACCCTGCTGATGCTTCGTCCAAGTAATGTCTGTAGAGTTTGTATACAGCCCCTTTCTGAATCAAATTCAAATGAGCAAAGGGTCTCGCATCATAGACAGTTGCATAGGCTTGGTTGATGCCCATTCCTTTTGAGATAAGATATCCTATGACTACCATGGGGCTTCGTCCGCGTCCCAGCCTACAATGTACATACACTCTACCCTCTTTCGCGAACTCGGTGGTCCTCATAATCAGTGAGATCAATGACTCTGTTTCGGGCGCGGAATCGTCTTTGATGGGGTAGTAGAGGAACTTCGTCGAGTTGTCACCTGGATTGGTGCTGGGTGGCAGCTCCTCGGCTAGATTGATCACTGCCTTAATCCCATACTCGGCCAATCTTTCATACTTTATGGCTGGTCCGAGGAAAACGTCACCAATCCTAGACACTCTGTTCCTGTTGCGGTAAGCTCGCGCATGATGCATCATTCTCACTAACAGAGGCCTAATGTCTCGCTTCAGGAGTTCCTCAATGACGGGAAACCCTCCTCCAATGATTCCACGGAACAGGCCGGGAGGTATCATCGGACCCTTCGTGCTGTGCAGAGAGTCTAGCATTCTTATGCCGATGCCTTGCACACTTACAAACATTCTCTTCCTGTAGACTACGCGTGGTCTACCATCCTCTGATCTATAGTGTTCGACTAGGAGTCTTGGAAAGTCCACACCCGATGCAATGGCTAGCGGTAGAGTACCCCAGAACCTGGGGTTCATTTCCATGAAATACATCGTCCCGTCGCTGTTCATCTTATACTCAGTCATGGCAACGCCTTTCCATTTCAGTGCCTTCAGCAGTCTGAGACCCTGCTTCAAGGCGTCGGGGTTGAAGTAAGTTTCAGCAATCGCGCTTGGACCGCCCTCTGGGAACTGCTCGAGGATTCTCTTGTGACCGAATGCGGCTATTGGCCTGTGATTTTCCGAGAAAATGAAAGACGCGCCCACACCGACACCTTCTACGTACTGCTGTAGAATGACGGGGCGCGCAAGTCTCAACAGTTTGTTGAACTTATGAGAGAAGTCCTCCTCCGATTCTTCACGAATGATGTAATGACGCTCACTTGGAGGAATGTTCATCTCTGTTGACACTTTCATTATGAATGGGAATCCGAATTCCTTCACTACTTTTTGGAACTCGGGTTCCTCCGTAAGCATTTCAGTCTTTGGGACAGTGACTCCGCTTTCCCGAGCAATTTCCAGTATTTTGTCCTTGTCCACTGCTTTGCAGTAAGTCTCGTACTCGGGTATTGGCACAATTGCGCCTGCATCTTCCAAGTCTCCCTTGATCATTGATGTAGCTAGCTGGGTCTTCTCCATCGTTGGTATAATGAAGTCGAATCTAGCGGCAAGACTCCGCAAATGGCGCTGAAAATCCTCGGGGGCATACGAGGGATCCGGATAGAAGAAGTAACCTCTGCAGTATTTCGAGTATGCATCGAAAGTATGCGAACCGTACGGAAAACCCAGAACGACCTGATGCCCCGCTGATCCTAGAGACCTCGCCGCCACCAATGAGTACGGCGCTTCACCAGCATCCAATATGAGAATCCTCTTGCTATTGTAGCCAGAATCCTTCACCTTTCACCCAACCTTGTAGGCTGCTGTTGTGTCCATGTTTGATCTTGAAGGGTCTCAAGCAGTCCCATGGCTTGTCCTTAAGTCATAGACCGAGTGCATGAAACGGGGTCCGCCTTCTAGTCAATCTCCTATTGAATCTTTAGGAGTAGTTGAGACAAATTCATGCTCAGCATTATGATATCCCGGAAAGGATATGCTTCTCAAGTAACGCATATATTGGACTGCTGTTGACTCTTGCGTCTGCGTTTCATATCTTGGAAGACAGAGCTGGGACAAGACCCGTGATCAGATGGCTGCAGAGAGCGTACGTTGAACGAAACACAAGACTGCGCATGCACTTCGCACAGAAAGATTACCTTCGAACCTCGTTGACATTCTGAACGTCCGCTCTGTTCACCGGACAATCAGTGTGACAGGTCGGCTAGGAAGAAACACAATCCATTATCATCTCAGATGTACAGGAGGAGAACGGACACGCATGAAGGAAACGGACAGGTTCTTTGAGGCCAATCAGAAGCTCTGGGATGAGTTATCCAAACTGCATATTGATTCCAAGACCTATAAGACGAAGGAGTTTCTCGAGGGGAAAACAACGCTACACTCCATAGAACTCGAAGAACTGGGTAGTGTCAAGGGAAAGACGCTCCTGCACTTACAGTGTTCATTCGGACTAGATACATTGTCTTGGGCACGAGAGGGAGCAAGCGTGACTGGCGTTGATTTTTCGGGAGAGGCTATTCGACTGGCAAGAATGCTATCTGACCAAGCAGGACTCAAGGCTACATTCATTCAGTCTAACATCTACGATTTGCCCAAGGCGCTCGACAGGAAGTTCGACATCGTGTTTACTTCATACGGTGTTCTCTGCTGGCTGCCTGACTTGCCACAGTGGGCACAGATTGTTGCCCGTTTCCTGAAGAGGGGAGGTTTCTTCTATATCGCTGAGTTCCATCCCATGATGTGGGTTTTCGATTGGGATACCCCTGACGGGTTCAGAATCGCACGCACTTACTTCCACAATCCCGTTCCAATTGAATCTCAAGCTGAGGCATCCTACGCGGAACCAAACAAGAGAATTGGGCCCTTCGTTGAATACGAATGGGCTCATGGACTAGGTGCCGTGGTTACAGCCATTGCAGACGCGGGTCTGCGCATACGGTTTCTCCATGAGTTTCCACGCTCGACATTCCAACAGCTCCCTTGCTTGAAAGAAGCTGAGGACGGGTCTTGGTATATTGATGACCCAGAGATTCAGCTCCCCTTGACATACTCATTATTGGCCACAAAGGAACGCTAGAGAAGCTCACAAACGAAACAAACAGTCTAAATGCTTGCATCATGAGACCGGCTTCAGTTACCGCTGAATAGAACGAAAGCTCAAGCAGATGTTGAGAAAAAGTGTTGCATCTGCGCCTCAGTGTGGATGACTTGGAACTTACAGCCGACTTTCCCAAGCCTGCTCTTTGCGAGTTCTACCGCTGCTTCTGATGAGTCGCCGATTATCCATTTGCGGCCCATCCTCTCTGCGACGACCGCAGTGGTTCCGCTCCCCGCGAAGAAATCAGCAACTATGTCCCCTGCCATTGTGCTGCATTCTATAATCCTGTACAGGAGCCCCTCAGGTTTCTGAGTAAGAAAACCCGTGTATTCGAGCGAGTTGCCCTGAATAGGCGGGATGTCAAGCCATAAATCGGAGACCACGACTCCCGGCACATCATCGAGGTACTGCTTCTTGGAGTAGCGTCCGTTTTTGCTTCTATAGATGAGACCTTCATCCCACCATTTGTCAAGGGTTTCTGCTTTGTATAAGTATGGAGCGGTCCGCTCTCTCCATTCGAACTGTTTTCTTCCCTGAGACCGCTGAATACCTTGTGCTTCTATCTCAATTAGCCTGAACTTTCCTCTATCATCTTTGTAAATGTAAGGTTGGATAGATTTCGAGTCATGCTTCCGATATACCGGCAGTGTGCTGAATCTAGTCGAGTCCTTTGCATACACCAATATCGTGTCATGTTGACTTCCAAATCCCCTACTTTGAGCCTTTGGGCTGTTCGTGCGTTTCCAGACTATTTCATTCACGAAGTTGGCATTTCCGAAGACTTGATCCAGGATGACTCTCGCGTAGTGAGAAACATGCCAGTCTAGGTGGAGCCAGAGGCTTCCGTCGTTGCTGAGCAGGGGTTTCATTACACTGAGGCGTTCTTTCAGGAAGACAAGATATTGGTCGAGCCCACCTTCCCATTTGTCACTGTATGTGCGTGTCTCCGAGAGGGTGGGTGCCATTTCCCTACGGTTTCTTGTCTTCCGCCTCAGACTGTAATCCGTCTCAGTGAAGAAGGGTGGGTCTATGTAGATTAGTCTGATCTTCTCCTTGAAGCACTCAGTCAGTGTCGTGGCTATGTCCAGAGAGTCGCCTAGGAAGAGAGTGTTGAGCCACGACCCCATGATTCTAGGAGGACAAGATGCCGCCTTTAAGCACTACTCCAGTCTCTCACTGAGGGACCTATCACGTTGGACGCAGGAATCCGGCATTGATATTAGAGGGTCTGTTCTGACTACGATGCGTCACGGAGGTATTATCATCAGTTGTCAAGGTTCGGAGTTCCACTGACACTCATGTTTGTGCCTCTTCTTTTGTTTCCATGTACCGTATGTGGCCTGGTAATTGCCGGACCCTTGCTTTCGCCGCAAGCCGCGAGTTCTGCGGACATCGCACTGGTAGGCGCCAGTAACGTTCCGTCAGTGGTGACATCACTACGGTTAGATCGGCAGTCGATTCACTTGACTGAGTTCGCCTCGATTGCGGCAGCGGTAGCTGATCCAAACACTGAAGCGCTGATTATTGCCGACGTACCTATGGGCCCCTCAGATATCGGACTGCTCACAACCTTCCTTGGGAGCGGCAAAGGCGTCCTCGTTCTGCTTGGTCCATCTATGACGAGTAACGGGACCGGGTTCCAGCAGCTCGGAATCACGGCAAACAACAATCTTGTCGCAAGCGGCGACCGGGCCGAGGCAATCACACGAATGATGACAAGTCATCCGGTCATGAGCTTCGACTGGGCCTCTGCTCCGCCAACTGAGAAAATGACGATTCTTCCTGCACTCGGTAATCTGAGTTTGGAGCTTCTTGCAAACGACACTGGCTTTGGTACTGGTGGTGCTCCACTGCTTGTTTACACTCCCTCCGGTTCGGGCAGCATACTGGTCTACACACCTTGGCTTACGACCAACAGCACTGCAGAGGAGCCTCAGCTGAACTATGAGACTGTCCTCTGGCCATACTTCAACTACTTCCTGTACTCCACGAGCATGTATCTTGGTGGCCAGAGTCCCTACACCTATGCAGAGTGGGCATACTCTCCGGTGCCTCACTTTGAGCAGCAAATAATCATTCTAGTAGTCGTAGCTGTAGTTGGTTTCACGACCGTAGCATCTTACCGAAGAATGAAGCGGAAGTCTGCCTTACACCCTGAGGTACTCACTGAAATGGAACGGGCGGAACTGCTTGTAAAGACGGGGGAGATTAGTGAGTGGGAAGAGATCGGGATGCACAGACAAATCGGTGGATTCCTCATACAGCTGTTCATCACGCTCCTTCTCGTTATCCCGCGAACTGTTCTGGCTGTCATGATTTATCCGCGATACATTATGCCTTTTCCACAAGCAGCTGGATGGTTCTCCTTCAGTGTGAACCTGTTCCTAGGTCTGTGGACGCTGTTCGATCTTGGTACGGCAGTGGCGCTTGCGAAGTATTTCGCTGAGTACCGCGTGTCTCAGCCTGAAGAAGCTGTGAAGTATGCGCAGATTTTCGTGTGGTGGCAGTGTCTAAGTGGCATTGTACAAATCACGTTTATTGCCTTTGCTGGTTCAATCATATTCCCCCACACCTATTTGGCTCACCTCACGTACGTGTTCATCGCACACTCTCTGTTTCAGTTCCCCGGTTTCACCTTATTGTTCCTATGGGCCTTTCAGGGAATGAACCGAATCGACTACTTCCAGCTTTCGACTATCTTGAAGTATGTTGTTTTCGATATCGCGGGACCCTACACGCTCATTCTCGTTTTCAGATGGTGGGGCGCTCAGAATCCGATATTCGGTGAAGGGCTTGCCGGCGCGATTGGGCAAGCTATCGGGTCATACCTTTCGGAGTACCTCACGTTGGTTGTTTCCATGTACATGTTCAAGAAGCTCGGCTTCAAGGCGAGCACACTGTTCCGGGTGGACTTCAGGGCTGACCAGATAAAGAGGGCCCTGAAGTTTGGTGCGAAGTGGACTGTTGGTGCGGCAACGGTCCCGATTGTCTGGTTCTATCAAATGCTGCTGGTTAGCACGAATTTGCTGAACTGGTCCGCCCTGCAAGGCCAGTATCAGCTGGCATGGGACCTAGCCATAATGGTTAGCATCGTAGGCCTCTTCATGGAGGGCATGCTCGGAGGAATGTCAGAATCCTATTCCCACGGTAAGAAGAGGCTGACAGAGCTCTATGTAGCTCAAGGCCTTAAGTATGGTGCTTTCTTCGTGTTTTGGTTAGTATCCTCACTTGCAGCTGTTGGTGCCAGAGCAATCTTGGGAGCTGCCGGGCCGGATTGGGCTTATGCGGCTGTGTTGCTTCAGTTCTTCTTGATATTCCAGTTGATTGGCTTCTTTAGTTGGCTGGCCGATTGGACATATGCGGCGGCGGAGAGGACCGGGCTTGCAGCTGGTGTCTGGGTCCTTGAGCAGGCGATCAGAGCAGTGGCAATGACTTACTTCGTGATTGTGCAACCGACTCTGACAATCAGCTGGCCCATATCCTTCTCAGTCTATCTTGGCGGAATGCC
>Ga0315296_10005026_pt1 | contig 10671 bp, 13 predicted proteins | sample YL17G14_18_MG_FD_203921 | JGI IMG/M metagenome (GOLD analysis project Ga0315296, IMG submission 203921) | Sediment microbial communities from Yellowstone Lake, YNP, Wyoming, USA - YL17G14_18 | ecosystem: Environmental > Aquatic > Freshwater > Lake > Sediment | place: USA: Wyoming | collected...
CGACCTCCCGAAGTCGATAAGGGTCATGTCAATCGTAGCTATCATCGGAAGCTTTTCCAGTCGACTCATTATGGACTTCACTAACCTCTACGCACTTGACATCCTCAACATAGCTCCATCGCAGCTGGGCCTAATAACCTGCCTAGTCAGTGGCCTGTCCGCCATGCTGGCCCTTCCTGGCGGGATGCTAAGCGACAGGTACGGGAGGAAGAACAACATCATGCTCGGACGCGTGGTCGCTCCGATAAGCCAAGGCTTGATCTCCATATCAAGTGGATATGAGAACTACTTCGCTGTCAGGATGTTCAACGGGGCCGCCATAGCGATAGGCGGCAGCGGTATGGAAGCGGGGGGACCCAGTTGGAACGCCCTCATCGCCGACATACTCCCTCCGGAGAAGAGGGCGACAGTCTTCGGGACAATCGGCACACTTACTGCCGTTGTCGCCTCCCCGAGTAGCATACTGGGCGGTTGGCTCTGGCAGAACGTCAGCCCTCAGCTCCCCTTCCAGGCAAGTATGGTCATCGGACTCGTCTCCGCAGCTATATTTTGGGTAGGTGTAAATGAGCCGGCGAAGGACGAGAAGCCGCCTGTCTAGAAATCCACACATCGATCGCCAAAGAAGCTTAGTTTGGCTTTCTGGCAAGAGACAAGGCAAACCAAGAGATAACCAGAAGTAAGCTAGGTGCGATATACGCGCAAGCTGAAGATACGTGAAATCGGTGAACGGCGGAAATCCGTCTACTGAATCGATCGAGGAGTAGAAGTTTTGCTTTACTTCGCTGAACTCCTGAGACGTGTGAGAGGATTGTATACGTTGTTGAGGTTCTTTGCGCGGGCCTCTATGTATCAGGTCTTATTCTGTTGTCTGGTACTGGAGTCGTCTGGCTCTGTTGTCATAGGCTGCTATGTCTCTCTCATCTCTGTAAGGAAAGGCGACGACAATCATAATCTTGCCGTAGGTGTGATTGAGGTCTTGAGTCGAAGGCGTTGGTGATCCAGATGGGTGACTGTGAGCTACACCGACTATCGAAAAGTCGATAGGGAGAAGACCTGGGGAGAAGCTTGAGAAGCCGTGGCCATGCGTCGCAAGGGGAGGGATCATGACTTCCTCAATTGTGACTTGCTCTTTCGTTGACTTCCCTCGAAGTAGAAGTATGGCCTCACGTGGGTGAGAGCCCTGAGCATAGGCTAAAAGTGCTTCAATCACAGGTCGCTTGATAGTCAAAATCATCATAATGTAATCCCTCGACCAGATCGATTAGGTTCTTGTGTTATAAGTCACCTCGCCACAGTGCGCGAGCGAAAAGGCGCCTGAATGGCATCATTCAACTCTTGTTCCCAGTTCCACTTCCTTCACAGGCCTTATCACAACCCAACTACCTTGACCATTCGACACGCCAAGCGTCAACACTTCGGAGTCAAAACCTGCGATCCTCTTGGGTGGGAAGTTGACAACACCTATCACTGCATAGCCCAGGAGCTCTGCCTTGTCATGGACCGTGATCTGGGCGATGGAAGTCTTGACACCGACTTCCTTGCCGAAGTCGATCTTCAACCTGTACGACGGATCTCTCGCAGCTGGGAAATCCTCTACTTCTAGCACGCGTCCGACCCTCATCTCGATTTTCCTGAATTCCTCATAGCTTATCTGCATAAACTCATCTTCTACTATCGGCCGACTAATCATGCTTTCTGGTTTATCCTGTCCTTAAGAGGAAATGCCACACTCGTCGATATGCGCTTTGCGTAGCCGCGATCGATCGTACATGCAGTCTCTTGTTGCATATGCTGTCGTTTGGAGGGGTACCCACTGATATCTGCAGAGTTGCTGTATGCGCGAGACTCTCAGTACTTGGAATCTTCAAACCGCCCTGCTTATCACAATGGCCGTTTTCCTTAGCATCATAGTTCTGATTGATAATCGGGTAACATGAAGGATGTTATTGGTCCCTTAGAGTGAGCGTCCACTACGATCAATCATGGCCGAATCTTGATTGTGGGATGTAGCAAGCTTAATAACACCTGTATTTCCTGTATAAACTGTATTAAATATGACTACAGTTCAAGTTGAGGATGATGTAAAAAGAGAACTCTTCTCGGTCGCTGCTGAGCTTCAGGCTAGACTTGGCAGGAAGGTCTCTCTGAATGAGGCCATAAAGATCTTGGTTGAGTCGTACAGGTCGAAGGACAGAGATGTGAAGAAGCTTGTGTCTTTGTTCGGATCACTTAGTCCGGGTCAGGAGGCTAGAGAATTTCTGAAGGAGATGAGACGTGAGGAGGATTTGAGGCTTGAAAGAATTGCGGGGAAGCGTAACCTTTGATTCAAGCGCGTTGATAGAATACTTGGCAGGTACAGATCTAGGCTTGGTGGTTAAGGAATATTTCGAGAACCTCAAACTGGAGGAGAGAGTGTACTGTTCATTGTATGCTGTCTCCGAGACTTTCTATGTACTCTGCAGGATGAAGGGTCTTGAACATGCGAGAGATGACATGGATAGGATTCTTAGGTCTAGGGTGATAGAAATCGGTAGCACAGCTGAGATGGCTCTTGAGGCAGGCCGAATTAAGTGTGAGAGAGCTATCTCAATAGCAGACTGCAGTTGCATCGCCACAGCCAAGCTCACGAACAGCCAGGCCGTTTTTGCTCAAAAAGAGAAAGAGCTGAAGGAAGAGATTGAGAGGAAGGTCTTTGACACGAACCTAGTGTTCCTTTCTGATCTGACTTCATAATGAGTTGAAGGCTTCGCCTTCTTGTCCCTCGATCGATTCTAACATGAGACGAATTTAGGGACAAGGCAGCGCGTGGTGTATGCGAAGGTTTGCAGATGTATCGTTGATGTTGCTCTTGGCTTACTCAAGCGATCGAAGAGCATTCTCTGGATCTGGAGCTGTCCTTTTCAGCAGTCCTTTCTGGAAGCACTCTTCAAGTCTTATGTGAGTCCAACTCCATGGAGCATGATGTGATTCTATATTACTGTTTTATGGAGAGCATCCTTTCTCTTTGCCAGTGACTCCCCACGCCCGCGTCTTACACGCCCCCTGCAAGTGAAGTTAGATTATGTTGCAGTTGGGAAATGACCATTAGTCAAGCTTTGACTTTGGCTACGAGGTCTTCTCGTCCGATCCTCTTTAGAAGGCCTACAGTCTCCTCTCTTATTTCTTCGAGCGTTAAATGCGTTGGAATACCTTCCCTTCTCAGTCTTTCGATCATTTCATAGATGGAGACTCCTGCCATCTGAGCAGCCTTCTCTGTTGAGAGCTTTCCATCCTTGTACATCTCAATTGCCATCTCTATCTTGTACCGTTGTAGGCCCTCGGCAAGTATCTTCCTCAAGAGGCTTGCCCTATCGGTTTTCTCTTTCTTAGCGACCTCGTCCAGTTCTTCAAGGAGCTTGGGATCTATCCTCACTGTAACAACTGTTTGACCCATCTCTTCATCTCCCGAGAATGGCGGCTAAACGTTTCAGCTCCGCGACTCTGTCCGGCGGAAGCCGAGCTGCGGTAGCAAGCCTTTCCAAGGCTTCTTCGAGAGCACCGGGCATCAGCAATCCCTTCAAGAGAGCTTCAAAGAGTATCAGCGGAGAACTTTGAAAACTCACATTCAGAACCGAAGCTGCTACCTTCGAGTCTCTATCATCCAAGATCGCGAGGCACCCCTCTTTGAACGCCTCGTAGACTGTCTCCTTCTCTCCTAGCCCTAACTTCGCCAAGATAGGCATCTTCTCCAAAACCTCCCTGTTCCCAAGTGAAGGCTTCAGGACTTTGACCCTGCCATCGTGGATCACCTGCTCTAGAACGAAGGAGTCCATGTGTCCTCCAGCCTTCCCGTGTTCAACGGCCTCCTCGTATACGCCTTCGGTTATGATGACATCGCTGTAGAGATTTACAACTAAGTCTATGAGCCCGGTTTTCGTCAGATAAATAGCTGAACAGGTGTCCAGCTTCACGGTGTTTAAGCCGCCCACATGATTACAAGAGAAGTTTTTGTATTTAAACATATTCGCCGCTCATCTCCGATTATATGAAACGGACCATTAGACGGCTTGCGATCGATCGATCCAGCTGTCCTGAGGGAAAGCTGGTTTGAGAGTTTCAAGATAGATTATCTCGCCTTCCCCAATGCGATGCATGACGATCAGCTTGATTCTCTCGACTTGGCTCACCAAGTTGCAGATGTGTCGAGGGTCGCACCTGCCTTCGCCTTCGGACCGCCCGGTATGCCAGCTGGAGGCAAAGAGCATCTTGAGGCTGGAGAGACTTGTGCCGGGTTCATGGGCCGATTTGAATGACGACTCGCGGTCATGAGAAAAGAGGGATATATGAGATGTGGTTCAATACATTATGAAGGAAGTGAGCCTATATGTCTGAGATCGTGTATCAGGCTCCTGTGATCAAACCTGAGGAATATGAGAAATTCCGTGGAAAACACGTAGCTCTTTATGAAAGCAAGATCATAGCGGACGGGAATAATTCGGTAGAGGCGCTGGAAAAGGCTTTGAAGCGCCGTCCAGAGCTGAAGCCGGAGCAGATCACTCTTTTCTACCTTCAGGTAGCTGAAGTGCTCATCCTATGAAACGCTATGCCTTCAGATACCTCCCTGAACCAACAAGGCACGATCGAACACGCATGCGCGCTACGCTGAGCCGTCTCAACATCTTGCTTTCTGAGCCCTTGGTCGTGCCTGTCTTCTCAACTACCTCGCTTTCATAGTATTCTCGCTTGGTATCTGCTGGAAATAGGTGAAATGTGGTCATGAGTGTTGGAGTGATGATGGATCTCGGTTCGGAGAATAACGCTTAATAGCTATTGAATTGCTATGAAGTTTGAGTAGGCATGGGTGATACTACTTTGACGTTGAAGTTCAGAGGTTTAGAAGCTGAGCTTCTGGATGAGATGGTCAAACTGGGGCTTTTCAATACTAAGTCTGAAGCCATTCGAGCGGCGCTTGTCAAATATGCGGTTGATTCGGGGTTGCTCGGCATAGAGGAGCTTTGGAGTAGAGTAGGGGTACGCAGGCGAAGAACTGTGAGTGCTGAGCAGCTGAAGAAGGATCTAGAAAGACTTGAGCAGCCTTAGAATCAGAGCGCTTCTGGACACATATGTTTTCATCTATGCTTATGAGATCCTGGATTCAAACTCGCACATCATCATCGGTGCTCTGAACCAAGGGCTGTTTGATGCTCTGATCACGGAGTCAACATTCAAAGAGTGTTATAGATATATCAGAAGATATTACTCAAAAGATGTAGCGGATGTTCTAAGGACATACATGTTTGCAGCATGTAAGCTGATACTGTCAAATCAGATAACCGATTTACAGAGGTACGCGAGTCTAGTGAACAAAAAAGACTTGGAGCAGGTTGCAGCAGTAAGGCAGTTTGGCATAAAGTACTTAGTATCATACGACGAGCACTTTCAGGGTCTCAAAGAATATGACACCGAAACAATTCGCCCAGACCCTTCGACTGAAAAGGCATCAGGTAGACTATTGAACATTTATGAAGAACGTCTTAAGAGCGCCCATGTTTGTTCCTATCGATCGATTTCTGATATCTCATAGATCACTCTGTATTCTCCTACTCGAAGCGATAGAAACCCGTCGAGTTGGCCTGTCAAGCATTTTCCCATGAAGGGGTTGTTTTCCAATCCCTTTAGCTCTCCGATAGTTCTGATTTGCACGTCGCGGTTGAGGCTTCTCAGCTTTCTGAGGAATTCGCCTGTGAAGACTAGTTAATATCTCCTGCTCATGAAGGCCTAGCTCTTTGAGGAGTTCTCTTAGGCTGATTACCCTGCCTTCCTGCACGTCCTTTTCGCCGGCCTTGAGGCTATTCATGAGTTCCTCGTCGCTTAGAATCTCTAGGGTCTCCATGAACTCCTCAATGAGACTGCGAAGCTTTGGAAGTTCATCTGCGATGGTTCTCAGATTCTTCCGATCTTCTTCGGTGAAGACTGCTTCAGCCATTTTTGAGCACCTCTTGGAACCTACTGGGTTGAGTTGAGACGCGTTGCTATTAAAGAGTTACTCGCATGTAGTCCTGCTTTGAGGTGCTAGGGCATTCTGGGCCAGTGAACCAGTGCTCCTTTGAGGTGCATAGGCTAGTCCGATCCCCGGTCCCATCCGCGAAGCGTGAATGCTCCTATACTCATGCTGTTCTCGGTTCGCATTCACGTGCGGTTGCCCATTCTGTCTCTGTCATACTTTGAACCATCTCCTGCCCCCTTCGATCGAAGGTCAAACTGCCTTCGCTTCGCACGGCCCGAGTGCAGGTGACCCCTCCGCTCGATCGATCGAACGGTGTCGGTTCTTATCGTGGAAGAGTGGGAAGAGCTTGTATGTGTTGATAGGGTGATTGATCGAGTGATTCATCCCTATTTCAAGGATATCCTTTGATGGGCTTGTTGAGCGGGACTCGAACAGGAGCCTGTTTTGTTGGCTTCTGGCGGGAGGGGCGGTGACGACCTGATTGAAGCTGTGTTACGAGGACGGTGGAGGTCAAAGAGAAGATCAGTTTGATTCAGGAAGATCCTGCTGACAACAAGTTTCTGGAGTGTGCCTTAGACGGTAGAGCCGACTACATTGTCAGTGGAGATAGTCACCTTCTTGGAGTCGGGCAGTATCAAGCCATTCAGATACTCTCGGTTAGGCAATTCTTTAAGCCTATGGAAGAATCCTGAAGGGTTTCTTCTTGATCGATCGGAACACCGGTCCTCCCTGGTACGACATCGCTCCACATCGATCAATCTCGCAGAATCCTGTCTGAAGAAGAATGGCTGTACCGCTTTGATTCTTTGGGCCTTGACTTCCTGTGCAGGATGCCGTGTCTAGTCTGTGTCGTGGGTATGTATCCTGCGATAAGCGAGTCTCGAACAGCAGATTATACCAAGCTGTTTATTGCTCTGATCGATTGGAAGAAGTGGGCTCGCGCCCGCGCCGATAGGAAGCTGTACGAGAAGACTAAGAAGGCCGGTCTAGCGCTGATGCTTGATGAGTATGATAATGGTTAAAGCTGAGGTGGTTCCTAGTCTCTCCCAATTCCGAGGTACGCGATCCGATCGATCGCGGTACGGTTATGATGTTAGGATTCTCTGATATCGTTGATGTATCCGTTCCATATCTCTATGAATGTTCTCATGGAGCTATCGTTAGTTAGGGCTGTTATTGGGAAGCTGGGTAGGCGGGTTATTTTGTCCTCTGAGAGCGTTACTCCGGGTATTCGGTTCAGCTTTAGGCGTATCTCATGCCTTTTTTCGACGTTGTCGTATGTTGGTCTGCTCGCCATGTAGCTGAATTCGACTTCGACTCTGTTGCTTGTCCAGAGGGAGACGGTGTAGTGTGTGTGGTTCTTGTGGTCTAGTTGCAGGTAGCATGAGCCTTGGATGGCGCCTTTCCCCCACCATAGTCGGAGGTTTCTGGCTTTGGCCCAGCTGAGTATCTTTTCAGCTGCTTCAACTTCCTTGGGGCCTGCTTTTTCTTCTAGTTCCTTCAGGAAGCTGGGTTCATCCCAGTTTCTGGCTTCTCTTGTTTCTCCTTTGATTGCCTGTGTTATTGATGTTTGGCCGTATACCCTTGGGATGAGTGTTTTTTGTTCCTGGCCAACGTATTGTTTTATTTCGAGAGCCAGCACCTCAGCTTGGTTCATCTGCTCGTTGAGAAACTCGACTATTCTGCGGAGCTCGGGCGGTATCTCGTCGGCGATGAAGAGGAGGCGGATTCTGCCGATCTGGAGGTTTGTCTTCACTTGTCTCCAGTACTCATTATAGTCGCCGTCTAGGCTGAGTTCGCGGGCCCATTCTTCTCGTGGTTCTGCGCCTAGTTCGCTGCATCTTGCTTCATAGCTTGCCATAATCTTGTTGATATCCCAGTGTTGGAGGGCGTTTGCGGCGTAGTCAAGCATCTGGCCCACAACTTCCCGTCGTATTCGTGTGTCGCTGCTGCGCTTAACTTCGACCAGGGTCGGTATTCCATCCTGATCCAAGAACAGGTGGTCCAGTGACCAGCGGCTGAGGGAGTCGTCCTTGTCCGGAATCCTGTATTCGCGGGAGATCAACAGCCATTTCCGCGGGTTCGAGTCGTCTATCAGTTTTCCTGCGAGCAGGTTGGGGTACTTCGCCAGCAGGCCTTGAAGAGTGTCCTCCGAGTCGTAGCTTGTTTCCTGCATCTCCTCTAGTGAACCGTCCTTCTTGATGACGAAGACTCCGGAACTCATAGTGATCATTTCATAGTGTTATGTAGAAGCACTTATTCGTTCGATCGATCGTCTTTTGCTACTTCTCATTGCGCGCGCTTGATAGGCGGGAAAGTGTAACCTTGTAGAGGCAAGCTTTTTTGAGATGTTTGTCCATATATGGGATGACTATGAGCATAGTCGACTTCAGAAGTGTTGTGGAAGATCAAGAGAGGGAAAGAACAGCTTTCTTTGCCTCTGAGAGAGTTGTAGAAAGAGAAGTAGGAAGGGAGTACGCCCTCAATTCGCTCAAGTACCCGAATGCTTTGGCTGTGCTAGGCGTTAGAAGGTGTGGTAAGTCCGTCTACTCGTGGTTATTGCTGAGGGATAGGAAGCATGGATATCTGAATTTCGACGATGAGAGGCTGTATGGAGTCAGAGCTGATGAGTTGAATGTAGCCCTGAGAGCGCTGTATGAACGCTTCGGGACGGATCTGGAATACATCATTCTTGACGAGATTCAGAACATTGCTGGCTGGGAGCTCTTTGTCAACAGACTCAGAAGGACAAAGAAGGTTGTGGTCACAGGCAGCAACTCGAAGCTCCTCTCAGGAGAATTGGCCGATCGCCTCACGGGAAGGCATGTTGATATCACTCTTTTTCCATTCAGCTACCGTGAATTTCTCACACAGAAAGGAGTGAGACTGGAGGAGCTCAGAGCTGATCAGTATGCAACGGACACGGTGACGACGGCACAGAAGATGGTTGAAGAGTACCTGCTTAACGGAGGCTTCCCCGAGGTCGGGAAATTTGGAAGAGAGATTCTGAGAACGATCTTCAAAGACATAGTAACCAAAGATGTTGTCAGAAGACACAACATCAGGAATGTGAGTGCCTTGGAAGCTCTGGCTAGATACATGACTTCAAACTTCTCAAGAGAGATCAGCTATAACAAGCTGAGAAGTGTCTTCGAGCTGAAGAAGCTTGCCACAATCAGGAACTACACGGGATACCTCCAAGACGCCTTCTTGCTACTCATACTTGAGCGGTTCTCCTTCGGGATGAAACAGAGATTCATAGCTCCAAAGAAGGTCTATTGCATAGACACCGGGATAGTCAACATGGTGTCTCAGAGGGCCAGTGAGGACAGAGGAGCCCTCATGGAGAATGCTGTTGCCATAGAGCTGGCAAGAAGAAAGAGCTACCGTTCAGATAACACTGAGCTATGCTACTGGAAGGATCACCAGCAGCGAGAGGTGGATTTCGTAGTCAAGAGTGGACAACGTGTCACACAGCTAATCCAAGTTTGCTACGATCCAACTGATCTGAGAACCAAAGACAGAGAGGTCAAATCGGTTCTGAAAGCTTCACAGGCTCTAGACTGTAAGAGCCCCCTCGTCATCACACTGGACTATGAAGAAGAACTCCGGCAAGATGGTCAAGCCATAGCCTTCAAGCCTCTATGGAAATGGCTTCTCGGGCTCTAGCAAAACTTAGGCAATACAAACAATCTGCTGCCCGCACCACAGTGTTCGCGCGCGGTCCGAATCCACGCCCAGAATGACGGTGAGGACATCTGCTTCGTATCTTGGGATAACGCCACGAAGCTTGACCATTAGATAGAGAAATACACATCAGGAACCGAAGAGCTTGTGGCGTGGGTGAAGATGCCAAGTCTTCCATCTGGTACAAACGCGCGCTGCCTTGTCCCTAAAATGGTTAAAAATGGTTTTAAACCCCCTTTTTGGGTTTAGGGCAGATCTTGGTCTTCTTTGAGCAGTCTCAGCGGCTCTGAACAGACATTGTATTACCGACGTCTTGATGGAGTCTTGGAGCCTAGCTCTCAAAAGAGGCTTGAAAAAGCTTCTAGTTGGGAGGAAGAGGCCAGAAATCAGAAGGGATAAAACGGAGCCGAAAAACGGCTCCAAATCACAAGATGAGAATAAAAACCATTTTACACCAATATGGGGACAAGGCAACGCGCGAACAGCTGTATGGAGCAACGGATACATCGCGCGCGATCGATCGCGCTCTCTCTCCTTTTCACATTCCCTTTTTTCATAGGGGCTCATCGCTGGTTCGTCCCGCTCCTTAGTCTCAGCTTCATGTGTCCGATCTACGAATAATCAAGTCCTGACTTTGGATCACTGATGCAGTCTTTACGAATGAATCTATATCAGGTTGAGACTCATGTTTTTCAGTCGTAATAGGTGCTTATGTCATTAGCGCGCTGGCTTCGATCGATCGAAGTAGGTTGGTGAGACTGCTTTGTCTGGTCTTCCTGTGTTTTCTGATCGATCGTGTGAGTACGAGGCTGAGCAGGGTATAGAGCATAGGTTGTGACCTGTTTCAGGCCTCTGACCTTGTTTATTGCTGCACTGTATTGGCTTTTGAGGAAGTTGTTGACCGCTTCGCGCGCGGATGGATAACCGGCTCTCCTCTTCTATTCGAGGAGAATGGTTTCGACGTTTTCCGAGGCCGCGGTCTTTGCTTGAAATTGGTC
>Ga0315296_10005027_pt1 | contig 10670 bp, 9 predicted proteins | sample YL17G14_18_MG_FD_203921 | JGI IMG/M metagenome (GOLD analysis project Ga0315296, IMG submission 203921) | Sediment microbial communities from Yellowstone Lake, YNP, Wyoming, USA - YL17G14_18 | ecosystem: Environmental > Aquatic > Freshwater > Lake > Sediment | place: USA: Wyoming | collected...
TCCTGAACAGTGCCTGGAGCTGGCCGAAAAACATCACGTCCAAGCAGTCATCCTTGACCTGATGATGCCCCAAGTGGATGGTTGGGAGGTCCTGGGCCGTCTACGGAATAATCCGCCGACTGCTCAACTCCCCGTCATAGTGTGCAGCATCTTGCATCAGGAAGAACTCGCCCTAACTTTGGGGGCTGACCTTTTCCTCCGCAAGCCGATTACACGATATAACTTTCTGGCTGCGCTCGATTGTTTGGTCGCCAAGAGGGAGTTAGTAGATCACTCGTCATCTGGATGAATGCCAGGAGATCACGAACCGAAAGCCCGTTCTTGCGGTTGACCATGAGTGTATTTGTTAAGACCGTTTCGTTCATGGGATCCCGCGAAGTGACTATGACAACGGGGATGTCTTTTATTATTGGATCCCCTTGTTTCTCTTGCAAAACCTGGAATCCATCCATGCCGGGCATGATCAGATCCAATAGCAGCACGTCGGGTTTCTGCTCGCGCAGGTCATTTAAAGCATCCTGCCCTGTGGCAGCCCGCAGGACGCGGTACTTCGGCTCGGCATTGGTCAGTATGCGTGTAAACAGTCTGAGCAGGTCCGGCTCATCATCCACGACTAATACTGTTTTCACTTTTTTCCCCAGCTTTGAAAGTGTAGATAACAGTGTTTTTGATGTAACTGGTTTGATCAGGTAACCGAATACTCCCAATTGCTGCGCGGCTTCGTCCAGGCCAGGCACCCAGCAGGTGATGGCCGGGGTCTCGTAGGGGAGGTCGGATAATTGTTGTATTAGCAGCGGCAATTCGTTTGGCGAGAGGAGCATAGGGGAGTTCACGATCAGCGCTTGAGCCGGCGAGTTGTGCAATTCCCGGTGGGCTTCATCAATGTTTCGCACAGAAACAACCTCGACACCTTCCAAATAACGCGTGCATAGCTTATGCAGCGTGTCTCCTGTTTCCAAGAGGACAAAGCGCGGTTGTATATCGGGTACAGGTGCTTTCCTTGGGCGGTCGCGTCCGGCCAATTGCGTATCGGGGGTGAACCAACGTTGTGCGCCACCAATACCAGTTCTTATTGATGGAGCTATGTCAATTGGCAGGCTGAAGTAGATCGTCATGCCAACCCCAACCGCGCTTTCCAGCCAGATTTTGCCCTCGTGCATCTCGACGAAACGCTTGCTGATGCTCAAGCCCAATCCGCTGCCCCCATGCCGGCGACGAAGTGAAGTGTCCACTTGCTGGAACGGCATGAAGAGTTTTTCCTGATTCTCGGGGGCAATCCCCGGGCCGGTGTCGGCTACGCTGAAGGTCAGGAAGTTCCCCTCCTTCCAAACCCGTACCCGTACGCCTCCTGCTTCTGTGAAGCGTCCCGCGTTGCTTAGCAAGTTTATGATCACTTGGCGAATACGTGTGCGGTCACAGTAGATCTCTGGAAGGTCAGGGGCGACATCCACCTCCAGGTATAACTTCTTGGAATCAAAGAGCGGGCGCACAGACAGAATCGCCGATTCAACGGTTTCGAGTATGCTGGTCTTCTCTTTGCTGAGCGCCATCCGGCCAACTTCTACTTGACTCAAATCCAGTACGTCGTCTACCAGGCGAGAGAGATGTTCACTGTTGCGCTGGATCGTGCGAATATCAGCCAGGAGGGTCGGAGGCAGTTTGGTGCCGTAAACTTGTGGATTTTGGGTGATCATCTCACTGAAACCGATGATCATGTTCAAAGGTGTACGCAGCTCGTGGCTGACGTTGGCGACGAATGTCTCCTTGGCTTGGCGCGCTTCGTCCGCTACCTGCTCCAAGGCTTTGAAGCGATTCATCAACCGGGCGAGTTCGTTATTCGCGCACATAAGATCGTCCTGGATCTGTTTCAGTTCAAGGCGCTGTTGGCGCGCTTCTTCAATCCCTTGGCGAGCCTGTTCGTAGTTCTGGTAATAAATCCGGATGGTTTCAAGGAACGAGTATCTGAAAGCGCCGCCGACGATGGCAGCGACCAGGCTACTGATGAGGATCGGTATTCCGTAGTCGTTGAGGATGGCAGTACCAGGTGATAATTTCATGAGGACCAGCATCACCCCGGAGGCCAAGACAACACTTATTGTGCTGGCCAGCCAGCCAAAAAGCGTGATGATGACCAGCAAGATCACAACGAACAGCGCGCTGATAATGGGTTGATGATAGCTGGCGACCGAAATTCCGATCATCACTGAGGCGCCGCTTATCCATGTTGCGATCGACAGGGCAGTATTTTGTTCCAAAAGCCAAAGAGCCGCCCCATTCACACCAATTATTAATAGAAGCAGCAGGCCATCATAATCGAACAACCTCTCCGGGCGGAGTCCAACGGTAAGGAGTTGCCATATCAGGCAAGCGCTTCCGGTGAAAATCAGGATCATCCGGAATGTAGATATTTGGAAATCGTCTAGCGCCTGACGAACATCCGGGCTTGCCCTGGTATTTGTGATGGAGGTGGACATCTTTAGCCTCTTTCTACTGCTTCTTGCATAAATCTCTGAACTTGCTTTTATCGAATTACTCTCAAATGACGGGATTCTGGTTCAGATATTTACGCAGTACTCTGTAAGAGGAAACCTGATAAAAAACCTTCACGCATGCTTATCCCCCACGCGTTGGAGTAGATGCGGACCGGCTTAGGCGCCGGTCTTCGTCATCTTGCCCTTATCGGCTGCAGCGGCAGTGGCGCGTGCCTCCGCCGAATCGCGAGCCATTTCCTCCACAGACTTGACGTGCAGACGAGCTGCGCCGCGATATTCGCGGACCTTGACGCGGGTCCCGTTTCGTTCCGCTGCCGCCATGTCAGCAGGATCAGGAGCGGACTTAGAACCAGCAAGAGGATGACGATGAGCAGTTCGGTCGCGGCTTCCGCGGTGAGTGGCACGAACATGTGGTGTTCGAGGTCGTAGAGCAGGTCCATCAGACCTAAAAAGATACCCGAGCTGCCTGAAAGCAGCATAAAAAGGAAGCCCCAGTCGCGCATTTTCCACAGCCCGATGACACCAAGCAGGGTGGAAATTGCCAGCCAGCCATCTGCCAGGGGGAAAGCCTGCTCGAAGTTGACGTAGATATGGTAATCGGGAGTTGCGGGTGTGCGAGCCTGGATATAAGCCGGTGCGATAAACCGGGCAAACCAGTAGAGGACTATGGCGATGACTGCAAAGATGCCGATGCCAATCACAATATTAATATCGCGGGGACGTTTCATCAGAGACCTCTTTCTTCATTCTTTAGCCCTTATTCAGGGCAAGTATATTACATAATGGGGTTGTGATAAAAGATCGATGGAGCCGGAAGAGGGATACACAGGAGCTGGAGGAGACCCTTGCCACAGGTACCCCGGCAAGCGGGACCTATCGGCGGCGCTGCGCGGCGCTTACCTGCCAACACCGCAGGTACAAGTCGCTCCCCGACACACCTGCCCTGGCGGGCGGTGCCAGGGAAAACTGCCGGGGCAAGCAGGGTTACGTAGCCTTTATACAGTAGCCTCTGCCATCAATCGATGAGGGCTATTCTTTATACCTTGCATGAATGTAATGTCCCCAATAGATCCATAACACGATCAACTGCCAATGGGATAGCGGCAGCGACTGGTGCGGAAAGTTCTTCAGAAAAATCATGCACGTTTTTTACTTCAACAGCAACCACTTGTACTTTTTCTGGCAAAGACAGTGATAAAAGCCGACCAGCATGCAAGGCTGTCATCAGTGTAGTATCATGTGCAGAAGCAGTGTGACCATCGTTTGGATTGTGTAATTCATCCAGGGAAAAGGAATCTACACTCCCTACTGGTTTTTGGCCGGAATATATTGCGTCGATAATAATAACGTTTTCATAACCGACGAGGCGTTCCATCAGGCTTAAACCGCCGAGAGACAGGTAGTCCACTTCTACGGGAAGGGATAATTTCTCTATTTGCAGCCTGACCTGCTCAGCGATTCGCCAACCAACGCCGTCATCACCGAGAATGGGGTTGCCAAGACCTATAACCAATGTTTTCATGGAAAAATTAGGGTTGGAAGGTTGAGTTTTTCTTTCAACCTTCCAACCTGGAAAGCGTTTAGCAATATTGCTTCAGCACTTCTAAGGGGTTACCGTCTGCATCGTGGATGGTGATCTGCAGAGGCATCTGACCAGGCAACGAGTGGGTTGCGCAGGACAGACAAGGATCATATGCACGGAAAGCCATCTCAACCATATTCAGCAGACCCTCAGTGACAACAGTCCCCTTCTTGATCAAGCTTGAAGCAGCCTTATTGATTGACATACTGATGGGGGCGTAGTTGTTGGTTGTGCCAACGATCAGGTTGACCTTGGTTGTGACACCGCGCTCGTCGGTCCAATAGTGATGAGTCAATGTGCCGCGCGGGGCTTCGACGATACCAACACCCTCGGTTGGCTTTTCAGTTGGGATGGTGTGGAAATTCGGCGAGGTGACCTCCGGGTCGGTGGCGAGTTCCACCCAGCGCTCGGCAGCGTAGAGCAGTTCGATCAGGCGGGCCCAGTGGGTTGCCAGCCGCTGATGGACAGGCTTGCCGCCCAGGGTTTTATAGAACTTGTCGTATTCTTCCTGTGCCAGGGTGGTAGTCATGCCATCTGCCGCATTCAGGCGTGAGAGCGGTGTGGCGCAGTAGACGCCAGAGTCTTTACCATCTACAAAGCCTTTCCAGCCGACCTTCTTGAGATACGGGAACTTGAGATAGGTCCAGGGCTCAACGTGCTCGGCTATCCAGTCGGTGTAATCCTCCGGACCATACTTACCCAGGCGCTTACCGTCCGGGTCAACCACACTAACCTTACCGTCATAGAAGTTGATCTTGTTATTCTCGTCCACCAAGCCGATGTAATGGGTCTTATGGGTGTAGATGTCGCCCAGGATCAGGTCGACGTAAGCCTTGTTACCCAGCACGATGTCGTTGAACAGTTTCAGGCTGAACTGGGCGAACTCGATTGCCCAGCGGCCCATCTGTTCGATCTCTTTGCGTTGCTCCTCGGTAATTCCTTTGGTCAGGCCTCCAGGGATGGACGTGCAGGGATGAACCTTACGCCCACCGATCATCTCGATGACAGCATGGCCATACTTCCGGCATTGTAAAACCTTACCTCCAATCTCCAACCCGACCTTGTGAATGATGCCGAGGATGTTACGCTCAGCGACGGGGGCATCCGGGCCCATGACAAAGTCTGGACCGGCCAGAGCGTAGAAGTGAGTAGTGTGGTCGGTGACATAGAAAGCGCTGTAGAGTAATTCGCGCAGTTTCTTGGCTGCGGGAGGCGGGTTGACGTGATAGACAGCGTCGACTGCTTTAGCACCTGCCATGTGGTGTGCTTCAGGACAAACTCCACAGATGCGGTTGGTGAGGAGTGGAACTTCCTCGACCTGCCGGTCTACGCAGAATCGTTCAAAGCCGCGCAATTGGGGGACTTGGAAGTATGTATTAGCTACGTTACCTTCCTGATCCAAGAATATTTCAATCTTGCCATGGCCTTCAAGCCGTGTGATGGGGTCGATTGTGATACGTTCCATGATTAACTCCTATTTCCTATTCCAGGCGTCTTTGCATGCCTGTAATAAGGAACCAGCCATATTGAAGCGATAGATTTGACCTGCGGGGTCTGGGATTCCATCCAGTATTTGGTTAATTTCCACCGGGTCGGTGCTGTCAATCACTGACGCTACCGCAGACATCAAGCGAGCGCCATAATCCAGCACACCCTCTGCCGGGCCATAACAGCCAATGCAGGGCGAACCAGCTGATGGGCACTTAGCTTCACATCCACTACGGGTAGCTAAACCGCTGCAAAAAATCCCTTGCTCCAGAAGGCAAATCTCCGGATCTGGTTCGATGAATTGGATGCGGTCAAATTTCTTTATCTTCTTGATATCACGCTTACGTGGACATTCGTCGCACACGGTTGAATTTCCTGCACCGATCACAGTTCCGGGTGGTGGTAATTCAGCCTTACCTTGCAGTACCTGGATCACCAGGTCGATCACAGCGGCGATCTGATGAGATTCGGGCGGGCAGCCAGGCATATAGTAATCAACTGGTACGACTTGGTCCAAGGTCCGGACGACGGAATACATCTCAGGAAGAGTAATCACGCCCTCGGGTACTTTCACCGAGGTCTGAGGGCGAATATTTTCTGGATTGACCGTGGATATCGTTGTGAACACCGTATCAAAGAAATCCTTTTTGCTGCTCAGGTTGATTAGAGCAGGCATACACCCCTCACAAGCACATGAGCCGAAGGCTACGAGGATCTTTGACTTTTTCCGCAACAGGTGAGCGACATGTTCATGCTCGGTTGAGTGAATCGCCCCATTGAACAAAGTCAACAGGATGGACTTATCGGGCATAGCCTCTACATCTTTATACTTGGCGTCCATCGCCACCGGCCAGAAGACCACCTCAAAATTAGCATCAACGTCCAGGATCTTCTCGTGGATGTTGAGAACAGCAATATCACAGCCACCGCAGGAGTCAGCCCAATACATTGCGAATTTTGGTTTTTCGTTCTTACTCATGCTGCCACCTCCTCCAGAGCGGGTGTTGAAAATGTCTTTTGTTTCTGCAAAGGCAAGTTGAGTGGTCCCAGGGCGCGTACTTCATTGATAAATTTATCGAATTCAGCAGCCAGAATGGCACCCTCGGCTGCGCTCGCCCAAACAAGTTTGAGCCGCCCAGGCTCAATACCCATTTGGGTGAGAACCCGCTTGAGCAGGTGAAAGCGGCGTAATGCCTTGTAGTTTTGCTCAACATAATGGCAATCGCCGGGATGGCAGCCTGTGATCAATACACCATCGGCACCATTAGCCAGAGCTTTGAGTACAAATGTAGGGTCCAGGCGCCCGGAACACATCAACCGGATCAACCGGATATTTGGTGCATACTTGACACGTGCTGTGCCGGCCGTATCGGCTGCACGGTAGCTGCACCAGTTACAGGTGAAGCCGATGATGACAGGCTCGAAAGTATCGTCATTGTTCATTTTATTCTCTCCGTCGATTCCAGGTCACGCGAGGACCTTTTTAGATTCTTTTTGATCTATATTAAGCAACAGCAGCCCTTCGATCTGAGCCAGAATTTGTTCGTTGCTAAATCCGGTACCACTGATGGCGCCAGCCGGGCAGGCTGCCACGCAGGTACCGCAACCCTGGCACAAAGCCGCGTTGATCTCAGACACGGCACGGTCTTCGTGGTAGAGGATAGCGCTGAATGGGCACAGGTCGTTGCAGATTCGGCAACCAGAGCACTGGTCTTCGTTGATGCTGGCGCGAATGGGTTCGAGTGTTATCTCACCCTGTTGGATCTTGCCCTGGATGCGGGCAGCAGCCGCTGCACCCTGCGCCACGGTTGCGGGGATATCCTTTGGACCCTGAACACAGCCGGCAATGAAGACGCCCTCGGTCATGGTCGCTATCGGGTCAAGCTTAGGGTGCCTTTCGATATACCAGCCATCGGCGCTGCAGGCAATACCAAACAACTTCCCGGTCTCTTTCGCATCATAACGTGGCTCCAATCCAGCTGAAAGAATGACCATATCCACCGGGATGCGACGTTGCTTCCCAATCAGCGTATCTTCAACCTGAATGATCAGTTTGCCCTCTTCTTCAGGAGAACGAGCGACTTCGGTCACTTCTGCTACTTTCCCGCGGACGAAATGCGTTCCCTCATCAAGAACTCGTTGATAGAACTCTTCATACGATTTCCCAGGTGTACGGATGTCGATATAGAAGTTATAAATATCCGCGCCTGTGCGCTCATGCACCAGGTGTGCAAATTTTATGCTTTGCATGCAGCAAATGGCTGAACAATAGCCATTGTAATTTTGATCACGACTGCCCACGCAATGTACTATCCCTACGGTTTTCGGAGGGGTAATCCCATCTTTAAGAACGATATTCCCGCCTGTTGGACCCGAGGCATTGCAGAGCCGTTCGAATTCCAGGCTGGTAAAAATATTCTCCAGCCGCCCATAACCATATTGGGGGATACGCCGTGGATTGAACAGATCATAACCAGTAGCCAGGACGATATTGCCGACTTTAACCGTGATATCCTCATCTTTCTGGTTGAAGTCAATGGCATTGGTCGGGCAAAACTTCTCACAGGCTTTGCATGTACCTTTCTGAAAGAAGGTGCAATTTGGCGCATCAAGGACAGGAAAATTTGGAACAGCCTGCGGGAATGGTATGTATATAACTTTACGTTTTGCCATTCCAGCTTCGAAGACATCATCAACCACTTTCTTGGGGCATTTCTCAACGCAAATCCCGCAACCTGTACATAACTCGGTATTTACATAGCGGGCTTTCTTCTTAATTGCGACTTCAAAGTTACCCACATAACCATCTACCTTGGTAACCTCGCTCCAGGTTAGCAAGGTGATGTTGGGGTGATTCCCAACCTGAACCATGCGGGGGGTCAGAATGCAGGCTGAGCAGTCCAGGGTGGGGAAGGTTTTATCGAACTGCGCCATATGCCCACCGATCGAAGGTTCACGTTCCACGAGGTAAACATGATTGCCTCCATCTGCGAGCTCCAGCGCGGCTTGTATCCCTGCAATGCCACCCCCGACAACCAAAGAGTCGGGATGAATGGGTACCTTGAGGGGTTCGAGTGGTTCGTTATGTATCACACGTTCTACACCACCTGAAAGGACCGCCTCTGCTTTAGCAGTGGCTGCAATTTTGTCTGTATGCACCCAGGAAACCTGCTCGCGTATCGAGACCAGTTCGCAGAGGTAGGGATTTAACCCGGCACGTTCACAAGCAGTGCGGAAGGTGCGTTCGTGCAGGTGTGGAGAACAAGCCGCTACCACCACACGGGTAAGCCCCAGTTCTTTAATATCTTTTTCAATTAATTCCTGCCCGAGGCTTGAACACATGAACTTGTAATCCCGCGCGATAACCACACCACGGTCCTTGAGGCGGCTACCAGCCCATTGCGATACCTCTTCCACATTCACGATGCCGGCGATGTTAGTGCCGCAATGACAGACATATACTCCAATTTTTTCACTCATATGTTTTACTCCTGTTTCATATTCCGTGTAGAGATTTTTAGAAATCCGTTTAACACAATAGGTCCGGAATACAGGGATTGTCTCATCCAGACTCCTTTACCTTAGCAAAAGACATCATCGTTGCCCCCGACACCAGTTCTTTCCCGATACCAAGGAGGTTCGGTTTTATACCCATTGCCAATCCCATTATTTGGGTGAAATACATCACAGGCACCGAGTAGTCCGTGCCGAATTCCCGGTTGACATATCCCTGGTATACTTCCAAATTGACGTTGCACATTGGACACGTGGTTGCAATCACATCAGCTTTACTTTTCACAGCATCCTGGAGGAGTTTATTGATCATGTCCAATGCTGCCATTCGATTCGTAACAATCAAGGAACCACCACAACAATGTGTTTTTGAGTAGTATTCAACCGGCTCCGCTCCAATTGTAGATAGCAGATCTTCGAAGTACCGAGGATTCTCAACATCCTCACCATTCTTTCTGGGTCTAACGAGCTGACAACCATAGTATGGAGCAACTCGAAGACCTTGAAGGGGATGAGTAATCTTCTTTGAGATCTCCTCCAATCCCACATCGTAGACAAATACCTCGATCAGGTGTTTCACTTTCGAGGTTCCCTCAATATGAAGGTTATCCTCTTCAAGGGCAGAATTGATATGTTCAGCCAGGTCAGGATCTTGTTGAAGATAGGCGTTTGTGAAGTAGGCATTCTTGTAACACCCGTTGCAAGGAGTTACAAAGTCGAGGCCCATCTTTTCGCCTTTAGCAAGATTCCGGGCAACCAGAGTGTATGCTAAAAATTCATCCACAGGAAAATATGCCGTGGCGCCACAACAATTCCAGTCCTCGATCTCGGAAAGTTCCAGTCCTAATTTGCGAGAAACTTCAATATTGGCAAGGTTGTAACTAACTGCTAAACTCTCCAGAGAGCATCCCGGATAGTAGGCATATTGCTTCATTCTTCTTCTCCTATTGGAATGATCCTCTTCACCATTCGTTGGAAATTTTTCAGCCCCTTTAATTTCTTCGGGAGCAGAGGCATTCTGCCCTTCAAGATCAATGTTGAAGCTGTTTGCGCTTCACGAAAGAGATCGATCGCTTTAAACCTTGGCAGGTAGGTAGGTGCCAGAATGGGTTCAAAGGACCTGCCGGTTCTAACGATCATCTTAACAAAGCCCTCAGAGAATGCCGGGCCGATTAGATCCTCATGTTTACCTTTCCATATTGAGTACCGTTTCAGGGCATACATCAGGTCAGCAATATCGATCCCGGCTGGACATCTTACAGTACAGGAATAACAGGAAGCACATGACCAGTAAGTATTGCTTGCCAATACTTCGTCCTTAAGATCTGCACCGATCATTCCGATGAGTGTGCGGGGTGAATGTTCCATAAATTCAACTGCCGGACATGTGCCGGAGCAAATCCCACACTGCAAGCAGTCTTTGATCGGATTCCCATGAGAAGCATACATCAAGTTACCAATTTCTCTGCTGAAAGTGAGTTCAGCTTCCATGAATATATCTCCTATATAACAAACGGTTTATGACTTTTTATTTTCAGCTATTTTTAACAATGTTTCCACTTTATCCAATAGAAGCTTGGGTTCCACCGGTTTCT
>Ga0315296_10005028_pt1 | contig 10669 bp, 12 predicted proteins | sample YL17G14_18_MG_FD_203921 | JGI IMG/M metagenome (GOLD analysis project Ga0315296, IMG submission 203921) | Sediment microbial communities from Yellowstone Lake, YNP, Wyoming, USA - YL17G14_18 | ecosystem: Environmental > Aquatic > Freshwater > Lake > Sediment | place: USA: Wyoming | collected...
AGCCGTATTGTTTGGCTTCCCAGCACAGTTTGATTATGTCGTCCTTGGTTGCTGTGTGTCGGATGATTGTGCTGTCAATCCTGCTGGCGAGTTCTCGCCTTGAAAGCCTCATGGGTTTCACCGTTTTAGAACGGTATCAATAACTGTCAGCTCAGAAGCTAAAGTTTTCCATGCTAGCGCACGATGATCCTTCTGAGCAGGCATATGTGCTGCGGTAGTTAAGTTCAAATGTCGTCGGCGCAGGAATTCAAAGGACGACGACAATTGAACACTCTGTAGTTGATTGCCGCCAAGTTTCAAGGAGCTTAAATGTTGTTGGAATCCTGGGCTGTGATACAACAACATTTGAACAACGCTTACGCTTTCCGAATCCCAAAGTTTTCTTCGACCCAGTTCTTAGCTGACTGAGCAGTCTGAAGATCCGAATGGTGTCTGTGGAACCTATTGCAATGTTTTGTTGGTGGAATGTCTAGTTGTTGTGTGTCGCCGCGTGCTGTGCGGATCTGGACTGTTTTGGTTAGTGCTCGTTTAATGAAGTCTCGCATGGTTGCCTGTCCTCCTTTTCAAGGTTCTTCTGTGTCCGGTTAGGAAACTGTTGAGCAATGTTTCTGCTTCTTGAGCTGTGACTTCGCTTGGTGTTAGGACGCGTACGGTGATGGGCCAGTTTAATGGAACAGCTGTGTAGTCTATGTCGTACAAGCCGTCTGTGTACTTGAAGCTGTTCTGCGCTAGGATGATGTGCCTGTTCTTCTCGCCTAAGACGCCCAGATAGATGCCCCAGCTACGAGACGGAATGTCAATAGAGCCTTTGGAGAAGGAGCTCTTGCCCACAGATGCATCGTACCAATCCACGCGGACCAGATCACCTAAGTTCAAGCTCTTAATTTGATTCTGAATCTGCCAATTCATATCACAATCATCAAGAAGAAACCGAGCGGAAACTGCGCATATAAGGAAGAGCGAAATTTACCAATTCACAAATTTCAAAATTCGTACGTTCGGCTGGAGTTGACTCAAATAGGAAAAACGCGAAAACTAGCTATCTCTAAATCGGCACCCGTAGAGAAAAAAGGGGAATAGTGCTTTCTTATGATTCATCCAACGTTCGCAGTCTGTTTATTGCGTCTGATATATCTTCGCCGGTGAAGTAAGGTTTCTTAGCCTTAAGAAATGCAATGATGTCTTCTAACGCGAAATTTGAATCTCTTGAATACTGCATTAGAAAGTGCATCGAAACCAGAAATTACAGTTTGTCACTTGAGTTTATATCGCTCCCAAGGAATGATTTGAGCTGCTCGATTTTTCTTACGTCTCCATCCTGCAATATACCAGGATCTGAACGTATCACTTCACGTCCTTCAATAACATCGAATATCTTCTTAGTGACTTCAGGGCTGTAGGGGCCGTGTAAATACCAATTGTATGAGAAGTCGAAGCTCATGCCAAAAACCTTGTCTAGTAGATAAGCCAGCTTTTGTACCTGCTTCCTCTCAGTAAACGTTTCCATTTTCGGATTGATACCAAGAACGCGAAGGCTTGCGAACAACTTAGATGTTCGGTCCATGTTCCATCATTCTCCTTAAGGAATCCATGAGTTGCTCGAAGGCTTTCCTGCCTTTTTGTGTTACTTCGTAAGAAGTTCTAAGTTTTCGATTCACGATCTCTTTGTGGCATTTGATAAGATCTAGTCCTTCAAGGACTCCTAAGTGACTGGCAAGATTTCCATCAGTGATTTCAGGGATATTCGGCCTCAGTTGCCTAAATTCAACATTTCCGTGTAGCACAAGCGTTTGCATGATTAGCAGACGATAAGGATGGAAAAGTTTCACCGGGGCTTTGATCAGGTCAAGATAGTCTTCGGGGAAGATGGTGTTCGATCTCTCTCCGCTTAACGATTGTGATGCCAATTTCCTGACCCGCTTTCACATCTCCACGGATACCTAATGTAGACCCTAGACATATATCCCTTTTGTGAACGAAAGCGCATTCAGTTGGAAAACTCTATCTAAAAGAGACCAGTTGGAAAGCCAGAGTTCTCTGGATCACAAAGCTTAAGAATAAACCGCAACAATAAGGAGTGATCCGTGTGAAAATCCGTACAACCAGACGTGGGCGAGAAGTTTGGATCAAACTGAGCATGCGATAATTGGGGCTTTGATTTCACTTGGAGGCTATGGACTTTATAAACGCTGGAAGCAGGAAACCCCAACGATAAAAGGTGCTTTAGGATCGATTATCCTCGGAGGGGTCGCCGCATCTCTTCCTGATTTGATTGAACCGGCAGACAATCCCAACCATCGAAGTTTCTTTCACAGCTTAGCTCTTCTGGCGATGCTTGCGCAGGGGAATCAGAAGATATGGGAGTCACAAAACCTTACAGAAAACCAAAAGTTGGCGATTTCGTTGTTTTCAGCAGCTTTTGGAAGTCATCTTCTTTCTGACAGTGGTAGCGCGAAAGGTATACCGTTGATCGTATAGGAGGTGGAAAATGTGAAAAGACTTGGAACGAATGAAGGAAAAGCCTCCATTGTAATGATCTTGGGAATAGGATTGGTTATGGGTTTGCTTCTTACCAAAATCCCGCTCCCACCCGAAGTGAGGGAGGAATTAACGGACATCGAGGCGACGTTTGAAGATGGACTGGAAATCATCACAAGCAAAACATACACAGTGTTTACCAATGTCAAATGGAGTGAAATAAAGGCGGCTGGAATAAAGGTCACCGAGACCGGCTTGAAAGGCTTCCTGCAGATCTGTGAAAGACTCGCGTTGAATCTTGGCAACCTTAAGATCTACGCTGATATAGAAGCAAGAGTTATGTGGGTGTATTCTAACTCCTCCAGCGAAACGGCAGATACTGAAGTGTACTACGTTCAGTTTCTGTAGGCGTGGCTAAATGGAGATGCATCTAAACAAGGCGGGATTCGAGACAAATAGTGAGGAAGGTGGATATCTTGGCAAGAAGAGCTAAACAGAACTACTACAATTACACGTTGAGAGATAGCAGACGTGTTGTGAAACACGGCATAACCAACAATCCGTATAGAAGAACTGTTGAAATGGAGAACCAGAAACGTAGATTCACCTCTCTGATTATTAATCCTGTGGCTGTCTCTGAAGGAACCGCTCGCAAGCGTGAAGCGGAAAGAATCAAGACCTTTCAGAGAAGCCACAAAGGACGAAAACCGAGATACAATAAGTAACACAGTCTTGTTTCCCTGTAATCAACGCACCTACCATTCGCATGAAGTGTATGGCTTAGCATTGCATGATTTGAGCTTCACTGTTCCTCAAAATGGATTATAGTCACTCATCTCTACCAGTCAACTCTTTACTGGCAACAGAAATTCTATATAGCCTATCTATACTATCACAGAGCGGAGACTGCCTTTGAGGAGATCCTCAAAATACATTATATCATATTATCATGAATTGTTCAATGCTCCAATCGACATGCAGACCTTCGAAAATAGATTGCTACTGCAAAAGAGGCTTTATTTTCTCCAAGAGTTTGGAATTCCCTTTGAGTATTCGTTTGGATGGTACATTCGAGGACCTTACTCGTCTGAGTTAGCAGATGACGGATTCGAGAATGAAAGTATTTCTAAGTTGTCTTACAGCAACTGGAAGCATTTCTCTCAATACTTGCCCGAACCGGAAAACGATGATGGAACTGCACTCCAAACAGCAAGCAAGTTTTTCCCTTACTTGGGAGACTGCGCGCGCACAAATGGAATTCCAGAAGACCGACTTCTGGAATTATCAAGCTCTCTTCACTTTCTGACGGCCAACTGGTACCGTGGCGACTATGCCGCTGCTTCGAACAGGCTGAAGAAACTCAAGCCTGAGTTTTCCGATAGGGAGATTGAGTTAGCTCAGCAACTTCTAGAGAAGTATTTCTGAAGTGCTCAAGAACGGAACTTCGAATGAGTTCTCTAGAATACGAAAAGTGGATTTATGACAACGTTCATGGATACATCGGTATAACGAAGATTGAACGTGAAATAATCGATACGAAGATCTTCCAGAGACTACGCCGAATAACACATCTCGGATTAGCCAGCTTCATTTACCCAGGGGCAACACAAACGCGCTTCGCCCACTCCATCGGTGCACTTTTCGTTATGCAAAAAATGTGTGAAAACCTCATTCCCCAGGGCAAAGTTCGAAAGGAAGATCTTCAGGTTCTGCGACTCGCGGCATTGTTACATGATGTTGGGCACTATCCGTTTTCCCACGTAACTGAACGTCTCCTTAGCAAAGCCGATGCAAGAGGTAAACATATCAACTTAGGAATTCATCTAGTGAAGAAATCTGAGCTTGGAGTAATACTGTCAAATAACCATATCCAGTCAACTGACATAGAAAAAATCCTACTGAAGAAATGGGATCCAGCGTACCCCATATACAGCTATCTCATTGACTCCGATTTGGATGTTGACAAGATTGACTATCTATTGAGAGACTCCATGCATACTGGTGTCGCCTACGGCTCTATTGATGTTGATCGGCTCGTGAGAACAATAACCGTTGATAAAGACGGAATAATGGCGATTCGTGATAAGGGAAAGCAAGCAGTCGAGAACTTGATGATTGCGCGTTATCATATGTACCAGACCGTATATTTTCACAAAGCCGTTGCTGCCTTTGAACTCATGCTGAGAAAGATATATGAATTGTTGCTCGAGGAAAAGCAGGTCTTTGGCTTGGAAGAGATTCTGGCTTTTTGTGAGAAGGAGCAAGCATCAGGCATTTACGTTTATGATGATTCCTACCTACTTCAGGCTATGAAGAACTATAGTGGGGATAATTCCTTCTTAAAGGCGCTAATGGAGATGATATGGCGACGGGAACCCTTATGTAGAGTTTGTGAAGAACCGGCGCTTACGGCAGAGAAGGAAAGGCGATATATCCTCTCGCTCGTTTCCATTCCCGCGCAAAGGAAAATGATCGCTGAATGCGCAAAGGTAGATGCTGACTGGATATTTCACCTAGAAGTCCCTCCAATAAAATTCTCCGAATCTCCCATTAAAGTTGAAAAAGAAGGGCAATTTTCACGATTAGATGAAGATGAAACGTCTATCGTCAGTGTTCTTGCCAAACACTCGTACTCCTCTAGTAGAGTTTACACCAAAGAGGGGTATCAAGAAGCTGTCAGAAAAGCAATCAACGAATGTCTAAGGGTGTAATACTGCTAGCAAGGCGACTAGCCTATTAGGTCTTTTATTTTTTTGAATACGTCGTTGGCGTAGATGTTGGCTCCACAGTGGTCGCAGACACTCTGAGAACCCGCATCAGGAAACTTCACCGAAGCCCCACACTCAGGACACTTCAAATTCTGCACAACCATACCACCATCCTCCATATACTTCCTGAGAAAAGAAAAATCCAACAACACCTGCACCTTATCCTGCCGCTTCTCACGCTCCACCTCATCCTGCCTCAAAACAACCGCAGCCTCAACCGCCGGCTTAAACAACTCCCAAAAAGCATAAAACAACCTAAACCCGTGCTCACCATTCGCATCAACAATGTGAGTCTCAGACAGCGCAGAAGCCCAACTCTGACTATCACCACTCGAACCACTAATACCTTTAATCCCATCCAAAAGAATCTCAGACTTCACAAGCCACGAACTCTCAGTTGTGCTGAAGATAAATCCTCTTCTCGTCGTAACATGCTGCTCCAACCAAAGCAACCTACGATTCGTCAACAGCAAAGCCCCACCTTGATCCACGTCACTATAAGACGTCTGCCCACCAGCAATCCTCGGCATCAAAGTCGCTTTAAACCCACTCCAGCAGGCAAGCGCCTTCTCGCCCTTACCCATAATCGCCGCAGAAACCACAGCAACAGGCACGCTCTTGCTCAAATACTCCCAATCAACGCCGCTGACCAAAGCCAGCTTCGACCAAAAATCAACAGGATACTCCCTGCCCAACACAGCATACAGCGGAGCACCAAGACTAGGAACCCGCCACAAACCCTGACCATTCTTAGGCAACTCATGAAGCAACAAACCCGCCAGCCGACCCTGAACAAGAGACAACCTCCATTTAGCTCGACAATACTGACACTGAACATAATTCCGAAAAACACCAGAAACAACATAACCACTACTCTGACCGCAGATAGGACACCTTGGAAAAGAGCTCTCCATTGTCATCCATACCAGCCTCTGGAATCTCCCCTCAATGTTGAATCATAATCACAAGAACTACACTTAAATTATTAACACAATTTGAGGTTGATAATGACAAAATCTTTAAACAAGCTCCTCAAAAGTGAATATGAGGAAAAATTATGAAAAACAAAGGCTATTCAATAACATTAGCCTTCATTGCTTGTGTTCTCATCAGTAGCTTGATAATATCAGCGGAAGCTCAACCATACTATGATGCATACTTTACAAACATAATGGTAACCAATGGAAATGATACAATCGAACTCATCTCTGGTGGAACGGCCAAAGTATATGATGGTCAAGTAGCTTGGAAAAACTTGACTTTCCACAACGAGAGATGCGGTACCTTTGGGGCTAATCTTTACACAGAAATCTACGCAAATGATGCACTGATTGGCACATCCAGTGAACGATATGTTTGGAGGGGTTCATACGGTAGCGACAATTGGTATTCAGCAGAGTCAGGCCCTTTTACCTTGAAGTATACAGTAAAGCTATGGTGGGATAGTTCGGGGACGTTCTATTTAGAAGATGTAAGCACTTTCTACATAAAAGTAGTGAAGCTGTTCGTGTCCAACTGGTCTCCATCGGTCTTGACTGTCGAAAAGGGAAAGACGACTGCATCCACTCTATCTACTAGCTTCAAAAATGGGGGAAACGACTACATGTATGGTGCGAAAATCTCAGTCGTTGATTCTGCTGGTTTAGAAATAAGCCCACAATCTCAAACTCTGCAAGATATTGCTAGTGAAGGCACAAAGTCCACAAGCTTCTCGGTAACCTCACCAATTACAGCAACCACTGGCACAAAGAGTGTGTCCTTCAAAATAGAGTACAACGACTTTAGAGGAGCCCCACATTCTGAAACTAAAACTGCATTAATAACAGTTGGAAAACTGGGTACAGATATCATACTAAGCCTTCTTCCATCAAGTCTCAAGAAAAGCAGTTCGACTACAATAACAGCGAAGCTAGTAGACGGAAACGACAATCCTCTTACTAACAAGAATATCGACTTCTATCTTGGAACAACATCATTAGGCTCATCAATCACTGACTCCTCTGGAAATGCAGTAAAAACTTATACAGCCAACCTAGACGCAGGAACTTACGTAGTCAACGCATCCTACAGTGGAAGCATAGATTACGGGTCAAGTAGTGCAACAAGCAATCTTATTGTCAGCCCTTTTGCCACAACACTGACTATTGATGTTCCATCAGCAACACAGGGGAAACCAACTACTCTCAAGGCAACTCTGAAAGACGAGAATGGTAACCCAATACAGAATGCTGGCATAGATTTTCAACTCAATGATGGAAACTCGTGGGTGGCTATAGGCTCTGACACCACAGATTCCAGCGGTGTTGCTTCTATGTCTTATACACCTTCAAGCATAGGAACATTCCAAGTAAAAGCTGTGTTCAGCGGAACAACAAACTATTCACAATCAACTAGCACAACTGGTTCACTGAGTGTAGGCATTGACTATACCCTATACTATATTGGTGGTGGAATAATCGCAGTGGCTGCTATTGGCATAGGAGGATACATGGTCTTTCAGAGAAGGAAAAAGGCAGTACCTCCATCACCAAAATAAAAAATCCTATTTTTGTTCTTAAATTATTAATGCAACATGGTAGAGAATACGATTAAGGAGAGGAAGCGCAACTTGGAAGAGCCACCAATTCTACCAATCGGTGCAGAACCCAGACCTCCATCAACGCAACCGTCTAAACGTAGAATAGACGCCAAAGTATTGGCGATAATTCTGCTCGTGGTAGTGCTCGTTCCCATTCTTGGAGGATTAGCCGCCATGTACATTGATCTAGATAAACGATACAACAAGCTAAGATCAGACTACAAGACCCTGAACAACAGCTACAACACTCTGCAGACAGAATATGAAGAGCTGAACATATCCTATCAGACTCTGAACACGTCGTACAAGACCCTTAATCAGAAGTACACGACGTTAAACAACCAATACACGATACTGAACAATCAATACACGAACCTGAATGATCGATATACAAGCTTGTCACAAAACTTCAACGAACTCTCACAGGTCTTCAACAGCCCTCTCTCATACGAGACAACACCCACAACAACCCAACTGCAACAATGGCTGGGCTCAGACAACACCGACTCAATTTACTACACATCGCCCAACTTCATCTGCGGAGACTTCTCAGTAATGCTGTCTCAGCATGCCAAACTCAAACACTGGGACACCGGCATAGTTGAAGTATGGGGCTACACCGAAACATACCAATCCTTCAACCATGCATTCAACGCCATGATAACCACTGAAGGGCTCGTATACATCGAACCACAAAACGATCACTACTGGTGGTTCAGCGGACACAAATCAATATATGAAGGACTGTGGTGGGAAATCGACGACGAATGGATCTACGTTCAAGAGTACAACATAGTTGTATCGTATTCCTGATTGAGCGTCCAAAAGGCGAAGTTCGAATCACCCATATTCGCATGACGACGAAAAAGACAGACCACGAGTCTGGACACCCGACTTCTACATACCAAAACTAGGCATGTACATAGAAACCTGACGGTGCCAAAGACTACAACTACGCTTGCAGAGACGAAGTCAACAAACAAAACAGATTCTAAGCCGATCTCCTATTCCACAGAAATGCAACGGCGAAAAACCCGGCACTGGCAAGAACTACTGCATATCCTGACAAGTCTAAACTGGTCTCGTTACTCACCTGCTGAGGCGAACCATCCGGATATGCAACTGTTCCCCTGCTTTGGATTATCGTGAAAAACCTGCTTCGAACGGATGGAAGAGCCAGCACGCTCCCCACAATTAAAGAAGTGAAACCAAGAACGCACAGGACGAGCACAGATCTTTTCACGAGCCACCCTCTCATATACATCTACAGCAGTTACTCCTTAAATTATTAATGCTACTGGGAATGATATAGTGTTATAGAAAATAACCTAAATGGGAAAGAAGGAGGTGACAGAACGACCACTTTCCTAGTAGAAACATACGTGATAAAACCGGAAAAACAAGCAGAATTCACAGCGTATAAGAAGAAGTGGAAGAAATTCTTCGCATACAAAGAAGGACGCCTACAGCGGTTCAAAGAAGTAAAATCCTACAAAATATTCTCCCAAATGCTCGGCGGCAACTTCGACGGATACGTCGAAATGTGGGAATTCGAAAACCTAGCAGAACTCGAAAAATTTTTCAACACAATAATGAAATCAGACTACACGACAAAACTTGCTCCAGAGTTTATAAGTCTTATAGCGCCCGCCACACGCTCAATGAACGTATGGAACTCCTTCATGTAAACCAAGCATGAAGCTTTGAAAGTTAGAACCCAACTCTTCCTCGGACTGGAAAAAGTTCTTGGTGGAGAGAATAATGGAAATCGAAGAGCAAAGACACCAGCGAAGTCATGAAAATGCCAAGGCAACAGAATCAGTTAAAACACGTTCCAGAAGCGAAATTGGTCGCCTAGGCTCTGCTACAACACAAAAATGACTGGTTCCTGAGCACTAGTTTTATTAAACGAAAGCACAGAACAACACTGCACTTTAAAGGTGGAAACAAAAAACATGAATAAGAAAAATCACTTAGCATTCGGAGTGCTCATCGCAGTTGCACTATTGACAAGCTGGCACATAACATACGCGTTCGCCGCTGACAGCTCATCAGAAGCCTACGTCAAAGTAGCCGTACTAAACTCCACAACAAACCCACCATACGCTACAGGGTCCGACACCAACGGCTGGAAAGAAGCAATGGATGTGCTAGGGAAAGACCCATACATACTGCCCACGAACGTTTCAAGCGCTGACATAGAAGCAGGCGTCCTTGACGACTACGATGTGCTATTACTCCCAGATAACTGGCCCGCAAACGCTTCTAACCCCATGATCTTCGACTTCTGGAACAACAGTAAAGGAGGCATCGTAGCCCTCGACAGCAGCATCGCATTTCTATGCTACGTCGGCATACTACCAGAAGAATCAACAGGCAGCAACGGAAACGGAGAATACTGGGACTACAGCACCAAGGACACAGCCCAAATCACAGTAGCTCATCCCGTAACAGCAGGCTACACAGTGGGCGAAAACATCACAGGACAAATAGGAGACGCAAGATACAACGTCACCGCACTATCAGAAACAGCAGACTACACCCACTACAAAATGCTAGCTAACGAATACGCCAACACCACATGGGCATACGCCTCTGCCTACGAACCGTCAAACAAAGGAAGAGTCGTACACATATGGGACCAAGAGCCTGAAAACCTCCCAACAAGACTCATGCTCATAAACGCAGTCAAATGGACAGCACAAGCACCCTCACTGGCAGAGCTCCTGGGAATAGACGTTCTACAAACCCGAATAAACGCATTACAAACACAACTCAACACTCTAGGAACACAAGTAACCGGACTACAAACCCAAGTAACCAACCTGCAAACCGAACTAACCAC
>Ga0315296_10005029_pt1 | contig 10667 bp, 9 predicted proteins | sample YL17G14_18_MG_FD_203921 | JGI IMG/M metagenome (GOLD analysis project Ga0315296, IMG submission 203921) | Sediment microbial communities from Yellowstone Lake, YNP, Wyoming, USA - YL17G14_18 | ecosystem: Environmental > Aquatic > Freshwater > Lake > Sediment | place: USA: Wyoming | collected...
GGATGGAAAAATTCATCCAGGAATGCAAGAAGGCGATCGAAAAATATCACAAGGAATGGGTTGAAGCCGACAAGAAGCTTGCCATATTCATAGACCAAGACAAAGCATACTGGACGTACAAGGACGAGTACATCGAAAAAGAATGGCAGATCCTTAAGCGCGCGTGGGACCAAGACTTGCTCGAGGAAGGACACTACGTCGTTGCCTATTGTCCGGGATGCCAGACAAGCCTCAGCAGCGCGGAGGTAGGCTACGAAGGGTCGTACCAGCAGGTTGAGGACCCGAGCTTACATTTCAAATTCAAAGTCAGCGACAGCCCGAACACATATTTCCTTGTATGGACGACCATGCCTTTTACACTCATTACAGACACGATGCTTGCAGTCAGGCCTGAAGCTGAGTATGCAAAGGTGAAAGTCGGCGATGAAACATGGGTCTTTGTGGCTGCACGTGTTGAAGCCGTGATGCAAGAAGTCGGCGTCCAGAAGTACGAGGTAATAGAAACATTTTCAGGCAAGGATCTCGAAGGCGTGAAGTACGATTATCCTTTCAAGGACATAGTTCCTGGACAAGAAAATCTGGAGAAGAGTCACCAGCTTGTGCACAGAGTTGTTTGCGAGGATTTCGTGGACGTGGAAACAGCCACAGGTGTTGTTCATCTTTCTCCCGGAAACGGGGAAGAAGACTTTTTTGCGGCCATGAAACGTGGCGTGCCGATATTCGTTCCTTTCGATGACGAAGTAAAGTTCACGCGTGACGGTGGAATCTTCTGCGGCGTATTTGCAAGAGACACAGATAAGATGGTTGTCGAAGAGCTTCGCAAGAGAGGATTGCTCGTTAAGGTTAAAACTGTAAAGCATGAATATCCAACGTGCTGGCGGTCTCACCACAAGCTCGTGTGGCTGGCAAGGAAAGAGTATTTCTTAAGGACCGACAAAGTAAACGATAGAATACTTGAGGCAGCTGAAAAAGTCGAATACTACTTCGAAAGCCCAAAGAACCGTTTTATTGCCTGCCTGAAAGAGGGCAAACCATGGTGCATGTCTAGGGAACGCGTCTGGGGAGCTCCATTGCCCATATGGAAATGCGAAAAATGCGGCACTAAAGAAATCGTTTCAAGCAAGGCAGAGCTGATAGAAAAAGCCGTGGAGAAGCCGAAAGGATACTTTGAACTGCACAAGCCTTGGGTTGACCATGTTGTCTTGAAATGCCCAGAATGTGGAGGCAAAATGCACCGAGAAGACTTCGTTCTGGACACTTGGCACAACAGCGGAGCATCATTCTTTGCACGATTCACAGAAGACGAGTTCGAGCAGTATGTGCCAGTTGATTTCTTGACGGAAGCGATAGACCAGACGAGAGGATGGGCTAACAGACTGCTTCAAGAATACGTGATATTCAGCGGCAAAGCAGAGTCGCCTTACAAAGCGTTCCTTTTCCAAGGCTTGACTCAAGACGCGAAGGGCAGAAAGATGAGCAAGAGCCTTGGAAACGTCATAGAAGCAAACAAAATACTGGAAAAGTACTCTGCCGATGTCTGCAGATTCTACCTCCTGAGAAAATGCTCTCCGATCGATGCGAATGATTTTGACGTTCAAGAATTAGGAAGGCGGACGTACCAGATACTGTCCACGCTTTACCATCTGAACAGGTTCTTTGCGCAAAACGCTGAGTTCGACAATTTCGACACGAAGAAACACACGCTTGAATGGGCCACGAAAGAAAAGGCGCTCACGGCACCAGACTATTGGCTGCTCTCAAAACTTCAAGAAACAATAGAAGTCTATACTGATAGACTGGAAAAATGCGAATTTAACCCTGCCTTGGCAACTCTTGAAGACTTCGTCATAGAATACTTGAGCAGACTGTACGTGCCAATGGTAAGAAAAGAACTCTGGACAGATGACCCTTCGACTCTCCAGAGAAGATGGTCGGTATACGCAACATTGTGGCACGTTCTCAAAACGATGACACTGTTGTTTAACCCCGTGACTCCGCATCTGAGCGAGGCACTGTACCAGAAAGTCTACAGAGAATTTGACACGACACTCTCGGAATCGGTCAACTTTGAGCAATGGCCGGAAGCCGAGAAGAGCCTCAGAAACGAGCATGTTGAAGAAGACTTTGATACGCTGTTCAAGTGCGTTTCACTTGTGTATTCAGCGCGGCAGAATGGCAAGCTGAAAAGAAGATGGCCGCTCAAGAAGATGGTCGTTGCAGCACCTGAAAAAGTCGTTGATGCGCTTAAGAACGTTGAAGCACTGTTTCTGGAATTAGCGAACGTGAAGAACGTGGAATACCGCCCAGAATCTGCTGAACAGACGATGAATGAAGGCTGGGTCTCTGCCCGTGAGGACAACATCCAAGTGTTTCTGGACACTAGACGCGACGAGGAACTGCTGGGAGAAGGCTTGATGAGAGACCTAGCAAGAAGAGTCCAAGCTCTCAGAAAAGAACTGGGCTACACGCCGACGGACATACTGGACGCGGTCGACATAGCTGAACTCGATAATGAGAGCATCAAACTATTACGTCCCTACGTGAGGCAGATGGAGGAACTTGTCCGCACAAAGAAGATCAACCTCCACGCTGGTCGCGAAAAAAGCGAAAAGGAATGGCACGAGTCTCAACTGGACGACAAGAAAGTTTACATCTCAATCCCTAAGGTTCCAACCGAGTAGCGTTTTCAGTTAAACGCTTTGGCCTTTTTTTTCGCACCAAAGATGAATTCTATTCTTCTGATGGCGGTCCGTCGCGTTTCTGTGTACGCGCGTGCCGTCGTCTTCTGTTGTCCGAGTCGAACATGCAAAGGATTGTGAAGGCTGAGAGAGCCGCTAGGATTGCAAGCGCGCCTATGATGAGAAGGGGATTAATCGCTGCTGCGATCATTTTTCTCTCCTCCTATGATGTAGTTGTGCAAAGGTATTACTTTAAGTCGACTCTCCACATCTGGCGCATGTCGTATGGACACTGGATTTTAATCTTCTCTAACCGACGTAGCACGAGGAGATAGGAGAGGGGGGACGCAAACTGCCTAAGCGGTATCTGCCCAAATTCTGGCTTCTTCAGAAGAGGAATGATGTATGAGACAAAAGACTCTGATGCATTTTCAGAACGGGGATTTCAAGATTCTTGAGAACGAACTTTTCGTTCACTTGACAATATATGACATTCCAACGAGCCTCCTCAAAGAGTTCATGCAAAGAGTTGTGATGCCCTCCTATGAAGAAGGGATCAGCCAAGCAATCAAAGACCTAATGTGGATAGCAGTTCAGAAACGCAAACAGAAGCAGACATCCCTAGATTCTTCGAAAGCACAGAAAGATCTTCCATAACCAGTGCCAGAACGTGTATTCCGTCCGAATTTCTTTTGATTCGACAGGTAAGTTGCTTTTGCTGGCCTGCTAAGACTCGGACAGCTTGTGCCACACGTAAAGCAGGATATACACTGGCAGAATAATCAGCAGTACGGAGACGAAGAACATTATCACGGCTAGTTGCCAAGGAAACACAGGCTGCGAAATCGTGGATTGAGGATAGATAGACACGGGCATAAGTGGATAAAAGACTCGGGGAAAGGCAAGACTGAACACAATAAACGCAGACAGTATCAACGCGATGGCCATCCATACCAGCGCAAATAGTTGCATAGTGTTAACAGAAAATCGCAATCCCGCCCACTTCCTCCATGAGCCTAGTCCTTCTGCTCCAAAATAAACACCCATGGATGAAAGTTCCATGTTCTCACCAGAGTTGTCTCTTGTTTTGGCCCCGGTCTATTCTCGGATGGAACGGCGTGCATCTAGAGAGGAATGTTGACGCAATTGGGTACGTACCAATGGGTTCCTATATTGAGCGTTATCAGAATACTCTCTGTAATAATCGGACTAGTATCGTGAAGGCTTCAGCGAAAGCTCTAATAGCCTTATTGATGAAGATTCACTGCGAAAGAAGATTTGGGCCGATAGTTCAGCCTGGTATGAACGCCGCATTCGCAATGCGGAAGTCGCGGGTTCAAATCCCGCTCGGTCCACTCCCATTTGGGTTCAAGCGCGCGCCGTTCAAAACCTACCGCAAAGTTGCAGACACGTTAAGGCTCACTTTCAAGTGGCAGAGCCGCTTCTTTTTTAGACTTTTCGAATGCTTTTTCTCTCCACTTGTTCTTCCAGCTTTTCCATCCCGTCTTCACGAGTTTCTCTCTTAGCTCAGGTCTTTCCCCAACCCATTCTAGAAGTGTCCAGAAGCGTCTCTTGTCTTCCAGCCTTTCTGCCGGTACTCCCACTTCAATGCACCATCTTATGTAGCTTTTTTCAACCATCTCTTGGAGTTCGCCTGTGATTTCTACTTCTTCCACGTCGAATCCTCGGTCTCGCAGGTGTCTGCGTATGCCCGACAGAACGTACCCTGAGCAGACCTTAAAATGGGTTTCCACATCGGGTCGCATAACCTCAACGATTTCATCAGCAATCTTCACTGCGTCATCCAAATACTTTTTATTCTCGAAGTTTGGCGGCTGGAAGGATGATACTGAAATCCTGCGTTCCATGTAGCGGCGGTCTGGAGGTTTGACGGCGCCGATTACTACGCCTAAGATAAGGTCTCCCCATCCGGCGTCATCTATTAAGGTCTCCTTTCTTGACATAAACCGATTCAGCCCCATAACCCAACCGCCCAAGACCCATAGCAAACTGACTATTACAAGCTGTTTGATGCAAATTATAGTGTTTTCTAATTCTTTTACCTTTTTACAAGTAGCAGCAACAATCGCCTAGACAAAGCGCGCTCTAGTTGGAACACGGAGGTTTTTGTAGCGATCACAGGCCTTATTGGCACAGTCTCAGGAGTCCTTATCGGACGACGAGTCTAATGCGCGCATCAATTATGATAGTTGGGTCAACTTTCTTAAATGTCCCCAAGCTAGGCAAACTTTACTCCTGCACGTTTCCTCAAAAGGAAAGAGAGGGTTTCCAACGATTCAACCCTGTAGCAAACTGACAGGCAACAGCTGCATTTGTTGGATTGAACCTGGAACCCCACCCAAGGCTAAAGGATGCCTAAATAAAAGTGTTCCTAAGAGCGCGCTAATTCCCTCGAAACAGAGCTAGGTCTTCTTTCTTTTCAAAACAACATAGGAGGTGACTGAATGAATCTAAAGAAAACACTACCAACAATCACGGTTATTCTACCTGTGATTGCAGCAGGATTCTTGGCAGTCAGCGCAGCGATCGACAACGTCAGCCTTAACACCGTTCCGGCAGGTCTGCAGCAGGAAGTCCTATTCATCAAGCGCCAGCTAAAGAATTCTTAACAATAGAAGAGAATATCGAAGAAGAAAGCAAAGATGATTAGTCCGGTACTTCTAGCTTCAGCTGCCTTTTTAGGGTCTTATAGCGGTTTCTCACCGTGACCTCAGTGACGCCTGCTGCTTCGGCGATGTCCTTCTGCGTCTTCTTCTCGTTGTTCTGCAAACAAGCAATGTAGAGTGCTGCAGCAGCCAATCCCATAGGGTCTTTTCCTGCAGCAGCCCTTTTATTTTTGGCTTCTCGAAGAATTTGTATAGCAATTCCCTGGGTCTTGCCCGAAATTCCTGTTCTTTCAGCGATTTTCGACACGTAAGTGAGGGGGTCAGCGATGGGCATGTGCATGTCAAGTTCACGTAGCAAAAGCCTGTAGCAACGAGCAACATCCTTCTTATCAACCAGGCTTGCCTCTGCGATTTCATGAAGTGCTCTTGGGGTTCCACTTCCACGACAAGCCGCATAAACCGCAGCAGCCGTTATGGCTGCGATAGACCTTCCGCGGACTAAGCTCTTATCTAAGGCTTTACGGTAAATGACCGCAGCCTTCTCTTTGATTGGTCGTGGAATGTAGACCTTGTCTGAGAGGCGGTCAAGCTCAGCCATCGCCTGGGCAAGGTTTCTGTCAACTGAAGAATGTGCCCTAGAACGGATCTGCCATTTCCTCAGGCGCCACATCTGCAGGCGCGTTGCTAAGGGAAGCTTTCTTCCGAAAGCGTCACGGTCAACTTGGCCGATGGTCGTTGACAAGCCCTTATCATGAACAGAATAAGATGTTGGCATCCCAACGCGGCTTCTTGAAGCTTTCTCTTCTTGGGTAAAGGCACGCCATTCAGGTCCTTTATCCATCATTTGCCCGTATAAGACGAGTCCACAGTCGCCGCAAACAGTCTCACCAGTATCATAATCATGGATAAGGTTTACACTACCGCATTCCGGACACTTGTCCCGCAACGTTTGCTGGGACCGTGCCACTTTCTTTCTTTTTTCCATCTTTTCTGTCTCTGTCATCTGGAGTATGGTCATAACATGATAACCTTCGCAAAACGCAATTCCTCATATCACGGATCAGAATTTGAGCGATTAGATAATTAGTCCCTACTCATATAGCGCGCGCTATATGATAATAAGGTGTGCTGAATAAACGTTTTGGCATTATGATTCTTCAGTTAAGGTTTGATACTGTTAAGGTAAATTGGATTAAAACCAATGTATACAAGCGCGCGCGCGAAAGGGTTAATCGCCTTGAGCGCTACTAAGTAAGGGAGCAAAAGAGTTCCGAAGAAAAGGGCTTGAAGAGTCCACATCAGTAGGATATACGCGGGAAGCAGAGGCTAGTGAATGGATATTCGAGAGTGGTATTCAGGATATTTTCTTCTGGGAGCTCGTCTGCGAGTTGTCTGAGCGGAGGCGTTTGAAAACTGTTCCTTGTGGATGACGAGACGCTGAAGAAGGTGGCTGCGTTGTTCGGAGAGGATGCTGTTAGAGTAGTTGAGACCCTCAAAGGGGTTCGCGAGATTACTGATAATGAGATAGCGGATAAAACCCAAATACGCCTCAACCTGGTTCGCAAGGTACTCTACAGGGTCTATGACCACTCCATCGTGGCTCTCAGGCGGTCCCGCGACAAAGAAACAGGCTGGTTTATCTTCAACTGGAGACTCCAACCAGACCAACTGGAAGGCTTTATCCTAAACCAAAAGCGCCGTGTTCTTGAAAAACTGGAAATCCGGCTTGAGTACGAGAAAAGCCACGAGTTTTACAGCTGTCAAACGCCAGGCTGCAAGCGATTCCCTTTCGAAGAGGCATTGGAGCTTCTCTTTAAATGTCCCGCCTGTAACAAACCACTGATGTACCTCAACAACGACTGGATCGTTGAGACCCTAACCCGAAAAATTGAACAGATAAAAGTTCTGTGAGCGTTGAAATGTTAGAGAATTGTTTCATCCCCGTATTTTGCCGCGCATGCTACAACTCGTAATAAACAACAGCAGAATGGCACTGAAAAGACACCTGAAAAAGAACCCTTGCCCAAGAAGTTAAGAGCAAGAACAAGAAATGAATGAATGGCTTACCTTTTTGTTGTTGAGGTTGACCTAATGCTTCACTTTACCCCTTCTGTTTTTTCCGAACTACACCCGGCTTTTTCATCCTTTCTCTTCAAGCTGTTCTTTCGTCTTTTAGCGCGCTAGCCTGTTTAGAAATTAATCTGTTCGTCTGGTTATCTTGTGTTAGGAAGAAGCTTTGAGAATTAGGCAAGTGCTTGGTTCACTGGAGTTGGGTTCTGTTCGTGGGTTGTTGATGCGCCTTTATCACGGGGTCGGACGTGGCAGGAAGCCTTATGATCCTGTTCAAGTGTTGAAGGCTCAGCTGCTGAAGCATCTGTTTCGTGTTCCGAGCGATCGCAGGCTTGCGTTGTTGCTGAAGAAGGACAGAAAGGTTGCTGAGGCATGCGGTTTCAAAGGTGAGACGCCTAGTCATGGTTTGTTCACCCAGTTTAGGCACAGGCTTGGCATGGACGTGTACGAGAAGGTGTTCTCTGCGCTGGTGCATCAACTGCTGAGTGATGGAGTGGTTGAGGGCGAGGTTGTTGCGTTGGACAGTACAGTCGTCAAGGCTTACAGTAGCGCGCGCGAAGGTTCTCGCGGGGAGTTAAGGTGGCTGTTGAGATTGCAATGATCGCATGTTTCCTCTGAAAAAGTTTACGTAACCGTTGGTGATGTTCTTATGATGTTGGGAGAAAGGATTTAGTGCTTCTATCAGAAATATATTTAGTGGAGCGTTGAAGATTGAGCGAAGTTCAGCTGAGAGTTCTGGATTCCAGACAGAGAGATGTGGCAAGAGGAATCGCTAGAATAGACCAGACCACAATGCAAAAGTTAGGGGTTTCATCCGGAGACGTAATAGAGTTCTCAGGGAAGAAAAAGACGTCGGCGATCGCTTGGCCAGCGTACTCTGAAGACCAGGATCCAAGCATTATGCGAATCGATGGGTTCTTACGTAAAAATGCCGGCGTATCAATAAACGAGTACGTTGTAGTTCGCAAGGCTGAAGTTAAGAATGCTATGAGCATAGTGCTTGCTCCAGTGGATATACGATTGAACGTTGACGAAGACTTTGCGAATTTTGTGAAGAACAGACTTATGGATAGGACGTTTGTTGAGGGAGACACGACGCTCGTTATGATGCTTGGTCATTCTCTTCAGTTCACTGTCGCCAAGATGCAGCCCCACGGAATAGTCAAGATGACTCACGATACTAGAGTGCAGATATTGACTGAACCTGTTGCGGAAGCTAAAAGTGTACCGCGTACCACCTATGAGGACCTAGGAGGCTTGGAGGAGGAGATTCAACGGATAAGGGAGATGGTTGAACTTCCAATGAGGCATCCCGAGATTTTCCAGAGGCTTGGAATAGATCCTCCCAAAGGGGTTCTACTGCTCGGTCCACCCGGCTGCGGAAAAACACTCCTAGCTAGAGCAGTAGCAAATGAGTCGGATGCAAACTTCTTTTCAATAAACGGGCCTGAGATAATAAGTAAGTTCTATGGGGAGTCGGAGGAGAGGCTTCGAGAGATATTTCAACAGGCACAACAGAACGCTCCGAGCATCATACTCATAGACGAGTTGGACTCCATAGCGCCCAAACGCGAGGAGGTTACAGGTGAAGTGGAGAGAAGAGTCGTCGCTCAGCTTCTAGCTCTTATGGACGGATTGTCTAGTAGAGGAAATGTCATAGTAATAGGTGCAACGAATAGGCCGAATGCCTTGGATCCAGCTCTCAGGAGGCCTGGGAGGTTCGACCGCGAGATAGAGATAGGGATCCCGGACAAGCGGGGGCGTCATGAAATATCGTTGATTCATAGCAGAGGTATGCCCTTAGCCGGTGATGTTGACCTAAAGGTGCTTGCTGAGCGGACGCACGGTTACACGGGTGCCGACTTGGCCGCCCTGTGTAGAGAGACAGCTATGAAAGCTCTGCGGAGGTATCTTCCCGAGATAAATCTGGAGGAAGAGCGAATACCTCCAAGCGTCCTGGAGAAGATGGAGGTTCGGATGGATGATTTCATGAACGCTTTCAAGGAGATTACGCCTACAGCTATGAGGGAGGTTGCTGTGGAAGTCCCAGTTGTTCATTGGGATGAAGTTGGAGGCTTGGAGGAGGTTAAAGAGGAGTTAAAGGAGGCTGTTGAGTGGCCGCTGAAGAATCCTGAAGTCTTCAAGAGATTTGGGATTCAGCCGCCTAAAGGTATACTGTTAATAGGCCCGCCCGGGTGTGGGAAGACGATGCTGGCTAGGGCTGTTGCAACTGAGAGCGAGGCAAACTTCATCTCGATTAAGGGTCCTGAGGTCTTCTCTAAGTGGGTTGGCGAGTCTGAAAGGGCTATTCGAGAGGTCTTCAGGAAGGCCAGAATGGCTTCGCCGGCCGTCATATTCTTCGATGAGGTGGACTCTCTTGTTCCAAGGAGGAAACTGGGTTACGGCGACAGCGGCGTAACTGAACGCGTCATCAGCCAGCTTTTGACAGAAATGGATGGAATAATGCCCTTAGAAGACATCATAGTTTTAGCTGCGACAAATAGACCCGATATCGTCGACCCAGCTGCATTAAGGCCAGGCAGATTCGATCGGCTGATATATGTTCCAGAACCCGACGAAGCTGCCAGGCTTGAAATCTTTAAGATTGACACGAAGAACATGCCACTATCAAAGGATGTGGACATAAAGGAGCATCGCATGACGAAAGGTTACTCCGGCGCCGATATATCATCCGTATGCAGAGAGGCCGCCATAAACGCCTTGAGAAGAGACATCAACGCAAAAGAGGTTACCTTCAGCGATTTTGAGAAAGCTATGGAGAAGGTTCCGCCAAGCATATCGCCAGAAATTGAGGATTGGTACAGGAGCTTCATGAAGCAGGCTCGAAGGCTACAGAAGCCTACGCCTCTTGCAGTGTAATCCCAGAAGCAACAGATAAACGTCAATTCACGCTTCTCTCTAGCCAACCTTCTTGATTCACGCGCATGCGTGTTCCTAAATTGGTCTAAAATGGTTTTTATTCGCCTCTTATGATTTGAGGGCAGTTTTTGGCCTTCGAATTTGTTCCTGAATTCCTTGCGGCAACCAGCCTTCTCGAACACGCAGAAGTTTGCAGGATGGAATTAAAACCATTTTTAACCATTTTAGGAAAACGCATGCGCGCTAGCCACTGGATTGAGATGATGCCGCACATTAAGACGTTGCTTTTACTGAATTTCACCCCGTTGTCTCCGCAGGGTATCGCTTTCCAAGATTTCTTCTATGTAATTGACAGGTGTTATAGCCGCAATTCCTATGTGATATTTTATTTCGCTGGGTCCATAATGTCCCT
>Ga0315296_10005030_pt1 | contig 10667 bp, 10 predicted proteins | sample YL17G14_18_MG_FD_203921 | JGI IMG/M metagenome (GOLD analysis project Ga0315296, IMG submission 203921) | Sediment microbial communities from Yellowstone Lake, YNP, Wyoming, USA - YL17G14_18 | ecosystem: Environmental > Aquatic > Freshwater > Lake > Sediment | place: USA: Wyoming | collected...
CAGGCGAGATCGGACGTACACCAGATGATTGCACCGTCAAGATAGTCGGAAATGTGAGCGCGGTGAGGCGAATAGGCTACGAGATGTCCGGCGGATCGATCCAAGTCGACGGTGACGCAGGCATGTATTTGGGAGAGCGGATGCGGGGAGGAACGATCAGCGTCGCTGGCAACGCGGGATCCTGGCTCGGAACTCAGATGCACGGTGGCCAGATTGAAGTGAAAGGCAACGCGGGAGACTCCATCGGAGGCTCTGTAAGAGGAGGAACCAAAGGAATGCAAGGAGGCACAATAATCATCCACGGTGACTGCGGCACCGAGGCAGGAGCATGGATGCAGAAAGGAATGATCAAGATAGAGGGGAACTGCGACCTCTACGCGGGCATTCACATGAAGAACGGTACAGTCCTTGTCGAGCGTGACTGCCAAGGCCGCGTCGGCGCACAAATGACAGGTGGAAAAGTCATCGTGCTCGGCAACGCAGGAGGTCTCCTGCCCAGCTTCCAGTTCGAGGAGATACGTGAGAAAGCGAAGGCAGGTGATGACAAGATCCCCGGTCCGTTCTACGTCTTCAGTGGAGACGTGAACGAGAGGGGAAAGGGTCAACTTTTTGCACGAGTGTCTGACAATCCCGACCTCAAATGGAACGAGAGATACCTTGAGAGGTAGAGCCAGATGACAATTAGCGTGAACAAACATGCGATGCAAATCGTGAAGGAAGTCATTGCCCGGAAAGACGAACTACAAGTCAAGGTTGAGAAGCGCCCGAAGGGAGCGACGATCATTGATTCCGGCGTGGCCGCTCGTGGAGGATATCAAGCCGGCCTGATGGCTGTGAGGCTTTGTATGGCAGGATTGTGCGAGGTCTCCCTTTCCTCTCGAACATACGGCGATTTCGATCTTCCGACCGTGAATGTGGCAACCGATCAACCCACGATCAGCACATTGGCCGCCCAATTCGCCGGGTGGGACATCAAGATAGGCGAATACTTCGGCATGGGCTCAGGACCGGCGCGAGCGCTCGCCTTGAAACCGAAGGACGTCTATGCCGAGATCGAGTACAAGGACAAAGCAGACATCGCAATCATAGTTCTCGAATCCGACAAGCTACCCCCAGATGATGCAATCTCTTACATCGCCTCAGAATGTGGAGTCAAACCGTCGAAAGTCTACGTCTTTGTAACGCCGACGAACTCGCTTGCGGGCGGTGTTCAGGTCTCAGGGAGAATAGTGGAGATAGGCATCTACAAACTGAGAAGACTCGGTCTCGACCCGAAGAAAGTCATCTACGGCTTCGGCTCGGCTCCGATTCCTACCATCCATCCAAAGTCGACAAGAGCGATGGGACGCACCAACGACGCGCTGTACTACGGCGGTGAGACATACTACACTGTGAACTTCGAAGATGATGAGAGACTGAGAGAGATCGTCTCAAAGGCTCCCTCCTCAACCGCCAAGGACTACGGAAAGCCATTCTATGACGTATTCAAGGCGGCAGGGTTTGACTTCTACAAGATCGACCCTAACCTTTTCGCGCCAGCAGTGGTCTCAGTAAACAACATCAAGACCGGACAGACATTCAAATCCGGTCGAATGAACGCAGCCGTACTGAAGGAGACTATGGCAATCAATGCTGTTTGAGCAGAAGGCTGCACGTTTCTACTTGACGATCTTCGAGGCGACCTCTATAGCCTTCACTGCGTCTTCGGCAGTTATCTTCGGTTTCTGACGCTTGAGTATGCACTGGATGAAGTATTCGTCGAGTTGATAGTGCCCCCAAACCTTGGTGCCTCCCTCTCTGAATACCCATTCCTGACGCTCGGGGTCCTGTCCGACTAACGTGAGGGAGTCGTTCCAGTTTGCCAGTAGGTTGTAGGTCTTGTCTCCGAAGACCTCAAGTCTGCTCGTCCCGGCGATTGGTGCCACCATCGAGCTGAAGTGCAATGCACCAACGGCGCCAGTAGAAAACTTCACCAGGCCTATAGTGTTGTAGGACCTTATTCCTCCATATTCTTTCAGCGGAGCATAGCTTGATTTCCACTCAACCTCAGTGATCTCCGCGTTTAGCAGCCATCTGAGGAGGTCGATTGACCATACGGACAATGTGAAGTCAGGGTACCCTCCGCTCTTCTCAATGTTCCATGCCCATGAATTGGCCGGCCACTGCATAGCAAGATCCTTCGCCGCAATGAATTCCCTGAATGAGACGGCGGCAGGTTTGCCAATCTTCCCTGCGTCGATTAGCTCCTTCGCCTTCACATAATTCGGCGTGAACCGGAAATTGAGAACAGGCATCAGCGTGACCCCGGCTTTCTCGGCTTCCTTTCCGAGCCTTTCGGCTTCATCTACTCGTGGTGCTAGAGGCATCTCGCAGAGCACATGCTTTCCTTTGCTTATGGCTCTCATAGACATCTCATAATGGAATGGCGTTGGAACTGCCAACACCACCGCATGCACCTTTGGATCATCAAGCAGCTTATCGTAGTCGAGATAGTACTTGACGTGATACTTGTCTGCGTATTTCTTGATCCGTTCTTCCACCTGATCTCCAAGTGCTACCAGTTCGGATCCGGGGATCTTGTTGAATGCGGGGACATGCGCTTGTCCTCCGACAAAACCTGCGCCTACGACGGCGACACCGACTTTCTTGTCCAACTCGTCATCCTCTTGCCACGTGGCGGAACAAGCCGAAAGTTCCTCAATGGTATTAAGCCTTGTCGATCATCATACTGCAGCTGAAGAACGACGTTGAGACTAGTATCGTTCGAATTCCGCGGCGAACAGAGACTTGGCGCGCTAGACGACCAATGGATAGTTGATCTTGATCGAGCACACAAGTTGTTTCTGTCAGAACTCGAGGGGATATATCGCAACGTACCCGATCGTTTTCCGCAAGGAATGATCGACTTTCTCGAGATTGGAGAAGACCTCAGAGACTACACGTCGGGCCTCATTGGTCATCTGCATGATCTGATACGAAAGGGCTCGAGAGAGCTGCAGCAACAGGGAATCTTGCTGAAACCGACTGAAGTGCGAATCTTGCCGCCCGTGCCGGTTCCTCCAAAGATAGTCTGCCTAGGATTGAACTACAGAGACCACGCGGAGGAAGCTCATGTTCCCATGCCTGAGCGGCCCTTGCTCTTCTCCAAACCGAGCACAGCCATCGTAGGTCCAGAGGATTTCGTGGTCTATCCCAAGATCTCAAACCAAGTCGACTATGAAGTGGAACTCGCGGTCATCATAGGAAAACGCGGCAAGAACGTAGCCGAGTCAGATGCGCTCAATCACATCGCCGGGTACACTGTGTTCAACGACATAAGCGCAAGAGACATTCAGTTTGCCGACAAGCAATGGTTCAGAGGAAAAAGCTTCGATACTTTCGCACCCACCGGCCCCTGCCTCGTTCTCCGTGAACAAGTAAGTGACCCACATAATCTGAAGATGGAATTGAGAGTCAACGGCGAGGCAAGGCAAAGAAGCACAACCGCGAACATGATCTTCAAGATCCCACAGCTCGTCGCCTTCATATCAAAGGTCATGACGCTTCAGCTTGGGGACATCATTGCGACAGGAACGCCTGCAGGCGTAGGGTTCTATGCCAAACCCGAAAAGCGACTACTCAAGCCTGGAGATCAGATGGAAGCCGAGATCGAAGGCATAGGCGTTCTGAGAAACAGGATCGTCAGCGCCCAGTAGAGATTGGACGTCAAGGTTCTTTTGCGGTGGACCTACCAGATCGTCCGGAGGATGTCTGTGAGGCCTTCTCCGATTACTAGTCTCAAGTGCTCCGAATCCGCAGATCGAACGGTTTCGAGCCTGCCCTGTGCAATGACTCGCTCTCCCCGGAGTGCCTGTTCTGCGAATCGTCCCCGAAACGAGACTACTTCTGTGGGGGTGCGAGAGCGATCCCCTGCGAGAACCTCTACTTGCTCAATCAGGTACCGACACGGAGTCAGGAGACTCTCCCTGTCGTCCATGACCCGGGCGAATATGCTACATTCCCCCATCTGTCTGTATCGCACGTCCCCATAGCGCTCAGTGATTTCTGCCCAATCTTTGACGCATCGAACGAAGTAGTCGTGACGCAGGAACCGACCTTGAAACACCTTCCGTCGCTCCTGCAGCTCGAAATCCCTGAAAGAGATGGCTTGTCGCAAGCCTCGTCTCGTGAGCAGTCTCTTCAGATCGTGGGTGCGGTATGCGCGAAAGCGCCGATCGTTTTCCAGCAGGGCGGACAGGGCCTGCTGGGTTCGTTTGGCGGCGGCCATCCCGTAGACAATGATGTCTAGATCCGAGCCTTCTCGATGCAACCTCACAAGGAGAGAGCCGGAGATGCCGAAATGCTTCAAAGGAAGCCCGGACTCTTGGGCGAGAGCCTTAACCAGTCTCGTTGCGCCTGCCTCAAGCGCATCCTTACGTTTTGAATGCAGTAGTCCTGCAAGCCGTTGCTGAGGCGTGTGAAGACTCAGAATGTTGTTCTTGGGCACGCCTTGGAGCTCGCGGCCTTGCACCTCATCATAGTACAAGTACCGAGGCCATCTCTTCTCAAGCAAGAGCCGCCTCTTCGTGAGATCATAGACTTTCACGTATCGAACTCGGTTTCGCGATCTCGCGCCTCGACTATCTGGATAGTAGCGAAGATACGCGATTATCCTGTCAGGGGGATGCAGGAGGCCTTTCACATCGAAGAAGAGACGATTCGTGGTCTCTACAAAGTCACCTTCTCTAGCGACCGTCTCAAACGACCCCTGACGAGTTAATCGTCTCTCTCAAAACTTATGAATGACTCGTGTAGCGCCCTAGGCCGGTAAGATACGACTTACATCGGGTGAATGCCCTGGAACGGCGATGGAGATCCTTTGGCGCGAAGCAAGCTGCATATGTCGCTGTCTTCGCGGCCTTGTCCGTGGTCGTGATCACATTTGTCCCACGTATCCCGATCATCGGATTGCCGGGAGGCGGAATCACACTCGATGCTGCTATCGCACCAGTCTATGGTATCGTGCTAGGGCCATATCTCGGAGCACTTGCGGCATTGATTGGAGGGATCGTAGTCGCGGGAACCAAGGGCTGGGTCGTGTTCAACGTCTTGACATCGTTTTCTCCGGCCGCCTCGGCACTGGTAGCAGGGATGTTGACAAGAAGGGGTTTTGGATTCGGTAAGCGGAATGCTGGGGGGTGGATAGGCGCGGCATCGATTCTGGTTGCCCTGACAGCCGTATGGTATGTGACATGGGTCGGTCAGCGCGCACCTCTATACCCAGTGCTGCAGATCGCCGGCCTCTTGATAATGCTCCTATTCAGAGGCAGGATCTCAACTCTCTTTGAGAGCGGAAAAAGGAAGAACGTGTCACTCGCCGTTTTGCTGTCAAGTTATTGCGGACTGGTATCAGATCACATGTTGGGTGGCCTCGTATACATTCTAGGAATAGGGCTGTTCATTCCACTAGAAGCTGTTGAACAGGCATTGAAAGCTATGGGGCTTCCAAGCATACCTGCCCTCTTCATGTTCGTCCTACCCATTTCAGTTGTTGAGAGGGCCTTGATGTCTGCAATCGCCACCATCTTTGGGACAGCGTTGATTCTTGCGTTGCGATCTTCACATCTGATGCCGGAATAGGCATGAGGCACCAGCGACTGGGATCTTCGGCGACTCGCAACTCGGGACCTATTCTCGAACACCCCGGCCTTCCGACACTGCAATTCCAGGATCTAGGAGCATAATGATGATTCCCGCGGAGATCTCCAAGAAACGTGTGGTCCCGTTGGCGGCAACATTCGCAGCAGTCTACGGACTTCTGAGATTGATGCCGATCTTCGTGATGATTGGGGGATCGGGACGCGTCTTCAGCACAACTGAATTCGTCGCCCCTCTTCTGGGGATCATTTTGGGTCCGTACGTGGGATCCATTGCGGGGGTCATTGGAACCTTTCTGGGCATAATGCTCACCGGCCGAATGAACTTCTTTGGATTGGATTTCCTGCCTATCATGATGAACGCTGCAGTGCTAGGTCTCTTGATGCGGAGAAGGATGATCCCCGCCATTATGCTATACTCAGTCCTGATCGTGCTATTCTTTGCACATCCGTCGACATTGCACCTCGCCCCTGTGTCGTTCCTAGGAAACACAATCTTGGTACCTTTCATCTGGCTCCACATCATCACGTGGATACTACTTGTCTCGCCGCTGAGCATGAAATCCGTAGAGTGGATCTCAGGAGCATCCGAGAAGAAGAGAGTGACCGCGGCCTGCATCCTGTCCCTCATTGGCACGACGGCTCAGCAACTCACCGGTACGCTTCTCTTCGCTAGCATGGCGGTGCCCTTGATGGGCATGACCCCAAAGGCGCTGGAGGCCACATGGGCCGCAGTGTTCTACACTTACCCCATAGAGAGGCTAGCAATCATTCTGCCTGCCGCAACAGTGGTGACCGCCGCAGTATTCAGGACTGTCCAAAGCACGAGACTGTTCAAGATGCCAAACCAGACGACGACACAATGAAATAGAAAACGGAGACGACAACATCGGCCAAGCCGGGGGAGAATCGTCGTTTGACCGTGAAACCAATGCCAACGAGGCATGACGAGATTGCAGCAGCGCTAGAACTTGCTCTTCTGTTGGAAGTCAGTGCATATCCTAAGCCAGGAAACGTCCACAGAACACAGAATTTCGAGAACACGCGGTTCGAACATTTTCTTGCCTCTGCCGCTGCATTGGTGCCACACTTCCGACTCGCAGCCTTGCGAGGAAGCAAAGCAGCTGCCGGATCAATTCACAGTGGTGAGCTCATGATTGGAGAGCGAATCAGACGTGCAGTCGAATCATGCTCAGAATGGCAGCATGGAGGAAACACGAGCCTCGGTGCAATCTTACTCCTGATGCCGATATCCTATGCCGCGGGAATGGTGCCTTCGCGGAAGGCTCTAAGAGCCCAAGAGATCAGGAAGAATCTAAGGAGAGTCGTTCGCAGTACAAGCAAGGCTGATGCGGTGAACGTCTATCGTGCGATATCACGTGCGTCCCCAGGCGGCATGGGAAAGGTGCCTGAACTTGATGTCAATGACAGATACTCGCTTACAAGAATACGTAAGCACAACGTCTCACTCCTTGACATCTTTCGAATGTCATCAGGATACGACACAATCTCATCTGAATGGGTCAGAGGCTTCCCTGTAACATTCGACATTGGCCTACCGTTTCTTGTTCGCGAGCTGCATGCAACAGGCGACATCAACACTGCAGTCGTAGACACATACCTCAGAATCCTCTCTCAAGTCCCAGACACGCTTGTTGCCCGAAAACTGGGAATAGGCAGAGCAAAGGAAGTCTCTCTCATGGCGAAGCGAGTCCTGAAAGTTGGCGGAATGGAGACCTCAAGAGGACGCAAGGAGGCCGAAAAGATGGACAAATCCTTGCAGAGGATAGACCATCGATGCAACCCAGGTACGACAGCCGACCTAACCGCCTCGACGTTGTCGATACTCTTGCTCAGTGGGTGCAGGCCCTAGGGCGGCCAATTTCTTGGCCTGTCCGATTCGAGTCTCAAGATTACGATAGGTCTGTGTTCGACCTGCTCGAGCATTTCCCAATCAACCTCTGTCAATCCGACGCCAAATCGGACGGCCATGTCCCAGGCGGTCCTTCCGGCGCCGTATCCACGAGCCTTGTTTGCGAGACCTGATGCACGCAACATATGTTCTGGGGGAACTTCCGAGCCTACCCAAGCGACGGGCGTCGATCTTGCACGCCACTTGAAAACCCGACCTATCACATATGCAAAGAAACCGAGATCGACCACACCAGGAATTTCCACCTTCCGTGACGCCAGATGAATTACACCACACGAGTAGGTCTTGTCACTATCCACGATCGTCAAAGCAACACGCTTGCCCAATCTGTCGGCGATTGTGTTCCGTATCTCCTCCGCAACGCGTCTGGGAAATTCGAGCGGCAAACTGGCTAGTGAATATGGCAAATTGGTTGTGTCTATTCCTCCTTCGGAGAACGGGCGAAGGGCTTGAAGAAAGCCCGCATGGTTGAGACAAACCTGCTTATGCCTGGCGCCCTCAGGGAGCGGGTAGCTTCGCAGATGTGCGATGTTTGCAGACTTCATGTGACAGAGCCGACCAAGAACTAGCCCCCACATCACTCTCATCCAGAAGGCTGCCAAGCTTCGCGCCAGAAGCCCGGGCCTAGCCCTAGATTCGTCGACGATTCGTCCCTGAGCGACCGTCAGCGCCTTCTCTGAAACAGCTACGACGTCTCCATCCCGTATCTTTTCAGAGATCGCGTCTAGGATTATCTTGTGGTAGTCGTCACCCGGTTTCCAGTATCTTGTCCTGACTGCTCGAGTGACGATCTTCATGCATGGATTCGCCGGCGCGTGCCTGTGACCTATTTATCCCGAGCTAGCATGTATGAATCGGGAGTATTTCTCAGTTGAAAGTCGGGATCATGACCCGCGATCAAGACGCCTGGTGTTCTTCAAGGCTCAAGGAGGCGTTTGCTCGCCAGAACGTCGAACCCGTGGCATTCCGGTTTGACGATGTGACAGCACGAATCGGGTCAACTCCCGAGTTCTCACTTCGGGAAATTAACATCCTGCACGAATTGTCCGCGATTCTAGTCAGACCGATCGGACGAGGATCACTGGACGAGATAATCTTCCAAATGGATGGACTGCACAAGCTGGCTAGGCATGGATTGCCCATCATCAATCCACCCGCTGCGATTGAGAAGGCTGTTGACAAGTACTACGCTCTTGCCCTGCTAAGTGAGCACGGCCTCCCTGTACCAAGAACGGTCGTGACGGAGAACGTCCGTGAGGCCATGCGGGCCTTTCGGGATTTTGGAGGCGAGGCTGTGATCAAGCCGGTCTTCGGGTCTAGAGGCATCGGCGTTGCTAGGATTCGCGATGAAGACATCGCAGAACGCGTGATGAGAACGTTGAGATTCTACAGACACGTCTTGTATGTTCAGGAATTCATCAGCCATGGAACACAGGATATTCGCACATTCGTCATTGGAGGAAGAGTTGTAGCAGGCATTCATAGAATCTCAACTTCCTGGAAGACAAACGTAAGCAGAGGGGCAATGCCCAAACACTTCCAAGTCGACCCAGAAGTGGAAGCGCTTGCAGTGAAGGCTGCGTCGACTCTGGGGTGCAAAATCTCTGGCGTCGACATCATGGAGAGCGAAAAAGGCCTACTCGTGCATGAAGTGAACTCTCAGCCCGGCTGGAAAGGGCTGCAGACCACCACGAACGTGAAGATAGCCGATGAGATAGCCGCATTTGTGATTCAAGAAGCCAAGAAGTGACCTGGACCATGTTAACGCGACAGAGGCAGCAAGTAATCCGTTCCTTGAGCCTCGGGCGAACCAACTACGATCCTATAGCACATCCCTGACGATGATTCAACCCTCTCAAGCTTCCCCCTGCATGAGACCCTTTCACCTTCGACAGCCACGTCTGCATACAACCCTTCGAAACTGACGATTCGATCCACAGTGGACACCGCGTCGCTGCCTTTCAGGTTCACTGATTCAACTTGGTAGACGGCAGGCATGAACTGGCTCTCGCTGCCGGCCACTATCTTAGCGGTCGCCTCAACGATTCCGAGCGGAGTGTATCGTTCGTCACCGTAGTGTTCATGGGCTTCGTCTTCCGTGTGAACAGCATGGACGGAGAATGCTGTTCCCTCAAACAGTCCAATGTTCCATTTCCGCGCGAACAGTACCATGACATCGCACCGTGTCAACGGAGTTGACTTGATTCTCTCAGCAATCCATTGGTCCTGTGCAATGATGGGTTAGACTGGTGTTGTGAGTGTGGGTTGGTATTGTGTTGGGTGGATATAGGTTTTCCAGAACTGTTTGTAGAATTGTGGATTCGTGTATCTGACTAGGATGATTTGGAGTATGTTCTCTAGGCCTTCTGTGCTCCAGTGCATCCATTTGTGTTTGCAGCGTTTAGAGATCTCGCCCATGAGTCGTTCGATCACGTTGGATGTGTAGGGCATATGGATGTTCTTTAATGCGAGTTTCGCGAATGTCACCATGAATCTGGCGTTTGATTTGATGAAGGCTGCTGTCTTGGGGTAGCCTTTCATCTTCAGATGTTCTGCGAGGGCTATGAGGTCTTTCACGGTGCTCTCTATCCTATTCCTCAGCGCCTCTCCATCATAATCTTCCAGGTGCTTCTTTACGGAGTTGACGAGGGTGTAGAGGAGCTGCTTCATCTCGACGCCTACAGTTTCTCTCTCCTGTCTGCTCATGCCTTCAGCCCAAAGCTTGTAGAGGGAGTCCTTCACTGCGTGGACTAGGTCTAATTGCCTTCGCGCATAGGTTAGGTTGAGGCGTATGCCTCGTTCCGCATCTCCAATCAGGCTGCTGTTCCGAGTGTTGACTTCTCTTCCTACTTGGCTCCAGTCATGGTTGACTGAGGCGTGGAGCAGCGTCTTCCTATGTGTGTCTGGATCGTATCCGATTACGATGCGTACCTCGTTCAGGGTGGGATAGATGCTGTGGGTCTTGGTGCCGTCAGCCATCACTACAGGCGGCTCCTCGCAGCTAACCTTGGCTTGGTTTGCTTCACCCAGCTGCTTGCCTACTTCCTGTACGAAGCTGTGGATGGTGCGTTTGGGCACCCTGACGCCTGTATGGTTCT
>Ga0315296_10005032_pt1 | contig 10666 bp, 13 predicted proteins | sample YL17G14_18_MG_FD_203921 | JGI IMG/M metagenome (GOLD analysis project Ga0315296, IMG submission 203921) | Sediment microbial communities from Yellowstone Lake, YNP, Wyoming, USA - YL17G14_18 | ecosystem: Environmental > Aquatic > Freshwater > Lake > Sediment | place: USA: Wyoming | collected...
GTCAAAGTGTTTCCAGTGCTTCCTGCGGTCACTGTGGTGGGGTTTATCGTCGCTGTGCCCTCGCCCTCGCCAGCAGCGAGCACCTCATTGCTGGACAGCGGGAGAGTTACCACAACGAGGCTGCTGGCTATAAGGCTAAATGTCGCCAACAGTATGAAAAGAACTTTAGCCCTGTTGTTCATGTCTCTTATCCTAAACGGGGGAGAGGAGAAACCCCTGCTCCCCATATTGGGGCACTGTACCAGAGGTCACATTTGTTTGTCAAGCCCTCGACTGGAGAGGCTTTACTCCAACATGGTTGGTATGAAATTCCCCTCATTTTTCAAGGAGTACGAGCATGAGTGGCTTGACTAGAAAATTCAGTGGTAAAGTGTACAGATTCTACGATAGTTATGATAAACAAAATGAGGCAGCGGCAGTAGCTACTAGATTACGTAGGCATGGCAAAAGTGTACGAATCACTAGGCCAAAAGATAAGCTACTGCCCTATCACGAGGTCTGGATTCGGTAATGACTACAATTTACCAAAAAGAGAAGTCACGTGGCATCCGCTTCTGGAGACGTGGGAGTCTGCCATGCTTTTTCTTGAATTTGGCACACTCTTCATGCTCCATTTGTATTGGTGATTCAAAGAGCGATGCAGGCTTAGCCCGAAAGAGCCTAACCGATTTAGGCTTCTGGACTTTGTGTATCCCTAATCTGCTCTTGACTCCAGATTCGCTACCACCTTTCCCTATATACAGGACTTCTCTGTTGGCATCTCCAAGTTCATATATGCCACGTACCTTGGAAACAGATTGCAACCTTTTCTTGGTAAATCTAGACCATCTCTTCTGTATTGGCATGATGCACCTCCTTTCTCCGATATGGTATAATAAACACGCAACCGATTTGGCGACGGGGGGACTTGAACCCCCACGGGCTTTGCCCACCGAGTTCCAAGCTCGGTCTGTTTGCCCATTACAGCACGTCGCCATTATAGAGGGGAGTAGTCCTGCAAGGTCTCTACTCCTCTCTATTTTTTCACAGTATAAACCCTTAGACCGTCGGAGTCAAGTATTTTTGTGGACAAATATTCACCGACATGATAAAATCTGAAGGTATTGTAGAACATAGTGGCAATGAATTTTGTGGAACTTTGGAGGAGACAATGCCTGAGACAATTCGAGTTTGTCCTTCTTGCCATAGCTCTAGGCTAAAGAGATATGACATATACCGATATGGGGGGCGAACTAGGCGTAGATACCGCTGTGAGAATTGCGAACATATCACAGCCTATCCGCTTATCCAAGTTGTGCCTGAGCGTAGGGGGCGAAAGAAGAAATAGGCATGGATAACATGGGTATTAGTCGAGGCTACACTCAAACCAAGGATTCTGCTGGAAACAGAGTCCCAGTTAGAGTCCCATTGTTTGACCTATCCTGCAAATTCTGTGGCTCTAAGAAAGTCATCCGCTACGGTCACTATAGAGGCGTGCAGAGATTCTTTTGTAAGGACTGCAAACGTAAATTCGCCGATAATGATGCTTTACCCAATATGCAGACACCTATTGAACAAGTCGGGGCTGCAATCGGTATGTATTACGAAGGGCAATCTCTAAATAGTATCCGCAGATTGCTTACCCAGATATACCATAGCTATCCCTCGGATTCCACTGTTTATAGGTGGATTAGCAGATTCACTAGGCAAGCTATAAATGAGGCCAAAACCTATAAACCAGAAGTGGGCGACACATGGGTTGCAGACGAAACAGTATTAGACATAGACGGACAAAACGTCTGGTTTTGGGACATCATAGACGCTAAGACACGTTTTCTTCAGGCCTTCATATGGGGGGAATGTGCCACCATAGCCAATGACTCTTCTAGCTCTCGCTACCATCTCAAGTTGCTCCTTTGTCCAATGCGGTGAAATATATCCATCTTTAGGGCCAGGTTCTAACGCCTGATACCTCATCGGGTAGGAGACAACTCCCCAGCTGAGAAGATCCTGAATGCGCTCTAGGAAATCCTCTGGAGTATCTAGATGGTTATAGAGGCAATATACTATGATTCTTCTGCCTCTTACTCCCAGATTCTTTAGGAGCGTAATTGCTTTTCTTAGTGGCCCCTTAATGCCTTTGCTGTCATAAGCTAATCTGAGTATTGGTATCTTTAATTGTCTAAGGCTCAGGGCTACCTTCTCCGTTAAGAGCCTTGCATCGAACCCTTGGTTGAAATCGATCTCAAGGCTTGATTCCTCAAGTTCGGCGAAAATATTTCTCCAGTACCGAGGGCAAGAGCGATAAGACCATAGCCATCGTTGCCAGCAGCGTGAGATACTTGGAGGAGTTTCTGCGTTCGGAAGGCCTTGCCACCGATGTGACTCACATCGGGCCTACAGAGATCAGGGCTTTCATCCTCTACCTTCAGCAGAAGAGGTGCTTCAGCGGTCATCCCTTGAACAAGACCCAGGAGAGAGGTCTTTCCGGTCACACCATAAACTGCTACCTCCGCTCCATCAGGGCCTTCTGGTCCTGGCTTGTCTCAGAGGAGATCATAGAGACAAATCCCTTGGCGAGGGTGAAGATCCCCAAGCCCCCAAGGAAAGTCATCCCCACCTTATCCGGATACACAACTGGGGCGACTCCTGAGCGTCATTGACACCTCCACGGCTGAGGGCTACCGGGATCAGGCACATCGTAACCTCCCCCTATCATCCCCAGACCAACGGCAAGGTAGAAAGATACCACCGCACTATCAAAGGAGAGATTAACCTCGTGCCTTACGGGATGCCAGAAGAGTTGAAGGAAGCGATTAGAGCGTTCATCGAGTACTACAACTACCGGCGCTATCATGAAGGACTCGGCGATGTCACGCCCTATGATGTCTACACAGGCAAACATCTCGAGGTAATACAGAGAAGAAAGGAGGCGAAAAACAGGACATTACAAGCAAGAAGGGACTACAATAGGGCCGTTAGGGAGCAGAATGAAGGCCTCTGAAGTGTCCATTATTTTACAAGGCCGAACTGTGCCACTTTCGCTGACCACATACAATTTGGCCTGTCCCGAAGGGTACGGTAGCCAGCATCTATGCAAACTCTGGCTCAAATACTCTTTATCCAGCAGTTTGGCGCTACGAAACCTAAAACATCCTAGCTGCTCCGCGGCATGCTGTCGTCCCGAGCGGTGAGCCTCGTCTCCAAACTGGACTCTCGGCCTGGTTAACGCTGGCACATCTAACCTCTTAACCCTTGTCACGCATTTGCAGTGCAGATCTCGCTAAGCTGGATCAGGACACCACGTTCTATCCTGGCCAGACAGCCTCAGGCAGAGGCGTTTCCGCCAGACATTTCGAGCAATTCAATGATAAAGCCCAGGGTCTTGACGGTGTCAATGTAGGCATACCCACCGCCGGGAAAGCGTCCGCTTTGCAGGCAAGGGAAGCCCTCCTTTTCTAATGTCTGGATGGCCTCAACCAGATTGTCGACCCTGAGATGCCCCAGATGATGGAGCCCCTCCCCATGCTGCTTCAAGAAATCGCTGAAAATATTGTCCCCCTCGAGAGGCTGGAGCAATTCCAGCTGCATCTGCCCCACCATGGTGAAAGCAATCCTGAAACTATGGTGTGCCGGCCTGCCATGATAAGTCATGTCGCTGAGAGTGGAAGCATCAAGGGTAATAACCTCCCATGGCCCAATGCCGAAGGTGTTCTGGTAATGCTCTATGCTTTTCATCAGGTCTTGGACAACAATGCCCACTTGGTAGAGTTCCGAGACCTTAACTTTGGCACGGCTTGGTTCTGCCATTTTCCCCTCCTTACAGTTGAAAAGAATCTTGGCAGTCTTCCTTTTTGCTGCCAGCTCAAAGCCTTTTTCAGCCTCTTCCAGCGGCTGCCTGTAAGTCATCATTGCCTCTGGCGGCACAATACCCTCGGTGAGAAGATTCGAGAATCGTTTCCAAGTTTGAGGCTCTATGTATGTCGTCTGCAAGAGCGGGACGTTTTCTCCCAGGAATAATGGACATCTCTAGCTCCCAATCCTCAGCACAGTTCAGTAACGAACACTTTAGGTGGCTGAGCCGCCTTTGTCAAGCTCCCTCAGAAGGGCATAAAACTCAGGGCACCTGATAGCGGGGCAGCTTCTTCCCTCATGTTCAATTGCGTTGGTCAGCTTCTCACGCAAAGCTCAGTAATGGACACTTTAAGTAGCTGAGGTTCTTTTCTCTGCTCAGCCCTGAAATCGGGTGGGCAATGGCGACGCGTTACCCTATCCTTTCTCGTGGCGCCAAGTGATAGGTGGGAACTGTCGCGGCACAATACCTTCCTACTTGACCCTGGGGTATCCCATTAGCCCAAGGTTGAAAGCTTTTGCCTGCGTTCGTGGCCATTCTGTCTCGTAAGGGGCAAGATGCATCCTCGATCCCGCAGAAACTAAAAAGGTAAGCCAGACCTGCCAGGTGGGAGGGGAAATTTCGGGGGCAGACAAAGGGGACCCCCGTAGCTTGCTCGGCACGTGGGCCTACTTCAGCGACGTCAAGACCAGCTCCGGAGATCCCTGCCAGAAATTGTGGTATGGTAACACCTTGTCCTTACGTTGTCAATACACTTTTGCACAATCTCAGCTTAAATTTTCGGACCCTTTCCCCTTGAAAGAAGGTCTTGAAGCTAGACTCACGCCCTTTGTAACTTGACACGCTTCCAATTCCATGGTTTAATTAGGGTAGACGGTTAAAGGTTTGCAATTCCTAACCTGTGCGATTCCTCACGAATTCCCCGGGCCATGGATGACCAAGCTGGAACCGAGTCTTAAAGAAAGGAGGTTATCCATGGACCACGTGGAAAAGACCCTCCAGTGCGTGGAGTGCGGCTCAAGTTTCACCTTTAGCGCTGATGAGCAGGAACTGTTCGCTAGCAGGGGTTACACTAACGAGCCCAAGCGTTGTCCTGACTGCCGAGAAGCCAGGAAACAACAGCGCTTCGGTTCGCAAGGTCGCGGGGATAGCTACGGCTATCAGCAGCGAAGAGAAATGCATCCTGCTGTCTGCGCCTCTTGCGGCAAAGAAACGCAGGTACCCTTCGAGCCCAGAGAAGGGCGACCCGTGTACTGTAGCGACTGCTACGCTAGAGTTAAGCCCCAGACCCGCAGTTAAGAAGGGCAACACAACGGAGAGAAGATGCCACAAGCAAGGGCATCTTCTCTTTTTTATTGGAAAGGCGTAAGAGGGCAACTTGACTGGAGAAAGGCAAGTCCTGTAAGCTATAAGCCTATGAGGAGCCAGGATGAGCGTTGAGGAAAAGGCAGCTTATCGCTGGCATATGGTAAGCTACCTCTTTCTAATAGGTTGTTTTTTCGGGTTTTCACTGGGGGTCATGCCCCCCCTTATTTCCTCCATCGAGGATGAGATGGCGTTATCACATGCCCAGGTGGGCATGATTTGGGGAGCAGCAGCTTTGGGGCTGCTCCTCTTTTCCCTCATCGGGGGCCACGCCGGAGATCGCTTCGGGGTAAAGCGGGTGACCGTGATAGCCCTGCCATTTGTCGCCGCTTTCGGCGGGCTGAGGGCTTTTTGCCATAGCTTCTCGACTCTCGCCTTTGTCATGTTCCTTCTCGGTATAGCTGGTGCCTTCATAGTCCCCAATCTAGCCAAGGCAGTAGGAATGTGGTTTGGGCCAGCGGAGCTGGGCAAGGCAAGTGGGATAATCGCGATTGGGGGTACAATTGGAGGTGGCATAGGCATGACGATAGCCGCTTCGGTATTGGAGCCCTGGCTTGGCGGGTGGCGAAATGTGATGCTCCTCGGTGCAGCTCTTAGCCTCTTAGTATGGGTCATTTGGGCGCTGCTGGCCAGAGAGCGAGAACCCAGCGGGGTAATGGCCGAGCTTGCCCGGCTGCGCCCCAGGTTCAGGGAGGGGATGGCCAAGGTCTTTAGGGTGAGAGACTTTCGCCTTCTATGCATCATGGAGCTGATCGCCGTGGGCGCCTTTGCCGCGGTGGCAGGTCAGTTCCCCGACATTCTGGAGGATAAAGGGATGACGGAGAGCATGGCGGGCATCTATGTTGGCATGGCGACCTGGTCCAGCCTGGTGGGCATGTTTGTCGGGCCTTACTTCTCCGATAGGGTCGGCTTGAGGAAGATTTTCATCTGGCCTATTCTATTTGCCAACATCCCCATAGTAGTGCTCCTCGGTTTCCTCATGGGTGCCCCCCTGCTCACTCTAATACTGATCAGTGGGCTCTTAGGCGGATGCGCTGGGCCGATGCTGAGGGTTCTCATCCTGGAAAATCAGCGCATTGGCCCCGTGTTAGCTGGAACTGCCTTCGGCGCATTGGCCACCGTCGGTGGAATAGGGGCCGCCGTCATCCCCGCATTGATGGGGTGGGTCATGGATGCCACTGGCCAGCCTTGGTCAGGATTTGTCTTGCTCGGAGTGCTGGGCATCATACCGGCGATGGTCATCTTGCCAATAAGAGAGACAGGTCGCAGGGCAAGGGAGGCATTAGCTCAGGCCGGTTCAGAATGAGGAATACCCCACCGTGGTGGACAATAAGCAAAACCTAATTGCGTCTGCCCTTGGAACCTCTGAAGAAGTTATATCCCGCGCAAACTGATACGTCGGGCACAATGGCTTGCCCACCTGCTCTGCTGAGCTAGGGCCAGGTTTTCACCCAGCCGCGGTTCTATTCTCTTGTTCTTCTGCTGATAGCGGCAGCTACCGGCGCTATCACCAGCCAGAGGGCAATGGTAACCACCATAGCATTGAGATAGCTTATGGTTTCTATTCCAAACCAGGGAGCGACAATGCCGCAAAATAGCATGGTCAGGAAGGAGCTGAAAAAGAAGCCGCCAACTGCAGTGGGGATAGCAATATAACCCATTCTTCACCTCCATGTCTGTTCTAGGGATGGATATAACACATCGAGTGGTCGAAAATCAATTGCCTCCCTCCCTCTTCCTTCTCAGGAACCGCTCCACCTCCGCCAGCAGCTCCTCGGTGCTGAATTCTAGAGGCTCTCGAACCTCCTCTTCAGCGCTCGCCTGCTTTAGCTGATCAAAATAGTCGAGAAGCTTTTTCGCCTCCTCAGCCTGCGATTCCCTGAGTGCCTTGATATTCTCCTCTATTTCCTCTTCCGCTCTCACCGCCCATTCATCTAGCCCGGCCAGGTCAACCTCGATATCCAATAATCTGGTTAGAACCTCGAGCACCGCTTTGGACGACTTGGGGTTAGGTATTGGCGTGGTATAAACCGGTATCTCACCCAGCAGGCAAATGCCCTCCATATTCCTTTCTCTGGCAACACCGAGCAATAGGCCATTCAAGCCGCTGATGGTGCCGGCAACCATTGGTATTACATTGTTCCGTTCAAGCTCCTGGATTAGCTCGGGGTGAGTCGCTGTCCCCAGGATTTTCGGTCTTCTAGTGTGATGTATATGGGTGGGGGCTGCGGCAAAGGTGTATACCTTCTTAGCCTTGAACCTCTGGGCCACATCCAAAACAAGGTTGGCCAGTTGATACCCTTTCATCGAGGGCTGAGCCTCGCCGAGGAAGATTATAAGGTCTTTTTCTCCGCCGCTCTTCCAGAAATAGAATTTGCTCTCAGGGAATTCTGGCGCTTCTACCACATGATCGCGAACGGAAACTGCGCCCAGATCGAAGAAATCGAAGGGTTTGACCTCTCCCAATTCCTCAGCGCCCAATTGATCCTTCAAATACCTGGCGGCAATTATCGCCACCCCTCCCATTCCGGGCCAGGCAGCAATTAAGGATGGGTTTCTGAGTTCAGGCTCTCTATGAAGTATGACCGCTTCCATGATACGCCCCTTGCTTCTAGTGCTCCTCTCCCCGGAAGATGTCGCCATAGTCGATGGTGAAGTTCTTGAGGAAGGCCGAGGATGCCTGCTTTACCATTTCGTCCATCTCGGCTTCCGCCAGCTCAATTAAGGGATCGAACTCACCCAGAGCAATGCCAAGGCCGAGCATTGCGGTCAAAACCTGAAGCACAGCCCGGCAGGACTTGGGATTGGCCCTGGTAGTGGCATAAGGTGGCACCTCTCCCAGCAAATAAATACCCTGAATTCCTCTCTCCTTGGCCAAGCCAAGAAGGAGAGCGTTCATGCTGGTAAGGTCCCTCTCCGGGATCATGGTTACCGAATAGTGCTCCAGGTATGGTACCAGATTGGCATCGTTTACCACCCCAAATACCCTAGGTTCCGCAGTGTGAGAGATAGGCGAGGGAAAGGCGCAAACAGTATATATCCTGGGCACACGGAACCGCTGCCCAACCTCAAGGAGGAGGTTAGCGTATTCGTAGCGTCCTTGTACTGGTTCACGTTCGCCAATAAAAAAGATGAGGTCATCACTAGCGTTGTTTTCCCAGGAATAGAATCTACTTTGGGGAAATTCCAGTTCCCTTACCAGCCCATTTTCTACTTTAATTGCAGGGTTATAGAAATCGTAGGGCTCGATATAAGCAAATTCCTCGGCCCCCAGTTTGTCCCTCAAGTAGGTGACAGCTTCTATCCCCACCTGGCCAATACAACCCCAGGCCAAAACCAGGCGAGGATTTTTCAGCAGCGGCTCTCTGTGAATCTTAAGCTGAGCTCCAGATGGCAAGGCTTTAATACCTCCACAAAAGGCTAGTTCTTGCTTATCTCAATTCGATAGTGGGGAGGCTGAAATTCTCTACCCCTACCCACATCCACGCTCACAGTGATGACCCTGAGCGGTTGTCTGCCCCTTGGCCTTATGAAATGAATGCTCTTGGGGGGAATGTAAACAATATCGCCCGCCTTTACTTCCCTTGCTTCCCCGGAAAGAAACATTTCTCCCTTGCCTTCAACGATGTAATAAGCCTCCTCAATACCATCATGGGCATGGAGCCTGAATCCCTCTCCTTCGGCGAGCACGGTGTCCCAAATACCCAGTAGGCGAAGCGTGCCATCTTGAGGCCCTATCCCTTGTGAAATCTCCCTGATAATCATGACTCTCCCCCTTCCGTCTGCGCCTCAAAAGCCTGGCCATCAACCTTCACTTCATTGTAATTTAACGAATCTCGAGGTGCAAGCAGCTCTATTTAGGAGGGGTAAAACCAGCCCCAAAGTTAGCCACTATCTTTAGCAGTTGCTCCTTGAGTTGGTTTAATCTCTGGTCAAACTGGGAATAGAGTTCCCCGCTGATCTCTTCCCAGGTTTCGCTTGCTTCAAGGTTGATCTCCCCGATGGCACTGCCCGATATTTCTAGCTGCCGTAATAGCTCCCTTTCCTTTCGCTCTATCTCTCCTTTTCCCTTTTCATATCTGTCTTTTTCCGCCTGCTTGTACTCTTCAAACAGGCTTTTTATCTGCTCCGGTATCGGCCCGATTTCCCCCTCCCCCTTTAGCGCCAGGATGCCTGCTATGGCCCTTTCTGTGGCCTCATAGTTTCCTAGCTCGATCGCCTCTACCAGCCGTGATAATGCCGCCTTCATCACTACGTCTTTTTCCTCGCCGCTATATTTAGCCATCTCTTCTGCCAGAATGTGGCCATAGCCATGCCCCAAATAGTGCTCAGCGAGTGCCCGTCCAATGGGGGTAAACTCCTTTTCTCTACCCTCCCTTATCTCCTCAGGCGATAGCTTGCCCAGCCTTTCTGCTCTTTCTAATGCCTTCTCAAAAGCGCTCTTCATCTCAGCCACAGCATCCCTCGGCTCAAGTATTCCCACTGCCTAAGATGTGATCTATTTATTATAACACAGCCCCAGTCTACAACGGGTTCCCCTGCCTTGCGGTTGAATAGCGCTTGCTATATACTTTCCTCTGGAGATTAAGAGAATGAGGCTTTTGGATAATCTATACTGCTACATCTGGAGGGGGAGGGGTAACAACTGTCACAGCTATCTTTTTGCTGACGTCCTTGGCAGCGATCGCCCCCATGTTCTCATAGACCCGGGGCATGTGGTCAATGAACTCAATGAGCGTTGCCTGGATCACTTGCTCAGCACAATGGAAAGGGAGGGCCTCAAGGCAGAGGATATCGGGCTGATAATCAATACCCACTCTCACCCCGATCACTGCGAGGCGAATGAGACCGTGGTGGAGAGGAGCAAAGCTAAGGCGGGGGCGAGCAGCCCAAAGCGAGCCCTCATCGCCATCCATGAGGATGAGGCTGAATATCAAAGAGCGGTGGGGGCATTACTGGCTAGGGTTCTGGGCCGGGAGGCAAAATTTGAAACCGATTTTTATCTCAAAGAGGGCCAGCTAAATCTGGGTCAGGAGAGAAGGATAAACCTGGACATCCTGCATACCCCGGGTCATTCCCCTGGCTCCATAAGCCTTTACTGGCCTGATAACAGGGTTCTGATAACAGGGGATGTAGTATTTTTTGGCAGTGTGGGTAGAACCGATATTCCTGGCGGTGATGGAGAGCTGCTGAAGCAGAGCATCGAACGGCTTTCTAAGCTGGATGTCGAGTATCTGTTGCCCGGTCACAGCACCGAACTGGGCTCCATAATAAGAGGGAAAGAAAAGGTAAAGCAGAACTTTGACTTCATTATAACCAATTATTTTCCCTTGCTATGACCCTCACTTCAGCTTTAGCAGATGTTCCTTGAGCATGATGAGAGCCGTCTCGGCGGCGCTCTTCTTGTTTTGAAGTCTATCTCCTGCGAAGATGTGCTCCACAACCCTGGTGCCAAGATCGGAGGCGATT
>Ga0315296_10005033_pt1 | contig 10663 bp, 5 predicted proteins | sample YL17G14_18_MG_FD_203921 | JGI IMG/M metagenome (GOLD analysis project Ga0315296, IMG submission 203921) | Sediment microbial communities from Yellowstone Lake, YNP, Wyoming, USA - YL17G14_18 | ecosystem: Environmental > Aquatic > Freshwater > Lake > Sediment | place: USA: Wyoming | collected...
TCAGAAAATAAGTGACTGGCAACGCATTCGATATGTGCTGTCCCCAAGATGGAAGTATGCTTGGCAGGAACACAACGCCGCCGAACAGGTAGAGTATGCCTGAAACGTAGTCGGTTAGCATGAATTGCACTTTTGAGGTCATTATGTTGATTCCGCAGAGGATGAATCCCATGCCCATGAAGCAGATTATGCCCAAGAGCAAGCATAAGCCGAGCACTCCCCAATTTATGGCTAGCCAATCAACCGGGATACTGATACCTAAACCAAGCTGGAATATAGCAACGCCGAGTCCAAGAGTCAATAGAAGGGATACAGAAGCATTCATCACACCGTTGAGCGCTCGTCCCACAATGTACCATGAGAGCGAACCGGGTGCTAGGTAGATGTGCTTCAGCACCTCGTAATGTGATCTGTCCTCGTGGATTAGCATGGTCATAGTCATCATGATCTGAATCACGTAGATGAAGAAGCTGTTACCGATGAACAGGTAGGTGAAAAGTCCGGGATTCACGGTTCCTGTGACTACGCTTCCTACTAGAAAGATGAACCCTACTATCAGCAAGCCTGCCACTGGTCTTACTAGGTAGTAGATTGCGAAGACGAGCGGGTCTGCCCAGTTGGTTTCGACTTTCCAGCCGAGCCACATTGCTTGTTTTATGGCGCGGAGAATTGTGCCTACTGCCATCGCAAGGTCAGCCTTCCCTCTTTTTTGCCCAAGTTCTCCATGAAGTCGAGTGCTTTCTTGGCTAGGGGCAAAAGGATCAAAGTGAATATTATGAGGGCGACTATGTTGGGCCAGACTTCTTTGATGCCTTGACCAAGAATTGCCACTTTTCTTATGCCGTCTAGTCCGAATGTTAGTGGAATCAGTGATGACAGGAGTTGAACCGTGAAGGGGATGACTTGGCTGGTTAGGGGGTAGTAGGTTCCTGAGAGGAATTGGATTGGTTCTTGTAGTAGGTTGGCTGTATGCCAGGCTTCTCTTCCGTATAGCAGGAAGAGTGAGGCGAACATCATTCCTAACGCGTAGAGTGCTCCTATGGTTAGGAGGAAGATGACTAGTGCTGTAAAAGGCTCGTACATTGCCATGGGCACTTGAAAGATTAGTATGCCAGCAACGAAGACTGCTACGGCTCTGAGTGTTGTGTTGACGAAGCCGCCTAGAGCCATTCCCAGCAGAATTGCCATTCTTGAAATAGGTGCGACAAGATAAGCTTCCAGGGTTCCTGTTTCTTTTTCCCAGTAGAATTGTGCTGACATGTTCCAGAGCACGTTTGTCCAGAAGGCCATCATGGTTCCGCCGATGATGACGAAGCCTGCGTATACGTCTGGTGCTCCCACCGATTTGTACAGGAAGATGTAGGTGCTTAGGGTGATGACTGGTATGATTAGTTCTGCTAGTAGCCATTCGGGCTCGCGGTTGCCGCCTTTGATTCTGACCCACAGTCTGGCGTACGCGGCTCTCATGTTGTGGACAAGATACTCGCGTGATGTCAGCTGGCGGTTTCCTCCTCGAAGCCGCGTCCGACAAGGCTTATGTAGACATCTTCCAGTGTTGGTTCTGCTTTGTTCACTGAGAGTATCTTCAGGTTCTGTTGTTCAAGTTTGGAGAGTATTTCGTTGAAGGTTTTTTCTTCTCTGACCATTACTTTGAGCGACGTAGTGTTCGTCTGAATGCTCCGTGTCTGTGAGACTCCCACCACTCCTTTCATTTTGTCTACGAAGCCAAAGTCAGCTTGAACTGAGGAGACTTCTGCTTTCATTATCACGTTTTCTTTGAGTTTTTCTTTAAGCCTCAGTGGGCTGTCACATGCTAGGATTTTCCCGCGGTCGATTATGGCTACGCGGTCGCACATTTCGTCTGCTTCTGCCATGTAATGTGTCGTCAGGAGAACTGTGCCTTTTCTTTCTTTTTTCGCCCAGTCGACTATGTAGCTTCTTAGCTTTCTGCCCGTGAGCACGTCTAATCCTAGGGTTGGTTCGTCTAGGAAGAAGATTCTTGGGTTGTTGAGCAGTCCTCTTGCCAGGTTGAGCCTTTGTTTGTAGCCTGTGGAAAGCTTGGACATGCGGGTTTTTGCGTAGTCCTCGAATTCTAGGTCAGCAATTAACCGCTTTATTTCTGCCTTAGCTGCGGATGATGTCAGGCCGTAGAGTTGTGAGAAGAACCATAGGTTTTCGCTTGCAGATAGGATTCCGTAGCCTGGTGTTTCTCCCCCTGATACCAGGCTGATTATTTTTCTGACTTTATGTGGTTCTTTGACAACGTCGAAGCCGCCTACGCTAGCTGCGCCGCTTGTTGGCAGCAATAGCGTTGTAAGGATCTTGATGAGTGTGGTTTTGCCGGCACCATTGGGTCCTAGAAGACCGAAGATTTCGCCTTCGTCGATGTGTATTGAGACTCCGTCGAGGGCTTTCACTGGTTTGTCGTGTCCTTTGAATTCGCGTACTACGTTGCTGGTTTCAATGGTGTGTGGCAATGAATGATCACGAACCACAACCATGATGCGACATTGTGTAGTTAAGAATTTCGTTCAGCGTTGTACCGATATGTTTTTGTCGTTGAGGATTGCATTGAGTTGAGGCTGATTCAGCTGCCTGGAATCGCATTGAATGATCTGAGGGCTCTGTGAAATGAATGAAAAACGTGAATCTGTTCCAAAGGTTGTTGCGTTTCAGAATGCTGATGCCGAAAGGCTAGCGGAGCTGTTCAACTCTTTTGACCGGGGAGATCTTTGGCCTGGTGGCTTCACTGGCGGCGTTCCGTATACTGCTGAGAGGGTGCTCAGTTCTTTTCCTGCTGGTGTTAAGAACATCACTGTTTTGATTTCAACGCATAGAGGGAAGTTCACTGGCATTTGTAGTCTTCACCCTCACGGTGAAGATGCTGAAGCTGCTTACATAGGCGTTTTCGGTGTTCACCCCGATTATTTGGGCAAGGGGCATGGGAAAGCTATGATTCTTAAGGCGCTTCAGATTGCCGCTGACCACAGTCTGAGAAGGGGGGATCTCAACACTTGGGCGGGCAATATGCGGGCTGTGCCCTTGTACAAGAAGTCTGGTATGTTTTGGGTGCCTGAGACCAGCGTTTACATGCAAGACTTTGTTCCGGGCATCTTGAACTTCCCTCTAGCGCGAGAGTTCTTCAAGAAGCATGATTGGTATTCATCGCAGGTGCGGAGGCTTGACCTTGTTCCTGACGACTTCAAGCTTGAGGAAATGGAGGTGTTCCCGTATGAATTCGCTGAGGGTGAAGATCGCCTAAAAGTGTGGGTGGACAAGCATGGACGCAGCATCGTAGGGTTGGAACGGACTCTTGGCGGTAAACATCTGAAGATCATTTGTAGGCTTAAGGATCACAAAGTAATCGCGGGATTGGAACATGAGCTTCTCGTAGAAATTAGGAATGACATTGGAAGCAGCATGCATGGTTCAATGTTCTTGTCTGGATTCGAGGGCTTTGAAGTTACGGCTCATCCTCGGGAGTCGTTCAAGGTTGAGAGCGGCGCGTCTCTTGAGTTGAGCGCAAAGTTCACAGTTAGCCCCCAAACGGAAGTTCCTGAGGCTTCTCGGAAGCAGAGGACAGTCAAGGCAAGTTTGGTGATTGATGGCGAGTTGATTCCGTTTGAGGTTGGAATGCGCATCTTGCCGTTGCTTGAGTTCAAGACTTTTCCGGAAACTATGACTGTTTCGCCAGGAACGATGGGGGAAGTCCAAGTTAACGTGTTTAACAATTCGAAGGAGCGTTTCAAAGGAAGTGTCTTTGTTGTCGACGAAGACAATAGGCTGTCACTTGGCAAGACTGTGATTCCGCTGGATGCGGCGCCGAAGAGCCATTCTGGTTTCGGCATTGGCATGAAGGTTGGGGATGCCCAGCCTGCTTCTGTGATTCCTCTTGAGTTGCGGGGGAGAGGTAAGGTCAATGGAGTTGCTGTTGAAACCAAGGCGGAGCAAGTGTATGTCAAATGCTTGAGACCCGGGGGTATCGTTGCCTCAGTGGAGAAAAGGGAACAGGGAAGGGTAGTGCTTGTTGAGAACGAGGATCTTGTGGCACAGGTGCAGCTTAGGGAAGGGCTGTTGAATATCGCTTTCAAGAACACTTCGTATGGACGGCAGGATGTTTGGCTTCGTGGCGGGTTTGGAATTGGACCGCCGTTTGGCTTTGTGAAACCTATTGACTACAGCTATGAGATTGTGAGGAAACCTGAGAGCTTAGAGCTGGTTCTTTCGGGTTTGCATCCGGATAAGCCGGGTATCAAGATGATGCGAGTTTTGACTTTCTTCGCTGGGTCTTCGCTTATCAGAGAGCAAGTCAAGGTCGTCAACATGAATCCTGAGGTTGCCTATGATGTGAATGTGCGAATCGGTGGGGGCAGCTCTGTGAGGAATATTTTCAGGATGTTTGTGCCGCTGAAGGAAGTCATGGAGCATGAGATGATTGGGTTTCCTGTTTCTGAGTCAGATTTGCCCACTGACCCTAAGGCTTACAGGGAATCTTGGATTGGTTATCAGAATGAGGCGCAGGGCTTCTGTTTCGGGCAGATATGGTCGAATGAGAAGCTTTCCAAGGTTAGAATTGGCGAGGGATCGCTTCTCGCTCCTGAATATGCTTTGGGTCGGGTGAAGCCGGGCGAGACAGTTTGCACGTCGGATTTGTATTATGTTGTTGAGAGAGGAAGTTGGCAGAACGTTCGCAGAAGGTGGCAGTCGCTAGTTGAGAAGAAAAACCGCCCGGAAGTGGAACGTGTTGAGTCGAAGCCCTTGTTCAACGTTGAACTTGCAGACACCATGCTCTATGACCGGGCAGAGTTGAAGACTCAGCTCCGGGTTGTGAACTATAGAAACAAGGAGGCTAGTGGTGAGGTTGTTCTGACGCCGCCGAAGGGCTGGAAAATTGTTCCTTCCAAGATTGAGGTCAAGAAAGTGGCGATGAATAACTCCCTTACTGTAAATGTGTCTCTCGTTCCTCCTGCGCAAGCTGGATTGGGCGTTCACAGTGGCGCCATTGGCTTCTTTAGTGATAAGCAGGTGGTTCGTTTTCCTCTTGATGTTTGTCTCTTGTCTCGAAGTGCGAGGCGGTCTGTGTCGGTTAGTCAGGGCAGGGAGGAGGACAAGGCTGTGTTCAAGGTTTCGAATGGGTTGCTTCGGTTTAAGGCGAGCGCAGAGTTTGCTGGGTGCCTCTACTTCTTGTCGAAAGACGGTGAAGTGAATCAGTTGTGTTCGAGTTTTCCGCGTGTTGGCACTAAGGTGTTTTTGGAGAATTACACGGGTGGGATAAGGGCGTTCTATTTGGGCGATGGGTTCGATTTTGCGAAGTCGAAGAGTCACGAGGAATCTTATGAGGCAGAGCTGGTTGAGGAAGGACTTTGGAAGGGCGTCAAGTTTTCTTTTGAGTCGAAGCGGCAGGAGCAGATAAAGGGCGTTCTGGGATCGGTTTCGTACTTGACTCTGCCCCTCAGCAACGTCGTCAAGATTAGGCGTAGGTTTGAGAATCCTACGTCTGCGAGTTTCAGGTTCAACGGTTGCCTCTGGATTTCTCCAAACGTTGGAGGAAACTTTGAGAAGAACGATGTAATCTTCCCACGAGGAGGCAAGATTCTTCAATTCAGGAGAGCGGGGGAGCCGGCGGTTGCTGGAGTTCAAACAGAGAAAGGATGGGCACTGGTAGCTAATGCAGAGCAGAAGACCGGTCTGGGCATAATTGCTGGGAACACTGACAAGTCAATGGTGCTTTCGTTAGACATAGGAAGAACCATGCTGGAATTACTAGTCATGTCAAGGATTCAACTGCAACCTAAACAAACCTGCGAACTAGAAGACTACATAGTTCTCAGCAACGAGGATCACGAACCCATAGACAAACTCTCAAGAGTGCTCCGCAAAACAGCATAGAAATTCTGTGCACACACACACCTTTTACGCATATCTAATGCCTCAAACAAACACAAACAAACACACGCTACACAGACTCAGTCAGTCACGACAAGGGACGGACACACAATGCAGAGAAATTGGGTCAAAAGAATACTGACTTCACGAATATTAAAGGTGAAGTGAGAGGTCAGCAGGGACACTTTCAATTAGTTTCAGGGCTTCAGAATGTCTTTGCGCCTCAACTTCCTTGATTCTTCTAAACAAGAATTTTTGCCATTTTTCCTTCTTGTAAACGTGAGCGTAAATAACAGGAATGTTGTTATCACGGTATATTTTCTCCCTATACTCGTAGTTGAATCCTTCCGAACCGCAGACCTCAATGTATATCCCCAGCTTTGGGATGTAGAAATCAGGAGTCCAAACTCTAGGGCGCTTTCGTTCATCATAAATAAATACAGGGGACTGGAACATCCAAGGGAGACCTAGAGAATCCAAGAATTCTGCCACTTGCTTTTCAGAAGGCATCATATCAGTATAGTTCACAGTTCGAAACTGTCCTGTCAGAAGGAATCCCTAAGAATCATTCTTATTGCTTATGAATCCACGCTACAGATTCCAGCGATTAGTCTGTCAATCAATCTGCCAACCACACACAGTCAGTCACGCCTAGAACGAGAAAACACACAGACAGAAAGACAGACACAGGGATTAACGATTTATGGAGAAATCTTCTATTTTGATACAAACTACATTTTAGCCTGCATTAGCGCGCGCGAGATGGGTTAAGAAACCCTTTTGCCTGCCTTCTGTTCCCCTAGATGCCTTCTGGAATCATCAAAATTAAGCTTTATCCTTTTTGATTCTTATGAGTTCTTTTGGTTCTGCTATAGGCTTACCGCATTTTCCACTCTTTCATTTCAAACTGCTTTCAATGATTTTCTTTTCGCTCTCAGTTATTTCATAAATCTTGTAAACCAACTCGTCAATCTCTAAATCAGTTTTCTCTATTTCCTCTTCTATCCCTACTCTCTCGTCTGTTCCTTTGTCACCAAGAACGGCAAGTCGCTCGCTAAGGGAAAGCATTTTATCAACCTGATGTTCGACCTGACTTTTCAGATTTTTCTCAGCGGAAGTGAAAACAGGAAAGTCCCTAGCATAACTATACATGAATTCCATTGTCAGTTGAGAACGATTCCAGAGATATCTATGTGCAAACCAACTTATCAATTTGGAATTGAGAAGCCCCAGCAAATACTTCAAACTAATCTGAGAATTCCAGATTAGAGTGACAGTTTTGTCCGCATAGAAATCATCATTACAGTATGTCCCTACGATACGAGCATCTCTATAATTCGCTATGATTTTGCTTCCACATCTTGAAACAATTCTTTGTAGAAGCAATTTCTCTCCTTTTACATGGTAACTCTGAACTATATCTTTAGTCTTGATAAAATACTCTGGAGAAACACAATAACGTCTAATCTCTCTACCTCTTACGCATGGAATCGAATCATCCGTTTTGATTTTTGACAAATATCGTGCAACTGGACCACCCCAGTTTACATCTGCAAATTCACTAAGACGTGTGGACCGAGTAAGTATTTTGTTGAATATGCTGTAATTCTGGTCATTAATCCACAACGGAAGTCGTTCATTGCTGAAATATCTTCTATTGGAATCTGATTCCTCTATCTTCGCATTGTTTGAAAATCCAACAACCACTCTGTCGGAAGGTATTTCCTTTTTCAAGATAAAGACTATTTGCTCTAATTCAACGTCTTCGAATGCTTCCGAAACATCGATTATTCTGACAAGGTTGTTCTTCAGCAAATTCTCTCTTATATATTGCCAAGATGAAATGTATGTCAATTGCTTAGGCACTATATAAGCAAAATACCCTTTCTCTTTCACTAACTCTAATCCTCTCAATATGAAGAACGAAGCGCTATTCCCAGTTTTGTCTTCACGATATCTTGACTTCAAGAAATCCTTTTCATTGTTTGAGAATTCCGCTCCGTAAGGTGGGTTTCCAATAACAACATCAAAACCCCCTTGACTCATTATCTCATTAAATCTCTCATCCCACTTGAAGGCTTTGTCTCCAGCGATTTTTTCATCGTCAATCAAGGAATTGCCACATTTGATATTTCGCTCCAACAATGGAAGCCTATGACCTTTTTCGGCGATTTTCAGAAGAAGGTTGAGTTGTGCGATTTCTACCGCTTGTTTGTCCAAATCTACCCCAAAAATATTGTCTTGAAGAATCTTCACTTTTCTTGTGAACGCTGTGCCAGTTTTGAGGTCTAGTTGCGTTTGGCTGTAATCTTTGTCGTTCTGCTGGTAGTGCTCATTTAGAACGTCAAAAGTCTTAATCAAGAAACTGCCAGAACCACAAGCAGGGTCTAACACTTTGATTTTTTCGATATTGACATTCTTCTCTTTGAGTAGTTCTCCTAGAGCATTTCTAACGATATAATCAACTACGTATGTTGGTGTGTAGTAAATTCCTTGTTCTTTTTTGTGAGTGTGGTTCTCGGTAATCATTGCTCTTTTCTCAGTCTTTCTTAAGATGTGGCTCAGATATTGTTCATAGACCGTGCCCAAAACGTCAGCGTCAATTATTGAAAAATCGTAAGAGATGGATTTGTCTTTGGTTCGATACAATGATTCTATGATTTCTCTGACAACGCTGTCGTCAATGTCGAGCGTGTCGCACAAGTGAACCTTTTTTGCATCTGTCGGGTCGTAGGTGAATATCTTGCTGTCATAATTCTTATCATAGTAGGCGAAGACTTCCTTGAGTTTTTTCCATACTCTGGCTTCGATTCTTGCTTCCCATAGTTTCTTTTCCTCTAGCCCTCTGTCTTCACAATTTCTTATGAAAATCAGTCTGTCGAGAATTCTTTGAATTGACTCGTCCAGTTCCGATTGTGTCAGTTTCTTCGCTTGATTAAGTTTCGTTATGTTCTTTGAAAGCATATCTCTGAATTTCGTGAAATCGTTTAGTAGTTGCTTATCTACGCTTGCCTTTTTCGTTCTCTTTCCGTATTTCTCCGCAAGTTTGTCTAACAGACCTTGTCCAAAACCCTCTTTCGACAGAAGCCACAAATCATCAAATCTGTCCAGAAACTCGTTACACTTTATCGTCATGAAATGACTGGAAAAATAGTAAGGAGTTTCCCATTCTGCATTCAGTATTTTCACAGTCTCAAAATTCGTGAGTACTGCCCACGGGCATCTCTTATAATAAGCATAGTTCACCGCTTGCTCGAAGAATTTCTGATTATCCAAGTCCTCTCTAAGAGCCTTTGCTTCTAGGAAAAGCTTTGGAACTCCATTAATCCTAAAACCATAATCAACCCAACCTTTTGATATTTTCTCTTCTGCCGTAACATCTTCCTCAAAATTCCACCCCAACACATGTTCAAAAAGAGGGCGAATCAAGTCTTTCTTAGTCATTTCCTCTTCTTTTGACTTGATTTCCCTCTCCTCTTTCATGATTTGTTTGTATCTCTCAAGCAGAATTCGAATTTCTTCTTTTGCACGGTCTTTGTTCATGGTATAAAGTTCAAACCAAGATTAATTAAAGCCTTGTTACTTCAGTGAGAAAAAGACTGGACTGAAGACCATTGAGCTTTCGGAGAGGAAAGGCTAGACAAGGCGATAAGGCAGTTTTTCAATGTGGAAGGAACATTATTAGAGGAAACATTATGAAACCGCACTAGCGGGCGACATGCCCTAAACACCGTGATTTGTGTGTGTGGGCATAGAAATTCTGTGGAGAACTATGAAAGGAGAAGGTTCTAATCCTTCTGGAGCTCTGGAAGGATTCTTTCGTAGAAGGCTAATGATTCTGGGTTGACTAGGGCGTCTTTGTTTGTTACTGGTCTGCCGTGGATGATGTTGGCAACTGAGCTTTCTACTTTTTTCATGTTGAACGTGTATGGAATGTCTGGTACCTCAACGATTAGTGCTGGTACATGTCTAGGCGAAGCCTGCTCCCTCAAGGCGGTTCGAATCTTGTTCTTCAAGTCCTCGGTTAACGCGTAGGCTTGCGATAGCTTGACGAATAGGATGACGCGTTCGTCGCCTTTCCAATCTTGTCCCACAGCCATGCTATCAGCTACTTCTGGAAACTTCTCTACGACATTGTAGATTTCGGATGGTCCAATGCGCACGCCAGACGGCTTCAACGTGAAATCAGACCGACCTAAGAAAGTTATGCCGCCTGTATCTCCGTGAAACAGAACCCAGTCGCCGTGCCGCCACACGCCCGGAAACACATTAAAGTACGCATCCTTGTACCTCTTGCCATCTGAGTCATTCCAGAAGTAGATGGGCATGGAAGGCGCAGGCGCTTCACACACAAGCTCCGCATCGTGGTCTACCACAGCCCTGCCCTTCTCATCATATGACTTAACTTTCATAGCCAAAGCTGGACCCTGCAACTCACCAGCATACACAGGCTGAATAGGCGAACCCGCAGCAAAACAACCATTGATGTCAGTGCCCCCAGCAATAGAGTTGAAATGCAAGTCACACTTGATCTCACGATAAACATACTCAAACCCCTCAAAAGACAAAGGCGAACCAGTCTGACTGATTTCCTTCAGTGAAGACAAATCGAAATTCTTGCCCGGTCGTGCGCCCACACTTCTAAGATAGTTGATGTAACTGGCACTGCAGCCAAAAATACTAATCCTTTCATCCTGCGCCATCTGCCACATAGCAGTCCAATCAGGATAATTCGGGTTACCATCATACAACACAACGGTAGCGCCGATAGCAAGAG
>Ga0315296_10005035_pt1 | contig 10659 bp, 10 predicted proteins | sample YL17G14_18_MG_FD_203921 | JGI IMG/M metagenome (GOLD analysis project Ga0315296, IMG submission 203921) | Sediment microbial communities from Yellowstone Lake, YNP, Wyoming, USA - YL17G14_18 | ecosystem: Environmental > Aquatic > Freshwater > Lake > Sediment | place: USA: Wyoming | collected...
CTTCTATTAAAACCTGTTCTTGGTCGTATCCTACTGTGGAAGTAAGAATTACAAAAGAAGGATCCTTTCTTTCTGATTTTTGCATCATTGCGTCGAATGCTTCTCGAACCGCCTCTTTAGAGTCTTTCAGAATGCTATAACCAACTCCAATTGTTAATTTGGTTTCTATTTTTTTCTCTTCTTTGGGACTAATAAATTTCTCGACTACCGACGGCTTACTTATCAAAACCAGAAAGACCCCTACTCCAATTGCTACCAAAATTAATATTAACCAATAAATTTTATTTTTCATTTTAATTGTAAATTAGATTAATTTTCGACCTTTATTCAGTTTAATTTTTTCTAATCTTCCAATTTTAATTTTAACAGTTTTTAAACTAAAAAATGAGGTGGCCCCACGGGAAGTCGAATCCCGGTTTTCGGGATGAAAACCCGAGGTCCTAACCGCTAGACGATGGGGCCTAATTAAATTTATTTTAGATTAAAAATTGAAAAAAAGCAATAAAAGAATTAAAATATTCATGTATTCCTAAAAATTCGTAGATTTATGATTATATTAGGCATTGAAACAAGTTGTGATGATACCTGTGTTGCAATTTTAAAGATTCAAGATTTAAGATTTAAGATTTTAAGTAATATTATTTCTTCGCAGGTAAAACTCCATGCCAAATATGGAGGTGTTTATCCTACCTTAGCCAAGAGGGAACATCAAAAAAATTTACCCCTGGTTTTAAAAAAGGCTCTAAAAGAAGCTTCTTTCTCAAGAGTGGATTTAATAGCTGTAACCGTGGGTCCGGGTTTGGAACCCTGTTTATGGGTGGGAATAAATTTTGCTAAGGACTTGGCTAAAAAATTAGATATTCCAATAATTCCAGTTAATCATATTGAAGCCCACATCCTCGCTAATTGGCTGAAGCCAATTAGCGAAACTAAAAACTTAAAACTAAAAACTAAAAACCAGTTTCCCGCTATCTGTTTAATAGTTTCCGGCGGTCATACCCAGTTGATTTTAATGAAAAATATTGGTAATTACCGAATTTTGGGAGAAACCCGCGATGATGCGGCTGGCGAATGTTTTGATAAAATAGCCAGAATTTTAGGACTGGGCTATCCCGGCGGACCTGCCATCGCTAAAATCGCGAATCTACACAAATCTGACCACGAATTTTCACAAATAAATATTAGTGAAATTAGTGGTAAATTCGTGAAAATTAGCGATATTAAATTGCCACGGCCAATGATTTATCAGAAAAATTATGACTTTTCTTTTTCCGGTTTAAAAACTGCAGTTTTATACCATTTTAGAAACCAGCCAAAAAAAGTGAGAAAATCAATCCTTCGACGGGGCTCAGGATTGACGCTGAGTGAAATCGAAGCGTCAAAAAAATATATCCAAAAAATGTGTTTTGAAACCCAGCAGGCAGTAATTGATGTTTTAATTCATAAAACTCTTAAAGCGGCTAAAGATTATAAGGTAAAGTCTATAATTCTTGGCGGCGGTGTAGCAGCCAACGATGAATTGCGAAAGCAATTCAACTATAAACTAAAAACTATAAATTCTTCGACCCTGAGTTCAGAACCGAAGGGCTATAAACTGAATTTTTTGGTTCCACCAAAAAATTTCTGTACTGATAACGCGGTAATGGTGGCTGTCGCCGGTTATTTTCATTGGTTAAAAATAAGGAAAAAAGAAAAACCAAAAGATATTGAAGCCGATGCTAACCAGCGCCTATAAAAAATTATAGGCGCGGTCGAGCACATAACAATTTGTTATGTGCTCTGATTTAAAGTTATAATAATATAATAAATATGAGTTTTCCAAAAATTTACGACCCTAAAAAGGTTGAAGATAAAATTTACCGACTTTGGCAAAAGAGTGGTTTTTTCAATCCAGATAAACTGCCCATCCGTCACAAAAAAACCTATACCATTGTTCTTCCGCCCCCAAATATCACCGGCGAACTTCATATGGGTCATGCCCTAAATGGAACGGTACAGGATATTTTAATTCGCTGGAAAAGAATGTCAGGATTTAAAACCCTCTGGCTCCCCGGGACTGACCATGCTGGCATTGCCACCCAGAATGTGGTTGAAAAAGAATTAAAAAAAGAGGGTAAAACTCGATTTAACCTCGGCCGGGAAAAATTTATTGAAAGAGTCTGGCAGTGGAAGGAAAAATACGGGAATATTATTTTAGAGCAATTCAAAAAAATGGGCTGTTCTTTAGATTGGTCACGAAAAATTTTTACTTTAGACAAAAAATATGCCAAAGCGGCAGAGACTGCCTTTTTACATTATTGCAAAAAGGGTTGGATATATCGGGGAAAGAAAGTAATAAATTGGTGCCCCAGATGTCAGACAAGTTTATCAGATTTGGAATTGGAATATAAAGAAGAAAAAGGGAAACTCTGGTATGTTCGCTACCCTCTTCAAACTAAAAACTATATTGTGGTGGCAACAACCAGGCCAGAAACAATGTTAGGAGATACAGCCGTGGCAGTTAATCCGAAAGACAAAAGATATAAAGAACTGGTTGGTCAAAAAGTTATCTTGCCTTTAGTTAATAGAGAAATTCCGATAATTGCAGATGTATTAGTTGACCCAAAATTTGGCACCGGAGCAGTAAAAGTTACTCCGGCTCACGATTTAACTGATTATGAAATTGGTCTTTCCCATAAATTAAAGATTGTCCAGGTAATTGATGAAAAAGGTAAAATGACAAAAAATTCTCCTTTTCCTTATCAGGGATTAAAAACATTGGAGGCTCGAGAAAAAATTGTTGAAGATTTAAAAAAAATAGGACTTTTGGAAAAGATTGAAGACTATACCATATCTGTCCCAACCTGTTACCGCTGTGGAACGAAAATTGAGTTTATTCCTTCAAAACAATGGTTTTTAAAAATGAAAGATTTAGCGGAAATGGCCAGAATTCCAGTAAAAAAGGGGAAGGTAAAGTTTCATCCCAAAAGGTATGAAAAGGGTTATTTTGACTGGCTGTCTCATATTAAAGATTGGTGTATTTCCAGACAACTCTGGTGGGGGCATAAAATTCCTTTAAAGGGGGTTGATGATGTTTTGGATACCTGGTTTTCTTCGGCTCTCTGGCCTTTTGCTACGCTTGGTTGGCCCTGCACCAGAACAAGTTCGGTACGGAGTAAACCTAAAAAAATTAGCGATCTTGACAGGTTTTACCCCACCGATGTTTTATCTACTGACCGGGGAATTATTAATTTATGGGTAGCCAGAATGATTTTTTCCGGAATGGAATTTATGAAAAAACCGCCCTTTAAAGATGTTTATATCCACGCCACCGTTTTAACCAGAGAGGGAAAAAGAATGTCAAAGTCTCTTGGTACAGGTATTGATCCTATAGAACTCATTAAAAAATACGGGGCAGATGCCACCCGTTTTGGAATTGCCTTTCAGGTTATGGGTAGCCAAGACATTCGGTTTATAGAAGACAATATTGTAATGGGCAAGAAATTCTGCAATAAAATCTGGAACGCTTCCAGGTTTGTTTTAATGCAAATCAGTCAAATTAACCAACTAATCCAATGGTCGAGATTCGATATTGGTCAATTGACCTCGGCTGATAAAAAAATCTTAAAAGAATTAAATACAATAATAAAATCTGTTAATAAAGATTTGGAGAATTTTCGTTTTGGAAAGGTAGCCCATGAACTTTATGATTTTTTCTGGCATGATTTTTGTGACCGCTATATTGAAGAATCGAAAAAACAGACCGATTTAAAAACCCAAAAGATTCTTCTCTATGTTTTATTAAACTCTCTTAAACTATTACATCCTTTTATACCTTTCATTACCGAAGAGATTTATCAAAAATTGCCGATTTACCCGCCAAAATTTTCCAAAGGAAAACTTGGGCGGGTGAAAAACAAAAAGAAGTTTTTAATGATTGAAGATTGGCCTAAATAAATATGAGTTATCCACTTTTAATTATTTTTGCCCTCGCTCCCAGCACCATCTGGCTTTTGTATTTTTTAAGAAAGGACGTTCATCCCGAGTCAAACCGGATGGTTTTAAAAATTTTCTTTTACGGAATATTGGCCGCCGTTGGAGCTATTTTACTTGAGTTAGGGTTTTTCCTAACAACTGCCGAATTACCTTTTTCTTCTATTTTAATTTCTTTTTTAAATGTTTTTATTGGAGTAGCGCTGATAGAAGAATTTTTGAAATTTTTGGTAGTGAAAGAAAAAATTCTATCTAATTCCGAACTTGATGAACCCGTAGATATCATGCTTTATATGATAATTGCTGCTCTGGGTTTTGTTGCTCTGGAAAATATTTTAATTTTTTTATCTCCAAAAATATTTCTTTTGGGCCTTGGAGAAACCCTAATCTTAGTTGTTTTTAGATTCATCTCGGCCACTCTTTTACATGCCCTGACCTCTGGAATTCTGGGATATTTTCTGGCTCTTAGTTTTTTTGAAATAAAAAAGAGGGTAAAATTTTTAGTCATCGGCATCACCCTGGCTACTCTTTTTCACGGACTTTATAACCTATCTTTCACTAATCCTGATTTGATTTATCATTACTTTGGTAATATAATAAAAGTTGAGGTTTTAAGATTTAGTATTCCGACAATAATTTTAATCGCTCTGGCTATCTTGGTTTCTCTGGGTTTTAAAAGATTGAAAAAAATTGCCAGTATTTGTAAAATAAAATAAGGCGACGCTAATTACTAATGACATCCGAATTTACGAATTCGTACATTCGCGTGTAATTCGTAGATTGGTGTCGCATTTAATATGGCGGGTTTTTTTGAAAAACTAAAAAAGGGAATGGGGGTTGAAATTCCGGAAGAAAATGAAGAAAAAAGAGCAGAAGAAAAACCAAAACCTATTCCTAAAAAAAGTTTAAAGAAAACAAAAATTGAGAAAAAAATAACCGAAGTGCCGGTTGAAAAAAAGGAAATAACAGAAAAAGTTGGAGAAGAATTGGAAAAATCTCCGGTTGCCAAAACCGCTAAGGAAAAATGGTTTGAACCAGAGGGAGAATTGGCAGTTGATGTCTTCCAAACAGAAGGAAAGATTTTTATTCAGGCAGCCATTGCCGGAGTAAAACCGGAAAATCTGGATATCAACCTTGAAAATGATGTTTTAATAATAAAAGGGTATCGGGAAAAACCAACTGAAGACTTTGACTCTGAAAAGGTTAATTATCTTTATCAGGAATGCTATTGGGGGCCGTTTTCAAGACAAATCATTTTATCCGAAGAAGTTGACCCTTCAAGAGTGGAGGCCTTAATGAAAGAAGGAATTTTAACCATTAAGGTCCCGATAATTGAAAGAAAAAAGAAAAGAAAAATAGAAATAAGAGGATAGGGGAAAATTCCTAATTTCTAATTACTAATTTTAGTTTTAAACAAAATCCGCCCCTGGGGCGGATTTTTATGTGCCGAGGGTGGGAGTCTCCGAAGCAATCCCTCGCTACTGCTCGGGATGCTACGGGGCAAGCGAACCCATAAAACAAGAATCTTAAAAATGTGCCTCTGGCAGGATTCGAACCTGCAACCCTTGCGGGACAGCGTTCTAAACGCTGAGTGTATTCCAGTTCCACCACAGAGGCAGCTTTCTACTCCAGATAATTTTATCTCTAAAAATGGATAAAATCAACCCCACACCAATCCTTGGTTGACCTATTGTAATATCAACGGTCAGAGCCGATAGGCGGCTTCGCCTTAAGGTTTGTGAAAATTCATTAGCCATTGCTGGGATTGGTGTCGGGGTCAACTCCTAAAAGCTCCAGATATTAAACCACATTCTTTGCCAAAAAGCCCCTTGGGTTAAAGAAAAACCATAGGTTAGAGGTGAAAAAAATAAAAAACAAACAAAGACCAAAAGTAAAATGCCGAAAAATATAAAATTGGCTTTTTTATTTGAAAAAAATAATTTATCCTCTTTTTCAAAACCAAAGAGCATTTCTAATATTCCTTCCAAAAAAACCGAAAGTAAAATAACAGAAAATACCAGGGCCGGCAAATAATGATACATTAACATAAATCTTTCAATTGCGGCAAAAGGTATTAAGTAGAAAATAAAACCTAAAATTAAAAAACGACAGCCCGGCGAATAAAAACTTTTTGGCAATCTTAATTTAAATTTTAAAAAATAATTCTTAATTATCAGGTAAAGATAGCCTAAAATGCCTGCTACTCCTAACCACCAAACAAAGGGATTTCCAAAAAAATAAATATAGGAATTTTTATCTGCTCCAACTTCTTCAAAATACTTAATCGGTCTAATCATAAAGGGCCATCCATACCAGTATGACTGGTAATAAAATGAAAGGGTGGAAGAAAGATTGGAAGCCAGCATTAACTTGTTTACTTCAAAAAACCTGCTTATTAAATTTCCGGCTGGCGGAGTATTAAAATAATTTAGTTTGGGATTTTCCAAATTTTCATTGAGAACATAACCACAATCTTTGGTACAAGATGTGGAAAGTAAATTAAAATGGAGGGTAAAAATTAAAAAATAAATTAAAAGGGGAAGGAAAAAAATAAGACCGATTTTTATTAAGTTCTCCTTTTTCAGAGAAGAAAAAATCTTATCCTCAAAGATGCTTAAAAACCACAAAATTCCCAATATTCCGAAACCGGTCCATTTTATGGAAATGGCTGCTCCCAAAGATAAGGCGGTTAAAATATTTAAAAGATACCATTTAAAAGAAGGGAAAGAAAATCTTTTGGTTAAAACAAAAAGGTAAAAAGATAAAAAGATAAAAAAAAGTAAAACTACGTCAAGTAAAATAAAACGGGACTGAACAATTAAAGCATTGTCAAATAAAAGCAAGAAAGAGGCAAAAAAGGCGACCTTTCGAGAAAATCCGATTTCTTTGACAAAAAAATAGACAAGGACTATCAAGAGCGAACCTAAAAGAGCCGGTAAAAAACGAAGATAAAGAAAATTTAAATTACCATAAGAACTGTCGGCCTCAAAACCAAATCCCGGCTTGAGACCGCCCAGAAAACCAAAAAGGGCCAATAATATTTTTCCTAAGGGTGGGTGGATATCAAAATAATACTGGTGGGAAAGATATTTGGTGGCATAGAGACCAAAATGGGCTTCGTCAAAAACCACCTTTCCGGGGTAAGAAAGATGCCAGAAACGGGTAAAAAAACTTAAAACAAAAAGTAAAATTAAATCCCAGAACCTAAGAATTTTTTTGAGCATAAAATAATTCCAAACTGCACCGAGAAACTTCTCGGTGCAGAAATTTAATTCCGATCTAAAAATAAATCGGTTTTAAGTTTTTATCTTTTTTAGATTCTAAAACTTAACCTTAACCAACAATGGTTCCTATTAATTTCACCAATCCTTTAGCCGCAAAAGCAACCAAAACTCCAATCAGGGCGTATAAAACAAAGTTTCTGGCTGTCTTTACTTTTTCAGGGTCACCGGCAGCGGTAATGAAATTAAAAGCGGCAATCATAATAAAGAAGGCGGCAACAATTAACAAAATGGTAAACATCCAATTCAAGATATTACCAAGGACTACCATTATATCTTTTTCCGGGGCAGTGGTGGGTGTGACCTGGGCTAATCCGGCTATTGGTAAAGCCAGAAGGCTGACTAAAATTAAACTAAGAAAAATCTTTTTCATCTTTTTCACAATTTTTATTAATTTGTTTTCTCGACCTTTGTTTTATTTAATTAATTTCAGAGTAAAACTACCAAATTACCACCCCCCAACCGGTTATTTCTCCAACCAAATCCACCAGTCCTTTGGCAGCAAAAGCAACCAAAACTCCGATTAGGGCGTACATAACAAAATTTCGGGCAGTTTTTATTTTTTCCGGGTCGCCGGTGGCGGTAACAAAAGAATAGGCAGCAATGATAATAAAGATAACTGCCACTAATAACAAAATCCAAAAAAGCCAATTGGTAATGCTAAAAATGAGTCCAATAATATCAATATTGGGTGCCTCCGGGGGGACTCCTTCATATCCTGTTGGTACTCCTGTTGGTACGGGTAATCCTGTTGGTACGGCTAAACTAACTGTTGGTAAAAACAAGGCTAACAAAATTAAAGGAAAGAAAATTTTCTTCATTTTTATTTTAAAAATATTTTGATAATTCGACCTTTTATTAAATCCAACCGGCTATTACCCTTATTAGTCCAACCAGTCCTCTGGCAGCAAAGGAAACCAAAACTCCAATCAGGGCCCACAAAATATAATCTTTAGCTGTTTTTATTTTCCCCGGATCACCGCCGGCAGTCACAAAATTATAACCGGCAATAATAATAAAGATAGCGGCCACTATTAACAAAATGTAAAAAAGCCAGTCCCTGACATTATAGAGAGTATTAATCACACAACACACCGCATTTTTGCTATCCAGCTCCGGTTCGGCAGGACAGTTAATCCCCATAATTTTAATATCACTATGTTGCATCTTACATTTCGTTGGAACATCTTGAGCAAGTACAACCAGGGGTAAAAATAAATTTACCAAAAGGGTTAATGAAACAAGGGTTATTAAGAATTTTTTTATAGAAAGCATAGAAAATTATTATTCTTTAATTTTTTTCGACCTTTGGACTTTTATTCTAACTGGGTGATTAATTTCAAGATGCCGTTTAAGGCTTTAGCGAAAAAAATAACTCCCAATCCAATCAAGGTGTATAAAATTATATTTTTGGCGGTTTGAATTTTTTTGGGGTCGCCGCTGGCCGTAACAAAATGATAACCGGCTATCACCACCATTACTGAAGACAAAGCTAAAGAAATGGTAAAAAGGAAATTAACAATGGCATTTATTAATTCTTGAAAGGTTCCGAATCTTAAGGGATTGGTAATGGTTATTTCCGCCCGGGCCAGATTTGCCAAAAGGCAAAGACTTAAAAATATTGTAATTGAAAGGATAACTTTTTTTCTCATATTTTTTTATTATATAGGCTTTTAAAAAATAATTAAAGTTTTTTAAAAATTAAACCGTAATGATAGACCCCGGCCTCAAATTCCTTTTCCAATTTTAGACCGTAATTTTTGGCTATTTTTTTTACCTCTTCGGCAGAAACCCTTCCTTCATTAGGCCCGAAAGGACTATTGAGCTTCCAATCTATTACTAAAACCTTTCCTCCTCGCTTTAAAATTCTTTTTGCTTCACTAAAAACCGCTCCTTTGTCTTCTGTCTGAAACAAGAGGTTGGTCATTAAAATCAAATCAACTGCTGATTCTGCCAGGGTTGAACCGTTTTTATCCTCAACATTAGCCCGGATGGTCTGGATATTGGCGAGTTTTTCAAGAACTATCCGGCTGTTTAAAGCGGAAATGGGTTCCTCTAATATATCTATAGCATAAACCTTGCCATTTTCCAAAATTTTTGCCAGAGGAATTGTCCAGCCGCCGCTGCCTGAACCAAAATCACAAGCTATTATATCTTCTTTTAATTTGAGTTCCGTTAAAATTTTTAATGGGTTAAGAAATTCCTCCATAAAATGTTCTAACTTTTAAATACAAGCAACTGATGCCACTTTGTCATCTTCTTCCAGTCTCATAATCCTTACTCCCTGGGTAGCCCGCCCTAATTTGGAAATCTGGGAAATTTTTGTTCTGATTACCTGGCCTCTTTGAGAAATGACAATTAAATCTTCTTCTTCGCCGGTTAAAATTGCTGAAGCAACAATTTGACCGGTCTTTGAGGTAATCTTGGCCGTTTTTATCCCTGAGCCTCCCCTCCCCTGTAATCGGTATTCTTTCAACTCGCTTCTCTTTCCATATCCATTTTCAGTCAGAACTAATAAATATTCTTTTATTTTCTCCTTTATTTTGGGATTTGGGATTTGGGATTTGGAAATTTTAATAATGTCCATTCCTACCACCTCGTCTCCTTTTTTCAGTCTTATTCCTTTCACTCCGGCGGCTGGTCTGCCCATTTCCCGAATTTGTTTTTCTTTAAAGCGGATTGCCTGTCCTTTTTTTGTCACCAAAATAATCTCATCCTCGCCCGTGCTCTTGGTTACCTTTTTTAATAAGTCTCCGCTTTTTAAGGTGATGGCAATCAGGCCAGATTTGCGAACATTTTCAAATTCAGCCAGAGCGGTTTTTTTAATTATACCATTTTGGGTAACCATTACTAAATATTTTATTCCCCGGTCAATATCCTCTTTGCCGAGAGGGAAAAGAGATAAAACCTTTTCCTGAGAAGAAATTTCCAGGAAGTTTAAAAGTCCCCGACCCCTGGCCACCCTGGTTCCTTCAGGAATTTCATAAACCGGGGTTTTAAAAACCTTTCCTGAATCAGTAAAGAAAAGGAGGGAATCGTGGGTTTGGGCACTGATAAAGTGCTCTACCACGTCCTCCTGTAGGGTCTTCATTCCCAAAATCCCCTTTCCGCCTCTTTTTTGAATTTTATAGGTTCGGGGGTTTAATCTTTTTATATAACCACCCTGGGTCAAGGTAATAATTGTCTCTTCCTTGGGAATTAAATCCTCTTCGGCAATCTCGCCTATTTTGTGCAAAAACACCTTTGTTTTCCTTTCATCGCCAAAATTTTCTTTTAAAGAGTTTAGCTCTTTTTTTATTAATTCTTTTATTTTCTGGGGACTTTTGAGAATGGCTGATAATTCTTTGATTTCTGTCTTTTTTTGTTTCAGTTCATCTTCAATCTTTTGTCTTTCTAATTTGGCCAG
>Ga0315296_10005036_pt1 | contig 10659 bp, 8 predicted proteins | sample YL17G14_18_MG_FD_203921 | JGI IMG/M metagenome (GOLD analysis project Ga0315296, IMG submission 203921) | Sediment microbial communities from Yellowstone Lake, YNP, Wyoming, USA - YL17G14_18 | ecosystem: Environmental > Aquatic > Freshwater > Lake > Sediment | place: USA: Wyoming | collected...
CGGGACCGAGGTCGATAATATAGTCGGCGTTCTTAATCACGTCCAGGTGATGTTCGATAACGATTACCGTGTTGCCGGCATCGACAAGTCGCTGGAGCACCCGCAGAAGCGCGGCTATGTCCTCGAAGGACAGTCCGGTGGTGGGTTCGTCCAGAATATACAGCGTGCTGCCCGTCGACCGCCGGGAAAGTTCCGTAGCCAGCTTCACCCTCTGCGCTTCGCCGCCGGATAGAGTGGGGGCCGGCTGCCCGAGATGGATATAGCCCAGCCCCACATCGTTAAGTGTTACCAGCTTATTTTTTATCCGGGGAAAGTGGTCAAAATAGTCCAGCGCCTGGGCTACCGTCATGTCCAGCACCTCGGCGATATTCTTGCCCTTGAACTTGATTTCCAGGGCCTCGCGGTTATAGCGCTGCCCCTTACAGACCTCGCAGGGAACGGTGACATCCGGCAGGAACTGCATCTCAATCTGGATAAAGCCCTCGCCGCGGCAGGCCTCGCAGCGTCCGCCCTTGACGTTGAAGGAAAACCTGCCCGGCCCATAGCCGCGTAAACGGGCATCGGGGACGGTGGCAAAAAGCTCGCGAATCGAGGTGAAAGTGCCGGTATAGGTGGCGGGGTTGCTTCGGGGGGTGCGCCCGATAGGCGACTGGTCGATATTGATGACCTTATCGATATGCTCGATGCCGATAATCGCATCGCAGGCGCCGGCCCTCTCCTTTGCCCGGTAGAATATCTGGGCCAGTTTACGATAGAGAATCTCGTCGACGAGGGTGCTCTTGCCGCTGCCGGAAACGCCCGTGATGCAGACAAACTCGCCCAGAGGGATATGCACGTCAATATTTTTCAGGTTATTATGCCGGGCGCCCTTTACCACCAGCTCTTTACCGTTGCCGGGACGCCGCTTATCAGGCAAATGAATCTGTTTAGCGCCGCTGAGGTACTGACCGGTCAGTGACTCGGGGGACTTCATAATATCGGACAGAGTCCCCGTGGCCACAATCCAGCCGCCACGCTCGCCGGCGCCAGGCCCCATGTCGATAATATGGTCGGCAGCGCGCATCATGGCTTCGTCATGCTCCACCACCAGGATGGTATTACCGAGGTCTCGCAACCGCTGCATCGTCTGGATAAGCCGGAAGTCATCGGCGGGATGCAGGCCGACCGTAGGCTCGTCACAGACATAGAGCACACCCATCAGGCCGCTGCCAATCTGGGTCGCCAGGCGTATGCGCTGGGACTCGCCGCCGCTCAGGGTCATCGAGGCGCGGTCGGTGCTGAGGTAGTCCAAGCCCACATCCTTGAGGAACCCCAGGCGCGTTCTAATTTCCTTGAGTATCTGGTGGGCAATCATCATCTCGCGCTCGGTAAGGACGCTCTTAGCGATGCCATCCACCCTCTCCAGCGCCTGCATGACCGCCATACCGCTGACATCCATGATATTTTTATCGCCGATTTTTACGGCCAGGGACTCCGGCTTCAAACGCTTGCCCTGACATTCCAGGCAAGGTTTCAGCACCATGAAGCGCTCGATGTTGGCACGCGAGTATTCCGACTCCGTATCATGGTACAAACGCTCAAGGGTCGGTATTACCCCCTCGAAGCCGTCGAAGCGGCGCACCATCCTGCCGAAGCGATTTCGGTACGAATACCTCTCTCCACCCTCTCCGTAAAGCAGCAGGTCGAGATACTCTTTCTCCAGGTCTTTGACGGGAGTATTCAAGGAAAAACCTTGGGCCCTGGCCATAGGTTCTACCCGGTAGAGATACCAGTTATGAGACTCCCAGGGGCGGATGGCTCCCTGCAACACGGAAAGGTCTTTGTTGAGGACGAGGTCGGGGTCAATCTCCTGTTTGAATCCCAGGCCGGTGCAGGCGGGACAGGCGCCGTGGGGGTTATTAAAGCTGAAAGTCCTGGGGGCAATCTCACCCATGCTGATACCACAGTGGACACAGGCGAAGTGCTCCGAGAACAGCAGCTCCTCGCCATCAACGATAGAAATAAGAACCACGCCAGCGCCGATCTTGAGGGCCGTCTCCACCGAGTCGGCGATACGGCTCTGGTTATCGCTTCGTCCTTCAGTAGAAGGACTGCGCCCTTCGGTAGAAGGACTACGCCCCACGACAAGTCTGTCAACGACAACCTCGATAGAGTGCTTCTTGAACTTATCTAGCTGAATTTCGTCGGAAAGCTCATGGATTTCCCCGTCGACGCGGACACGGGCATAGCCCTGCTTGCGCAGGTCTTCAAAGACCGACTGGTACTCGCCCTTGCGGTCGCGCACCAGCGGTGCCAGAATCATGATGCGGCTCCCCTCCGGGAGTTTCTGGACAGCATCGACAATCTGCTGCACCGTCTGCATGGTGATTTCGCGACCGCATTGGGGACAATGGGGATGACCCACCCGGGCGAAAAGCAGCCGGAGATAGTCGTATATTTCGGTGACGGTACCGACCGTCGAACGCGGGTTCTTGCTCGGCCCTTTCTGGTCGATAGAGACCGCCGGGCTCAAGCCTTCGATATAGTCGACGTCCGGCTTCTCCATCCGCCCGAGGAACTGGCGTGCATAGGCGGAGAGCGACTCCACATAGCGGCGCTGCCCTTCGGCATAGATGGTATCGAAAGCCAGGGAGCTTTTACCCGAGCCGGAGACGCCGGTGATGACCACCAGCTTATCGCGGGGAATAACGACATCGATATTTTTTAAATTGTGTTCGCGGGCACCTTTGACGATGATAGCATCGGACGGCATGGTGAAAAAACCCCTTCTTATTATTTTACCACCATCAACAATTGAAACACAAGTTCTATTATTGAGAGTTAAGAAAGATTAAAATCCCCCTATATCCCCTTCCGATTTCATGCGGAATCCCGTATGAACAAAGTGAATCGGGACGTGGGTGGGAAAAGATAAGAAACAAGGGGGTGGGGGACGGTTATACTGTTTACCTTTACTCTCGACAGTGCTAAAATCAGCATTAGCTATCATGAGCAAGAAGGAATACGACACGGAGATACCCCCGATAAACGAACTGCGACTGCGCCACCTCACCGTTGACGAAGCCCTGCCCAAACTCGACAAGTTCCTCCATGACGCTTTCATAGCCGGACTCATCCAGGTCAGGGTAATTCACGGCAAGGGAACGGGTATTCTGCGAGAGACGGTCCGCAGAGTGCTCGGGAAGCACCCGCTGGTCAGGTCTTTCCGGGCGGGCGATAAATGGGAGGGGGGAGAAGGGGTTACCATAGTGGAATTTACCGAGAAATAAGCTGTCGAAGGAGGAATCCACATGGAAAAGTATCCTTACGAAGAAATGCTGGCAAAGAAAGGCCATCTCGGCCCCTACCCAATGGAAAAGCTGAAGAGAGTCGACCGGCCTACCTCTGTAATCACCGACAATATCCCCAGATTCGACGAAAGGCAGCATGGTTTTGCCCGTGTGATGCGTGGGGACTTCGGGCCGGCACCCGCCCAGCAAATGATGCGCTTCGTTCCCAAGTTTCCCCTCGGGGCCTCCCTTGCCAAGATGACAGCTCTGATGGCACCGGCCGTGGACGGCGAGGTAGCTCCGGCTAAAGCTCCCATCGCGGAAGACCCGGCGGTGCTGAGCCGGCACATCAAGCAGCTGGGCTATTTTTTACGGGCGGACATCGTTGGTATCTGCCGTTTACCCCAGTACGCCGTCTACAGCCACGATATGATGGGCAAAGAAATAAACCTCAACCACAAAAACGCCATCGTGATAGTGGTCGACCAGAACTACGAGACCATGCTGGGCTCTACGGGGGACGACTGGATTTCCGGTTCGCAGAGCTTCATCGGCTACTCGAATACCGCATTAATCTCCTGTATCATGGCCGACTACATCCGGAGACTGGGTTATCCGGCACGGGCACACCATGCCATGAGCTACCAGGTACTGGTGGTACCGCTGCTCGTTTTAGCCGGCATCGGCGAGATATGCCGGGCCGGTATCGCGCTTAATCCATTCCTGGGGACACGCCTTAAAGCCGCCGTGGTCACCACCGACCTGCCGCTGGAACCGGATAAGCCCATCGACTTCGGCCTCCAGGAGTTCTGTCGGAAGTGCCTTAAGTGTGCCGTGGAATGCCAGGCTAAAGCCATCCCGGAAGGCGATAAAGTGATGATGAACGGCTATGAAAACTGGCGGTTCGACACTGAACGATGCAGTAAGTTCCGCATCGAAAATCCCCACGGCTCGGCCTGCGGGCGCTGCATCAAGGTCTGCCCCTGGAATAAACCTGAAGGCTGGACGCACGACCTCGTCAGGTGGATGGTAAAACAAGCCCCTTTCCTGGATAACTTTATCGTTAAAATGGACGATGTCTGGGGCTATGGCAAAGCAGATAGAAGATACAAATGGTGGTTCGACCTGGAGGAGGTCGACGGCGTCCTGAAAATCCCCGGGAAATAAAACTCTTGCCGATTGAAGGCGGACGGTCTTTCCGCTATAATTGTAGGGTCATATGCGGTGAGTGTAGCCCAGTGGACTAAGGCGTCAGGTTGTGGCCCTGAAGACCGAGGGTTCAAATCCCTCCACTCACCCCACCATCCTTCAACAAATACTAAACCGCAAAATACTAAACTAACCTGCGTATATTCGCCGTCTTATGCTATAATTGAACTTAACCTGCGTGCGCCTGTAGCTCAGCGGACCAGAGCATCGGTCTTCGGAAGCCCTGAACATACTTTGCATAATGAACCTCCTCTGACCTATATTTTCTCGGAAGTATAAACCTATTATTACACCATTGTCAAAACCCTTCCAAATTTTTGACAATCAATATCAAAAATACTAAAGTGTTCCTACTGTACCGTATCAACTTGTAAAGGATGTTGGTATTGCCTAATCTGATAAATATGATTATGTGCCTAATAATACAAGGAGGCAGGCTATAATATTTATTCTTTCTTGACGTGGTTGAGGTTAAGCGTATGAAACAAGAAAAACCATTAAAGCGGGAAAATCAGCACCTAGAAGAAAAGAAAAGGCGAGAAACGATAGCTAAATTGAATGAGTGGAGGGCAAAAGGTGACGATTACCTAAGAAAGAAACAAGAAAAAGAAGAACAGTTTGCTAAAAAATGGCATAAACTTATTTATTCCCTTCTGATTGGCGGTATCGGTGGTATTATTGCAAGTTTTTTCACCCTTGTTATTATTGGAATTACAGAATATGGTAATGAGTGGGTGCTACTTTCAGCATTAGTTGTGGGTTTTATAATTTGCTTTTTGATTTCATTGGTCTACCTTAAAGCTATGAAGGATAAAACGCATTTCTATAGAATATTATTTGGGGGAATTTTCGGTCTGTTGGTTGGGGGAATATTAAGTTTCTTAATCTGGCACATTGACACTTATATTATGGAGAAACATTTTGATGCATTCATGAGTGAAGATTTGATATGGTTTGTGATAGTTGGTTCAATAATTGGAGCGATAATCGGTGTGAACATTACACGTGAATTTGGGAAAAAATATCTTGATAGACTTACAGGAACAGAAAAGTAGACGTGATAATAAAGCAGGCGATATTTTATCTTGTAACGTTTTAGGGAGTGACCTATTTGCATCGGAATATGCATATAGAAACGCTTCGTGGTTTATTAATAGATTTATTTGAATATAAATTCAATATAAATTTATACACCTGATTATACCCTTCTATACCCTATTCCTCTTCTTGTTACTAATAACATCAATACTTACCCACCTTCTGACTGTCTATATCTTCTTATGCTATAATTGAACTTAACCTGCGTGCGCCTGTAGCTCAGCGGACCAGAGCATCGGTCTTCGGAACCGGGGGTCGTGGGTTCGAATCCCTCCAGGCGCGTACCTAAATCATCTTCTTTTGCCAACATTTTGCCAACATCTTCTGCCAGCCAGGGTTTGAGGAGTTTATCGAAGTGCTCAGCAGCAGACTTACCCACACCGGGCAAAAGATGGCTATAAATATCAAGCGTAATCCCGATATTTGCATGCCCCAAGCTCTCACTGATTGCCTTCACGTTTACCCCTGCCGCCAGCATGATAGAGGCATAGCTGTGCCGTAAGTCGTGCAACCTCAACTTTAACCCGGCTTCACGAACCACTTTGATAAACCCATGAGTAATACTACTTGGATCTAAAGGAGTGCCATCAGGATGGGCAAACACCCAATCGTTGCCAGTCAAAGGCTTGCCTAACAAAAGCCGCTGCGTTTCTACCTCTGACCTATAGTCACGCAATACGAGTGCTAGAGAGGGTGGCATGTCTATTTGCCGCCGGCTCCTACGCGTCTTTGGAGGCTGTTTTACATATTTGCCCCCACTTAGCTTGTGCAGGGTCTGTGTCACCGATAGTATGCAAAGCTCAAGGTCTATGCTCCCCCAGGTTAATGCTAATGCCTCAGAGCGGCGCAAGCCCGTAAACAACAGGGTATAGAACAGATAATAGTAGGGCCATGGGGCCTTTTGTGCAACAGAAAGAAATTTGTTTACCTCGTCCGGCAACAGGATTTTCATCTCCTTATCTACCGGCTTGGGAGCGTCTACACCGTCACAAGGATTAACACCTATTAGTCCTAACTTCACGCCGTCCTTCAGTGCTTTGTGCAGAAGCCTATAGTGATGTAAGGCGGTCCGGTTACTGAGCCCTCGGTGAACAGCAGCGGAGCAATAATTACTAATATGTTGTGGTCTTAATTGGCTTAGGCGTACTCCGCCCAAGGCTGGGTTGAGACACCGACTTACTATAAACCGGTAGCCTTCCGCTGTCCGAGGACGACAATGCAGCTCGGCATGACTTTGCAACCACTCTGAGAGGTACTCACCGAGGGTAAGGGCATGCGGTGGCTTAACATAGCTCCCTTTCTCAACCTCCACTAGTAACTCAGCTAACCGTCTCTCGGCAGCTGCCTTAGTGCCTTTCACAGTCTCAAAGTGCTGCCTCCGCTGGCCTGTTGAGGGGTCATTACCAATGTCGATGGCAATCTCCCAACTACCCTTACTTCGTTTTCTAACGTGTCCTCTCATAGCTATCTCCTTTCTTTAGATTTTAAATTTCGACTTTCCTATTATACAGGACACAACTCACACCGCGTGCGAACTAATAGGGGACGCAGTATGAACGGGTCCAAAACATCATCAATTACCTCAATTTTCTCATCCACCCTATGGAGCATCTCAGGTATGCCCTTATCAATGAAGCTTTGATACAGGGTTTCAAACGAAAGTTTACACACCTCTGCCATATCTGGACTCAGAGAAACCTCACTCAATCTATGCCCCAAGACATAACGCGTTTGATCGCTAAAGTAGGCTACGACTTGACCCTCTTCAGCTCGAAACTCTAATTTCTCCACTGGCTTGTTGCCCGTGCCAACCCACCATACTACCCAAAGCACGTCATCCGCTATCCTTCTCACCTCATCCCCTCCTTTGCTAATTCGCCTCTCGATTTCTTCTTTAAGGCTTGGTTTTTCATTAAAACGATTCTCCACTACTTCGTCCGCTTCTCTCCGGAGTTCTCGAAGAGTATCCCGGTATATGTTCCAAGCCTCTTGCCATTCCTCGAAGGCCGTCCACCAGCCTTTGCCATGGGTATGTTCCCGTAAAGACAGCAAAAGCACCCTATTCCGGCGTTCTATCTGCCGCTGCTCTCTCCTCGCTTTCTGGGAGTCTGAATCAAGCCCTTGGGGAAGGTCCTCGCCCAACAAGGGCTTAAATACCGTGGCCGCATCTCTGTCCTCACCAAGTGAAGTAGGTCTTGTGAGATATCCTCTAAAGGAAACCGCAAATTCAGTAACGTCATTTAGGTGCCTCTGTAACTCGTCTGCCAGTTGCTGCCTTCTGATTTCAGCGGCTAGAATATCCCCCCGCTTTTCCTGGAGATGCAGTCTAACTGTTTGACGATGGCAGCCTATAGCTTCAGCTATAGCTTTAACCGATTGGCCTTGTCGGCGCATACGGAGCATCTCCTGAACCTGTTCCTCACTGAGACGCTTCCGCTTTGGAGAACCCGCCCGCCTTACCATTTTAAGCCTCCTTTTTTAATAATTTCTCTAAAAAAAGTTCTCGAGAGTTTTCGCTTTGGGTCATGCCATGACACATAGAATATGTTCATAAATCCAAACATGACACTCAATAATTAATCGTTGAAAATAACTTGACATTCAAATTTCTTCAGTGATATTGTAAATATACGATATCATAACTTGCACGTTTTGTCAATACATGGGGGTACAGTATGGAAGAAACAAGACTGACCGTCACGGTAGAGGAAGCGGCGCGTATGATCGGTATTTCTAGAGGGCTCGCCTATCAAATGGCCCGAGAAAAAAGGCTACCCACAATACGCTTTGGGAAGCGCCTGGTAGTGCCGAAGTGGGCTATTGAGCATCTTCTGCAAGTGCCCCAGGAGACTGCTAACTCACAGCATCCAAATGGCTAAAAATGCAAGTACCCCGGGCATCTTCTAAAGCTGGGGCACTTACACTAGAGGAGCAGATCAATGGGGTTAAGCCATTTCTGTAAAAATAAACCACTGCATGCCGTAGAGTCAAGTTTAGCCTCCAAAGGCTACCCGGAGGAGGCTAAACTTTTACTCAGTGCCCTCTTTATTGATTTTGCCGATTGTTATATTGAGATACGCTTGCTCGACAAGGGAAGACCTCCTATCCAGTTGTTTTATCCCTCAATAGCTACAATCCGGTGGGACTTGATCAGGGAGAAAAATTCGGAGGGATACAACTGCTATTTCGGCCTCTCCGGCTACGAGATAGCCAGAACACTTGAGGCTGAGACCAGGACATGTCCATATATCGATATTGAGGTCATCGACATTGGCTTAACCGTGAAGGAAGCTTTGGATATGGGTTTGGAATCTGAAAGGATACTTATTCAAAAGAGACCATCCTGGGAGCTGCTGGACAGGCTCGCTCCAGAGGAAAAGCAATTTCTACTTGGGGAGCGCTCTTACCTCTACGGCCATTCGAGGGCTTATCAAGGCAGGAGGGTAGAACTTAACGCCATGACCACTGACCAGCTAGTGTCTTGGCTTGAAGGCAAACTGAAAGAGCTCGGTTTGCAAACGAAGATGCTGCCGCCAGAGGATGTGGTTAACCAAGAATTACAGGACACTATAGAGTCACAACTTGACGATGATATTGGGAAAATGGTGAAAGAGGCTATCGAAAGGCTCCTTGGTGCTACCATTGCCGATATTGAGGATGAGGTAAAAGAGGAAATAGGTATGCCGGGGGGCGATGGATATTACGAGGAACTGAAGCGATTCCTACAGGATTGTCCACCTGAGTACTGGCGAGACTGGATAACAAAGAAAGCAACTGAGTTAGAGGAATGTCATATTGAGGATAAAGAGTCGATGGTTTTGAATTTACTAACTGAGCGCCTACGGCGGCAGCCGTGATAACGGAAAACACAAGGGGCGCCGCCCCTAAATCAGTCTCGGGGCTGAGTGGCTGGGCGAAATCCTTGCTGTGGTGTCCCGACCCCGGTCACAAGCAGATTCTCACCAGGCAGGGAGACTGAGGATTAGGGCTCCACATCGCCAAGAAATGCCCTTGATATGGAGGCAATCGAGAGGTAATAGCAAGAAGCAATGAAAGTCTACGTTGAACCAGAGGAGATAACTCTGATGGAGAAGGCGACAACTAACCTGAGAGACAGGTTGTTGATTCGCCTGCTATACCGTCTTGGATGTCGTATAAGCGAAGCCCTGGGCATCACAGTACAAGATATTGACCTCGACAAGGCTACAGTAACCATTCAGCATCTGAAGATACGTATGAAGCTGTCTTGCCCCCACTGTAGTGCTAGGCTCGGCAAGAGCCATACCTATTGTCCTAAGTGCGGGGTAAAAGTCGAAAAGGCAGTAGCCCAGGAAAAAGAGCATCGTCGGGTGAGAACGCTGCCTATCGACGACGGTACACTGGGAATGCTCCGGGATTACATTTCGCGGGGTGGTCCGATATTCCGGAAAGGTAAGACTTTGCTCTTCGACATTAATAGACATCGAGGCTGGCAAATAGTAAGGCAATGTGCGGATATGTCCGAACTGCCTGACCTAATTAATCCCGATACCGGCAGGAAGCGTGGCATCAGTCCTCATAGACTCCGAGATGCCTTTGCCGTCCATGCCATGAAGCTTGATGATTCCGGCGACGGACTCAGGCTGCTCCAGGAGCACCTGGGTCACGCCAGCTTCAATACCACCGCGAAATATCGAAAAGTGGCCGGCGAAGAACTAAAAGACTGGTACCAGAAGCTTTGGCAGCAGCCTGACATAAAAACTGATAATGGGAAAACGAATTAATGGTTGAGTTATTAAGGCCAATTAGAGGCGGGTTCCTTCGCCCTTTCGGCTGCGGTTGGTTTATCCACGAATTTCTGATGGGGCGTGGCCCCTACGATTCGCCCAAAATAGACCCGGATATCGGCGCGCCTCAGGCCGACATCTTTCACCACTACAAGATGGTTCTGATGCGAACCACGGCGCTCGATAGAGCAACGAGAGCGGAAGAGAAGAGAGCCAGGCGGGACAAACGACCCATCAACCCCGACAACATCGAAAGGCTTGCTGAGAGATATCTGGCCCGTATGCGTTACAAAGCACAAGGCTGCCGTTCCCACAGC
>Ga0315296_10005038_pt1 | contig 10658 bp, 9 predicted proteins | sample YL17G14_18_MG_FD_203921 | JGI IMG/M metagenome (GOLD analysis project Ga0315296, IMG submission 203921) | Sediment microbial communities from Yellowstone Lake, YNP, Wyoming, USA - YL17G14_18 | ecosystem: Environmental > Aquatic > Freshwater > Lake > Sediment | place: USA: Wyoming | collected...
TGAACTCTTGTCCTGCCTTAATTTCAAGTGGGGCGAATACATCGCAAAGAAATCTGGTATCATTTATATGAAAAACCTCTAGTTCTTGACCGTCAACCTTCTTTATTGTCATCAGGGGCAATAAGACACACATCAGCAGAAGGAACTCTTTCTTTTTCATCGTCACATACACCTTTCTAATTCATTTTGTTTGAGGTTGCATTAATAATTTAAGGACAAATGCAGTATGATTTGAACATGAAACTGAAATCAAGGTTAATTCTCCTTACAACGTTATGGGATATTCTTCTTACATGGATAATCACAAGGTCACTTGACTACTTTGTGAGGTGGATTGCACGGAAATCTGGGCTCAAAGAAATACGCTTCGATCTTTACGGATTCGTGATGAAACAGCTCACACTTTCATATTTGGGGTACATTGCCAGCTTTAAGGAATCTGAAATCTCCATCTTAACAAGGTTACCATCTTTCGATATGGTGGTTCAGTCAATTCTCAGATCACATAGGAGACTTCACCGATATGGAATCTTAAACACCAAATCATGCCGAGGCTGTCAGATCATTTCAAAAAACAAGATCTTCTTTCAGGGATTTGAGGCTGATGAGAAACTGTATCCACCATTTGGGTTCTTTAGACAGATGACATGAGTGCTAGTTTCAACTTGCATTAATAATTTAAGGAGAGGTTTCCTGATGCGGGTTCTCAAAGCGTGTGCAGCCATTGTGGAGCTAACATCTATGCTAACGACGTATTCAAAAAACAAAAGACCTAATAGGCTGCCGTGCGTGCCTTCTGCGTTGTGTTTTCTGTGTGGGGTGTCATCATGAAAAGCCCTATTTCCTTGGTCACTGTTACGTTGAAATAACAAGGAGACATAAGATCCCAAGTTGCTCATGCAATCGAACTCAGGAGGGGAGCCGCAATCCGACTCTCGATGACAAAGGTAAGTCGAGACTTCTCTCTTCGAATGCCGCGGGTTCAATTTCGTGAACGAGTTGCAGTAGTCGACCGGACGCTGCGGTTCTAATGGACCTGGCAAGCGGTCCTCTCGACTCCAAAATGAGGAGAAGCAGGTTAACAAGAGCGCCTCTGTCTTGATCATCGCAATAACCAGCTTTTCTAATGACTTGAGACCAAGCCTTCTGCAAATCAGTCGAATCTGCCTTTAACATAGCATCAAGCCATTCTCTATGGTTTTTTGCCCACTCGAGTTTACATATTGCCATTCCCTCTATATACCTCGCATGCCAGATATCGCCTCGGTTTTTGGCAAGTTTCCAAAACTTGTCGCCAATCCATTGCTCAAGGCGGTTTCTTGGATCCAGATATTTAACCTGCCAATTTAGCATTGAGGATAGTGTAAGAGCCGCCATCCGAACAATGTTTGGGTAATCACTGTTTAACATGTCTTCAATAAATTCCTTGGAGAGCACTCGATAAAAGTATGACGATGCGAAATCTTTGTCATTCTTAACTATCTCGTAGATTTTCATAAGGTGCGTCTCGCTAACAACATTCGCGCCCAGAGCGATACTGTAAAGAGCTTCGATTTCACGGCGATCTACATTGTTAACGGATGAGTAGCGCGAGAGAAACCGTTCCAGAATGTCTCTAATCCGATTACGAACCTCGGATTCTCTATCAGTTTGGGGCTTGCTCCATGTGTACTCAGTAACCCAAGAAGGCATAAGCTCCGTAACCTTCAGGCCTCTAGCCATTCTCTTTTCAAGAGCATCCAAGAAGAGTTCGAAGTCACGGAGTTCGATTTCTGCTGGGTAAAGAAATCCCCAACAAAACCGAAGAACGCTCCGCGGAAGCTCCCAAGCTCTAAGCTTTGCTTCAACCTCATCCATAATGTCTCTGTCCAAGGGCTTTCCCATTTCAGTATCAAAGCCGGAGTATATCCAAAAGCAGATTTTGCTAGCATGATTGGCCACTCTGCTCGATTCTCGCTGTAGAGTCTCACGGAGTCTTTCAATGATCTCTCTGTATCGCTCTTCAGAATTGCAACATCTACGAAGAGCCAGCAAACCATCGTGGGTCTCTTTTAGCTCATCCTCATTTTCTGGTAGCGAACCCAAAATGGTTGAGATTTCTGCTCTAGGGATATAGTAAGGCTCCTTTACTCCGTGGAATTGCCTTGAAAGATGCACGTATTTTCCGAAATCATCTGGATCCAGAAGAAATTCAAATAACGCTATAAGCAATCTTGAAAGCTCATTGCCATCCTTGCGAAAAGTCCGACAGAACTCCTTGAAAAGATCTGTATTCTCGCTAATCGTGGCACTTACAGTAGGGTTAGATATGCTTGGCAAAAGAGACCTCTGCCAAAACACTGGTCTAAATCTTCTCGTTTCCCAAGAAAGGGCGCTCATCCTCATAAGCTGGCATATAGCCCATAGATAAAGGAAGTTCTCCGCGGGTTTGCAGGAAGGGTCTATTCTTGGTAAATCATCAAGCAACCCAGAGGGCGGTGTCTCAAAAGGAGGTATACGATATCTTACTCCTCTGTTTAGTGCGACTGCTAGAGCGGACCTGCTTGATTCCGATAGAGGGAAAACAAGATAGTGCACGAAATTCTGCCAATGCTCCTCTATGGCCCGCGTCAATTCCTGGCATGGAAAAACTTGGACCAAATCCTCAAGAAGCTCCATAACCCATGGTTCAACAATTTTGTGTTCAATGGACTTGGATAATGCCCACAATTTGACATCATCAGAGCCTAGACTGGCTGCTCTTTTTATGGCAGCCAGCAAGGGATCTCCAGATTCAAATACGCCTCCATAAATGTCCGCATACGCAGCTATGCTCTCTACATCCGCGCTTCTGAGCCTTTCTTCAAACCAAGGACGGATGATTCGCTCTTTGTATTGCTCCGGAAGGCTTCTAAGTTTGGTTGAATAGCTCTCATGATCCTCAGCGAATTGCCTATCAAATAGCGACAAGCCATATTGAATCGCGCCTATTTCATTATGAGCCTCGCGGAGATCGCGATCGTCTACCATATCAACCACGAATTCAGCTCCTCTTCTAACGCACCTGTCGATACCTTCTGTATCAATCTCACGACATACGTCGATCATGCTTGCCACCTCCCCAGGGCGAGTTCTTCCGACCCTCCCTGCAAAAAACAGCGCTACATTCCTCCAATGGGGGCACCTAACAATCGCCTTGAAACGCAGATCTCTTTCCTTAGTGTTTTTTGCCGTATCAACAAGGTGCGCTGCAGCAAAGAACTCTCTTGTTCCCGCTAGACCGAATCCGACTTTGCCTTCTTGAGGGCTTTCGATAAGAACTAGGCGCTGGCTTGCCTCTGTGATGATTTGACTTACCTTGGCTTCAAGGTCGCTCCCTGATAACAAGGGGTCGCCGTGCACAAGATATTCGCAGATTTTTTGTTTAAACTCATCCATATCCATTAACGCCGCTGTCTTATCCTCCCCGGCTCTTCTATGAAGTATGTACGCGAGATATTGGTGGAGACCATAGATTGTGTCGAATTCAGTTCGCAATAGCTCAGGGCGTTTCTTTTGTTCACGTTGGTAGATGATGTCAGCGTAACGTTCAAACAGCTCCTCACGTTGCTTGGGAGGAGTCCCTCTTGCGCGAATTATGACTAGAAGAATAGTGACCTGAAGAGGTGTTTGCGATAGAAAACAGACAACTTTGTCTTTTACACAAGTGTCGATCGTACGTAAGATTCTTTCGACTTCTCTAGGGTTTGGCTCTCTTGCATTTACCCATTGTTCGGAATAGGTAAGGGCTTTCTGGGAGGACAATTTCTCAAGGGTCAAATGCAGATAATGCGAGGGGTCGAATTCCTTGGAATAGCCATAGGGGCGAGTGCTTGCAATTATCTTCAAGTCTCCTTTATGAACATCTCTGATTTGATCCGCAAACAAAGTTATATTTTCGAGGACCCTTCTCCGAAGGTTCTTCTCCGAGACTTCGTCGAGTCCATCCAATATCAGGAGTATCGGGTTTGATTTCACGATCTCATGAATAGCCTCTGAATCTGTATCTTTCCCAGCCTCTCGTGAAACCAGGGTAGCAATATAATGGAAGAGACTGTCAGAGTTGTTTCGTGAAGTGATCCACTGTGCATATTCTCGCAGGAAAATTCTGAAAGGAACCCTAGCTTTACATTCTTCAAGCACTTTATAGTTCTCACATACTTCGCGCAGCTTCCCAATAAGGCGAGCTCTATGAATCTGGGCAATATACTGCCCCAAAGTCGATTTACCTTCCCCAGGACCGCCTATCAAGACTGAATTGATTATGGAATCATCAAGCAAATAGGAAAGTGCTGATGTTCTGGTCTCGTCCGCAGCGCCTTCCTGAAGCCATTTTGGTAATCTCTCCAAAACTCCTGGATCGGGAGGAAGGGTTTGCGGTTTCACATCCAAATCTATGAAAACTCGATGGAGAGCAACGGGTTTATCTTCAATATCGCCGGCGTCGTCGAGAGCTGCAGATCGTTCATGTACGAAACCCCCTTGACAATATAGTCTGACAAGCTCCTCGAGATGCGTTTTTTCGCTTTCAACATATCCCAACAGGCGAGCAATAATATCCCCAGCTACGAGGAGATCTATGTAGGCTTGACGTATGTTTGGGTAGGTGTCGAGAAAGCAGCAGATCTCTTCTGCACCAATGACATCTATGTTCTTTATTCTTGTGCTGTATTTTGGAACGACTTCATTCGCAATCCTGTCTTTTATCCCTCTCTGGAAAGCTGGTGTGAGAGAAACATTCGTCATAAGAATGTAATTCTCGCAAGGATATCTGTATTTTTCAGTGATTTTCGTCAGCTCTTCGTCTAGTTCTGAAAGCAGAACTGTTCTCGCGCGCCTATGTTCTATTTGTTGAACGTCATGGAATTTTGCCTGAAAAATCCAGCGACCATCCCACTGTTCCGTTTCAGAAGGGTATGATGCTTTACCGCTAAAGGTCGCCTCCCGTGAACCATCACTTCCCATTCCATAGATCTTCACTCCATGTCCTATTATCTGCTGAAGGAGTGCTTGGCATAGACTCTCAAATTTCTCATGACCTAGAGCGTCGAGATTGTATCTGGGCATTATGACACCCGCTCAAGTGGGATACTTTGTTTATTCGTAAATACTAACTTCAGTTGAAAAGGTTTGCTCAAAATGAGCAGCGCAAAAGAACGGCTAATGCTGGTAGTTTTATAAGCTGCGGCTTTGTGAATTGGTAAATTTCGCTCTTCCTTAAATGCCGCGCTTCTCGCTGGTTTCTTTTGATGATTGTGATATGAATTGGCAGATTCAGAATCAAATTAAGAGTCTCAACCTGGGAGATCTGTGCAGGGTCGATTGGTTCGATGCTAGCGTTGGCAAGAGCTCTTTCTCTAAAGGCTCTATTGACATTCCATCTCGTAGCTGGGGCGTCTACCTAGGCGTTTTAGGCGAGAAAAACAGGCACATCATCTTAGCGCAGAACAGTTTCAAGTACACCGACGGCATGTACGACATCGACTACACCGCAGTTCCATTAAACTGGCCCATCACCGTACGCGTCCTAACACCAAACGAAGTCACAGCAGAAGAAGCAGAAACCCTGCTCAACAGCTTCCTAACCGGACACAGAAGAACACTAAAAAGGAGGACATGCAACCATGCGAGACTTCATTAAACAAGCCCTAACCAAAACAATACAAATCCGCACAGCCAAAGGCGACACACAACAATTAGACATTCCACCAGACAAGAAACTCTTGTACGGCATGTACTTCGCCCTCGCAGCCCTCGTCATGCTGACAGCATTAGAAACCACGTACATGATCGTATTCCAAACATTCAACAACGAAATCTTCGCAGCCATGATGCTCGTAGTAGGCACAATACTAGGCGCATTCTACGGACAAAAGAGCTGAAAACCACATGCCAAAAGGCAAACCATGGACCGCCCACGAGGAATCCCAACTTCTGCAACTGGTGAAAGCACGACAGCCATCCAACATTATAGCGACTGAACTGGGTCGAAGCCAGCAGGCAATAATGAAGAAGATAGAAAGACTCGGGCTCAAAGAAGTAGTAGTCCGCGTACACGCGGGACCGCCTACTACTTCTGAGCTTCAGCTGCCTCCAGAGTTGCCCAGCATTGAAGAAGCACTCAGGATTCTCGCTGCTGCATTGAACGCAGGCTCCCAAAGTGGTCTCAACAGAACCGAGGTGCAACGACTTCACGCCATAGCAAACCTAGCCCGCACATACAAGGAACTTCTCGCCGACTACATCGACTACCGAGGCATAGAAGTCAAACTCCTTGAAATGGAGGAAAAATATGCACAGCTCGCAGCCGAAAAGCCGAAGAACAATGAGACTAAACACAATAATACCCAAATGGAACAACCTCCAACAAGCTGAGAACACACGCAACCAAGACGAACTCGCCAAAACGCAAAGACTTACGGAAAACCCAACAGACTTCTTCCGCCACATCCTCGGCTTCGAACCCACAACATACCAGCAAGAACTCATCACACTTTTCCAAGAAAACCAGTTCATAGCAGCACGATGGAGCCGACAATCAGGCAAATCATGGATCATCTCAGCACTACTGCTATGGTATGCAGCCACACACCCCAACAGCTACATCGCCGTAGTCGGACCCAGCTGGCGCCAAACCAAACACATAATCAACCGACGCATCACACCCTTCCTCCACAAGCTCCCACCTGAAACACACTTCAAACCACACCGCACCTACGTACGACTCAAAAACGGCTCCGTCATCGAAGCCTTCCCCAACAACCCAGAAACCATCCGAGGACCCACACTAAACGTGGTCTACTGCGACGAAATGAACTTCCTACCCAACGACGAAGAAATGTACGACGCCATACTCTTCACACTAAGCACCACAAACGGCAAATTCGTCTGCACAAGCACACCATGGAACAGCGACAGCATCTTCTGGAAAATCTTCAACCACCGCAGCTTCGCTGACTTTGCCAAACACCACGTCACATGGGAACAAGCAACTGAACCCAACGGACCACTGAAACGAACTACACTCGAAAAGATCAAAAAACAATTCGCCGAAGACCCATCCAGATGGAAACGCGAAATGGAAGCCGAATGGGCAGAAGACCAAGACGTTTGGCTACCACAATCACTAATCACAAAATGCATCGACGGCACACTAGAACTATACCAATTCGACACCACAAAACACGGAAAATTCCACGCAGGACTCGACCTAGGCAAGCACCAAGACTATAGTGTACTCGTAGTAACCGAAGAAACCCGAGGCAAAAACCAACTACGCCACTGGAAAATCTTCCCACTCGGCACAAAATATGCTACAGTCATCGGCTACGTGAAATCGCTCACAGACCGCTGGCACACCATCGAACGCATAAGAGTTGACGTTACCGGCGTAGGCGAATACATCGTCGAGGATATGAAAAACGCCAACATCGAAAACGTCGAACCCGTCACATTCAGTCCCGCGCAAACAGGAACTCGCCAGCCTACTCAAACAGCGCATGCTCGATGACTCCTACAAATTTCCCTTCACCCAATTCCGACTCTCACCCACCGTACTATACAGTTACGTAGCCGAACTCAACGTAGAACGATTCACCTTACGCAAGGACGGCACCATAGGCTTCAGCCACCCCCAAGGACAGCATGATGACACATTCTGGAGCACAGCATTAGCCGTATCATGCAGCATCAAACTCGCACCAGAACCATACCTAGCGGTGACCCCACAACCATGACACGGCACCGCAGCGAACACTTCCAAATCAATCGGTACCACCGCAGATACGACAGGGAAACAGACCGCTTCATAATCAACATAAGCTACGAAACCGCAGCCCCACAACCAACCCAACGCGTCCTAGCCGTCGCCGAAAGCTTCGGACTCGGCTTAGACAAACACCACAGATTCACAATATACGACAACGTTGAACTCAAAATCAGCCCCAGAGACATCGTATACATAACAGGCGAATCAGGCAGCGGCAAATCAGCACTACTCAAAGCCTTGGAAAACGACATCAAAAACGACATGAACCAAACCGCAGCCAACATCAACCACATAAAACCACCCTCAAACCAACCCATAATCGAAACCGTAGGAACCACCACAGAACAGGCACTAGAACTGCTAAGCCGAGTAGGATTAAACGACGCCTTCCTCTTCCTCCGCACATACCAGCAACTCAGCGACGGACAAAAATACCGCTACCGCACCGCCAAACTCATCGAAACAGGCGCACAATTCTGGATACTCGACGAATTCGCAGCCACCCTGGACCGAGACACAGCCAAAATAACCGCCTACAACATCCAAAAACTCGCACGACAACTAGGCAAAGCAGTCATAGCAGCAACCACACACACCGACCTACACACAGACCTCCAACCCAGCGTGCACATCCACAAGCACTACGGAAAACAACTAGAAATCCACTACTACCCAAACCAGCCAACGCCACAATGCACACTGCTACGCGAAATCAAAATCGAACCCGGCACACGACACGACTACGAAGCACTAGCAGAATTCCACTACCGCAGCCACAACCTCGGAGCCATACGCAAAATATTCAAAGCCACACGAAACACCGAACTCGCAGGCGTCATAGTCTACGCTTATCCCGCCATAGCCACCACAGGACGACGCCTAATACTACACAACATGCCCATACACCAACTCAACAAACAGCTCAGCAACATAATGCGCGTCGTGGTTCATCCGAAATACCGCACAATAGGCTTAGGACAACAACTCGTACGCGAAACATTGCAACGCTGCGGCACACCACTCGCAGAAACCACAGCAGTCATGGCCAAGTACAACCCATTCTTCGAAAAAGCCGGCATGACACGAATACAACAAACCACACCCGCAAAACAAGCCATAGCCATACGAGACACGCTCGCAAAACTAAACTTCAACACAACACAACTAAACAGCGAAGACTACGCGTTAACACAACTCAAACAGCTAACAGAAACACAACAAACCACAGTAAGACAAGGCTTCGCACAGAACTATCACCCACGCCTAGCGAAAGAATTCTTCCACGACCAACCCTACGGCACACACAAAGAATACAAAGAAAAACTACAAACAGCAAACCTAGACAAACTAGCCAAACTAATCACAGTCACAGCACTGCTACTGCAAACCAAAATCTACCTATTCTGGCAAAACCCAACAACCAGAAAAACCTAACCAGAACCAGCAACCGAAACAACAGACCTGCCACGGACGCGCACAACATATAGAACGGCGAGAGCAACCGCGCCCACAAGCATGAACAGCAAACCCGCAGCAACCGAAAGCCCAGTGTAAACATCAGGATCAACAGGCCAATAAGAGAGCATGCTAACTATCCTGAACACCATGAAAACTATAGGCACACAAAAACCAAACAATGAGAGAACTCCCACAACCTGCAAACGCTCTTTCATATTCCAACTTCTGAAAAACGCAAACCCACCATGCTTCTCAACCAGATAGAGCAAGATAATAAGCGGAAACGCCTCAAAAAACAACACACCCGGCACAGTCATAACTAAGCTATAAATCAGAGTCCCCCAAGTCAACGGAATAATCGTGTAAGGCGCCAACGCCACAAAAAACACCACAATCCACGCCATAACAGACAACAACGCAGAATACTCGACATGCAGCCTACTGGCACCGTAAAACAAAACAGGAATCAAGCCGATCCCCAGCGAAAACACAACAGAACCCACAAACAAACCCAGCCTACTAGACTCATGCCACTGTCTAGCAACCTGCAAATCCACACTCTGAGACGCTGACGCAACATCATTTAGCACAATCAAATACAGACTCTGAAACTCACCCACACCGCCACCACTCACACCCAAAAAACACTGACCGCCACTGCCCACAACCCAATCCGGATGATGCACACCATCTAACCAAAGCTCATAGCGAGCAACATCCAAAGCACAAAACCTAACCACCCCGCCACTAGCAACACTGAACGAAGCCACATACCAAGCCGAATCAGAAAAAGCCGGCACAAAAATCTCCGCAACCCTAAACCCATACTCACCAACAGGAACAGTAAGAGACGACTCAAACTCCACATGGCTCTTATCCGCCTCAGCTGGGAAAGCAATGATAACCGCTAACCCAACAACCACCAAAACAAGCATTATTGAAAACTTCACAAACACTCTACGCGTCATCTGCTTGCACAAAAGAAACCGGCAACGCGCACATCTTAAACTTTACAGATCCAAAATAAACACCATCAATACATAATCCAACAACACGAAAACTTTAGGTATCGAACCAACAAATACAGTAGAACCCACAAAACGGTGAAACAAAAAATGAAACTCACAAGACACAGCCTCGCACAAATGATAGACAGCACACAAATCAAACAAACAGCAACAAAAGACGACATAATCAAACTCTGCTGGGAAGCCAAACAACACGGCTTCAAATGCGCAGTAGTAAACCCATACTACGTAGACCTAGCCCGCTACACCCTGGAAGGATCAGAAGTCAAAGTCGCCAGCACAATAGGCTTCCCAATGGGCGCAACCCTGCCAGAAATCAAAGCCGAAGAAGCACAAAAAGTCGTAAAACTAGGCGCCGAAGAACTCGACATGGTCATGAACCTAAG
>Ga0315296_10005039_pt1 | contig 10658 bp, 10 predicted proteins | sample YL17G14_18_MG_FD_203921 | JGI IMG/M metagenome (GOLD analysis project Ga0315296, IMG submission 203921) | Sediment microbial communities from Yellowstone Lake, YNP, Wyoming, USA - YL17G14_18 | ecosystem: Environmental > Aquatic > Freshwater > Lake > Sediment | place: USA: Wyoming | collected...
CGAAGGCAGGCAGTATATCCAGAATGCTCCTCATGTGGCCGCATTTCCAGGAGTCGCTATCTTCATGCTTGTATTGGGTTTTAACCTATTTGGAGATGGATTGAGGGATATCTTGGACCCGAGTCTGAGATAAAAAAATCCTTAAGTGCAAATTGACAGGTCTATTTATTTACAGGTTTATTTAAAGTATAATATTATGTTTTTATTTTGGAGTTAATAGTATGTCAAAAATAGCAATTTGGGGATCTGGAGCCATTGGTGGGACAATTGGGGCAAGGTTGGTGAGGACTGGAGAGGAAGTTCTCTTGGTTGATACAGTGAAGTCCCATGTAGAAACCATGAACACGGAAGGTCTTTTTATTGAAGATGATGATAAGGGAGTTAATGTAAAGGTGAAGGCTTTCCTCCCAGAGGAGTTGAAACCTCCCCTGGATCTTGTCTTTTTAGCTGTCAAAGCCCATCATACTCTGGATGCGATTAGAATGATCAAATCCTTGATTGAGAAAAACTCAATCGTAATCTCTCTTCAGAATGGACTTAATGAAGAGTTGATTGCAGAACAGATTGGCATGGAGCGAACCATGGGAGCCTTAGTCAATTTCTCTGCGGACTATATTGCTCCAGGCCACATCCTTTATGGTGGGAAAGGGAGCCTCATTCTGGGTGAACTGGATGGAAAAATCACAGAAAGGCTACAACAAATCAGTATCCTTCTGAATAAAGCCATGTTCACGCAGATCACAGATAACCTATGGGGTTATAAATGGAGCAAGGTCTGCTATGGTGCCTTGCTGGTAGCCACTGCCCTTGTGGGTGAGCCTGTCTATGAGATTGTTCTTCGTTCAAAACTTATCCAAGAGATGCTGGTAGCTCTGGTCTGTGAATTATTAGAAGTTGCCAAAGCTCATCAAATCAAGATCGAGCCTTTTGACGAATTCTTTCCAGAATTATTCTGGAAAGCCCTTGAAGGTGATCAAGAAAGTCTTGTGAAAGCGATGAATGTGATTGCGAACCATTATAAAAATCAGACAAAGGGCAAAACTGGTATCTGGCGGGACTTGGCTGTCAAAAAAAGGAAGACTGAAGTGGACGTACTCATTGGAGGAGTTGTGAGAAAGGGTGAAGCGATTGGCCTCCAATGTCCGATGACCCAAAGGCTTATCCAACTGATCCATGAAATCGAAGATGGGAAGCGCTCCATGAAATGGGAGAATCTGGATGAGTTGATCAAGGTGCATCATGCCAAAATTCACCGCCTATGTTGATCCATCAGAGAATAAAGTCCATTCGGATCTCTCGATAGAAAATCTGATGGCCCATACCCGGACGATCAGCCAATGGTCGAGGGAGTCTGGTTCGGAAGGAGAAAAGAGGGCTTTCGACTACCTTGAAAAGGAATTGAGGTCTCTCAAGCTTTCAGTCCACCGAGATGAATTTGATTCTTTTATCAGCCTTCCGGAAGCAGGCTGGCTTGAGATAATTTCACCGGAATCGAAAAAGATCGAAGGTCTACCTCCATCCTTCTCAGCCTCCACGTCCGAAGAGGGTTTCACAGGAGAACTGGTCTATATGGGTCTGGGAGGAGATTCTGACTACGCTGGGAAAGTCGTCTCAGGGAAGATTCTTCTTATCGACGGTCTCCCATCTCCAAAGGCAGCAAAAAGGGCTGAAGATTATGGTGCAAAGGGACTTATCGCTGCTGGAGATGACCATCTCCACTATATGATCATCACAACCATTTGGGGAGCACCTACTTTGTCAAAAAAATATTTGATCCCTAAGATCCCCTGTCTTTGTATCTTAAGGAGGGACGGGGATCTTTTGAAAGAATATCTTAAAAGCCACCCCTTAACCCTTCGAATTGTGACAAAGGTATGGACGGGCTTTAAGAAAATTCCTGTTCTAACAGGCCATCTGGAGGGAGAGGTGGAAAAGGAGAGGTTCCTTTTACTGAGTGGTCATGTGGACAGTTGGCATTTTGGAGCTCAAGACAACGCAGGTGCAAATGCTGCGATGTTGGAGATTGCTCGGCTTCTTCAGAAAAATAGATCTGACATGCGAAGAGGGGTGAGGTTTGCCTTCTGGTCTGGACATTCCCAAGGAAGGTATTCTGGGTCCACATGGTATGTGGACCAATTCTGGGAGGAGCTTTACCAGAATGGTATCGCTCATCTCAATGTTGATTGCATCGGGGCAAAGGGGGCCACTGACTACTCCAATCTCTTCGGTACAGAGGATACTTGGGATCTGGCAGAGAGATTGATCTTTGACTGCACAGGGCAGCGGGTGAAAGCAAGGCACTCTCCGAGAGCTGGAGACCAATCCTTCTGGGGAATTGGCCTTCCCTCTCTTTTCATGGATCTTTCGGGTATCCCTTCTGAGAAGGGCTCAGGCGAGAGTACTGCTACGGCCAGCTTTATAGGAACGAGCGGGCTTCCATGGTGGTGGCACACGAAAGAAGATACCTTAGATAAGATTGATCCTGAAATCCTCAGTCTCGATACAAGGATTTATCTTTCATCTGTCCTGCGATTCTGCAATAGTCCAATACTCCCTTTAAACGAAGAGAAAATGGGGAGGGAGATTCTAAAGACATTGAAGGAGTATGATCAAATGTCAAAAGGTCTGATGGATCTCTCAAAATCAATTCGTTCAGCAAAGATTTTCTTGCAGTTGGCGAAGAGATTGAATCGGATGATCGATCAGGATATCACTTCGAAAAGGAAACCTTTTAAATGGGATCGGGTAAACTCCTGTTTAATTAAAGTGAGTCGAAGCCTCATTCCTCTCAACTATACGTCAGCAGAACCATTTGATCATGATCTTGCTATTCCCATGCCAGCCATACCTTCCCTGCAGGCTTTATCAAAGCTATCTCAAATGAACCCTCAGGAGGACGAATTTAAATTTTTTGAGACAGAGCTTATCCGGCAGCAGAATCGGGTCTGTCATCTTCTTCATCAAGCAAGTGAAGCCATTCAAGAATCAATAGAAGTGAAAGGAGGAAGGAGGTGGTGAAGACAATTCTATTTTAAATAAATTTTATACAGGAAAGGAGGATTTACAATGAAAAAGATCTATCTGGGACTCATACTTATTTTAATGATAGCCTTGGTGTTGAGTAGCACTGCCATGGCTCAGAAAAAGGGTGGGACACTGACCATTGGGAGACCTACTGATCCAGTGGCACTCGATCCGGCCTTAGAAACAACCGCTCCAGGAGCATGGGTCTATTTTAATATCCTTGAACCCTTGCTTATTCTCGATCACGACATGAAGATCACTTATAAATTGGCAACGGATTATAAGGTCCTGTCCCCTGAAAAGGTGAGGTTTACCCTTCGGAAAGGGGTGAAGTTTCACGATGGAACACCTTTTAATGCTGAGGCGGTTAAATTCACCTTCGAGAAGGCTTACAAATCTACGCCGCAGGCTCGATGGGCAAGCCTGGCAGGTCCGATTGACCGGGTAGAAGTGATCGATGACTACACAGTGGATGTGATTACCAAAGAACCCTATGGGCCGATTTTGAGAAGTATGGCGATGTGTTACACTGGGATCCTTAGCCCCACAGCCGTTAAGAATATGGGGCCAGATTTCGCTCGAAGCCCTGTCGGAACAGGGCCTTTCAAATTTAAAGAATGGAAGACTAACGATCGCATCACTCTGGTGAGAAATGAAGATTATTGGGGGAAAAAGGCCCTTCTCGATCAGGTGGTTTTTCGGGTCATCCCCGAAGAAGGGGCAAGGACCATTGCTCTTAAAACAGGGGAAGTGGATTTTATCATTCACGTTGCTCCAACAGAGATTGCCAATTTTGAAAAAGATAAGAACTGCATTGTTTACAAAGCAACGGGTCTCCAGGTTTTCCATATAGGCCTTAATCTCTCAAAGCCTCCTTTAGATGATGTGAGAGTGAGAAGGGCCCTGGCTCATGCCGTCAATGTTGACAATATCCTTAAGCATATCATGGAAGGGTCAGCCACAAAGCCAAGAAGTTATGTTTCTCCAGGGGTTTTTGGTTTCAAAGACATGAACTTGGACAAACTCTATCCATATGATAAGGCGGAGGCATTAGCCCTTCTTGCAGAGGCAGGGTGGAAACCAGGCCCGGATAAGATTCTGAGAAAAGGGGATGAGAAGCTTACCCTCACTCATATTGCCGCAAGAGGAAGGTATATGAAGGATGGAGAGGTGACCGAAGCGGTTCAGGCCATGCTTAAAGAGATTGGTGTGGATGTGAACCTTCAGTTTGGAGAATGGGGGTCCGTCTTTACAACGATCCGTTCGCCTAAATTGGATCACCATATGTTTACACTTGCATGGATTACCACCAATGCGGATGGAGATTACTCTTTCTATAACCTCTTTCAATCTAAAGGAATACCGCCCACTTCTTGGAACTCCTATCGGTACAACAATCCCAAGGTGGATAAGCTGGTTGAGGATGCAAGAGCCACTTTGGATCCAAAGAAACGAGAAAGACTCTATGGAGAGGTGCAGGATATCTTGGCCAAAGATGTGGTGATGCTTCCCATTTACAATTCAAATATGATCTATGTGAGTCGTAACTATGTAAAGGGTTTCAAAGCCCACTCGGTGGAATATAACTTGGGTTTTGCTGATACCTGGCTGGATAAATAACCTTTTAAATGAATTGGGCTGGGTGAGGATTCATTTCCTCACCAGCCCCCTTTTTTCACCTATGGCAGGCTACATTATTAAAAGATTGTTGTTGGCCTTTCCTACCATCTTCGGTGTCATCTTCATTGTCATGCTCACGATCGAATTGGTCCCAGGAGATCCTGCCGAGTTGATGTTGGGCGAACATGCAACCAAAGAGGCGGTTCAGAATGTTCGGACTGCGCTGGGGCTGGATAAGCCTCTTCTCACCCGGTATTTTCTTTATTTAAAAAACCTCGCCAAAGGCGATATGGGCCGTTCCATTCGAGAAAACAGAGCGGTGACAAAAGAGATCTCAGATGTATGGCCTGCAACTTTAGAACTGACGATCGCCGCCATGGCGATCGCCATCCTCATAGGCATTACCGTTGGAATCCTTTCTGCTGTCAAGCCGAATTCCTATTTCGATAACCTCAATCGAATCATCTCCCTTTTTGGTCTATCGATGCCTGTGTTCTGGACCGGTTTGGTCCTGATCGTCATCTTCAGCTTTTGGCTGAGGCTTCTTCCCATTGGAGGAATAGGTTCATTCAGACATCTCATTCTCCCGGCATTCACCCTCTCCCTTCCCTCCATCGCCATGATCTCCAGAATGACTCGCTCAAGCCTTTTAGAAGTTTTACAGGAAGACTATGTGCGAACCGCAAGAGCGAAAGGTCTTTCTAAAAGGGCAGTCATCCTGAGACATGCCCTCAAAAATGCCTTGATCCCCATTGTGACCCTTTCTGGCCTTCAAATGGGTCAACTCATGGGAGGGGCTATTCTTACAGAAACAGTCTTTGCATGGCCAGGTTTGGGAAGGCTGATGGTGAGGGCTATTTTTGCCAGGGACTATATCTTGCTTCAGGGAGCGGTGCTCGTTTTTGCCCTTGCTTTTGTGTTGATCAACTTGATCGTTGATATCTCCTATTCCTTCTTGGATCCAAGGGTGGGCTATAAATGAAGAATCAAGCCCTTTCAAGTCCGATGCAAGAATTCTGGGGCCATTTTCTTAGGAACCGGTTGGCTGTGGCGGGCTTTGGGATCGTGATCGGTCTTTTAATCGTCGCTCTCCTTGCTTCCTTTCTTGCCCCCCAAGACCCAACCCTCCAGTCCCTTCCGGACAAAAGGGCAAAGCCGGGAGGTAAATTTATCTTAGGAGCAGATGAATTTGGACGGGATATCTTGAGTCGCCTCATCTATGGTACACGGGCAGCTCTTTTAGTAGGAACTGTCTCGATTGCTATCGCTTTGTTGTTGGGGATGATCTTAGGGACGACTTCAGGTTTTTTCGGTGGGATGGTGGACAACCTCATCATGCGAATTTTAGATATATTGCTCGCCTTTCCTTATCTCCTTTTGGCCATTGCTGTGGTGAGTGCTATTGGCCCTGGAATATTAAATACCACGATTGCGGTGGGCATCTGGGCCATTCCTGGATTTGCTAGGATCATCCGAGCTTCGGTGATCACGATTAAAAAAGCAGACTATATCCAGGGAGCGAGAGCCATTGGTGCATCCAATACCCGAATCATCTTTAGCCACATCCTACCAAACTTTATCTCACCCGTGATCGTCTATTCTACCCTTTATATGGCCAATGCCATCTTGATCGAGGCTGCACTCAGTTTCTTGGGACTAGGAGTTCAACCACCCACCCCTTCCTGGGGTTTGATGGTTAGTTCTGGAAGGGACTTTCTTCTCTCCGCCCCCCATATTGCAACGCTTCCTGGGATAGCGATTATGATCACGGTTTTGGGGTTCAACCTTCTTGGAGATGGACTAAGAGATTCTTTGGATCCAAAATTGCGAAACCTTTGACATTGAGAAGAACGGCACTTTATAAATATAGAATTTTGAAATAATCCTAAAAGAGGCTCATCCACAGGAGAGGGAATAAAGGTAAATCGTTAATGGCAAATCCTTTATTAGAAATTCAGGGACTTAAAACTTTCTTCTTTACAAGAAAAGGTATTGTCAAGGCCGTCGATGGGGTTGACCTTTCTTTAAATGAAGGGGAAACCCTTGGTCTGGTTGGAGAGTCGGGGTGCGGGAAGTCAATGACGGCTCTCTCGATTATGCGCCTTGTTCCAGAGCCGATCGGTCGTATTGTTGAAGGATCTATCAATTTTGAAGGTAGAGACATTGTGAAGATGACGGAATCGGAGATGCGAAAGATTCGGGGGAATCGAATCTCCATGGTTTTTCAGGAACCGATGACCTCTCTCAATCCCGTATTTAAAGTAGGTTTTCAAATTGCGGAAGCAATTCAACTCCACCAGGAAGTTCCAGCCAAAGGGGCATGGGAGCGCAGTATCGAGATGCTCCGATTGGTGGGGATTCCATCACCCGAGTCGAGAGTGAATGAGTATCCTCATCAGATGAGTGGTGGGATGAGACAGAGGGTAATGATTGCTATGGCCCTTTCGTGCCGTCCGAAATTGATGATTGCGGATGAACCCACCACTGCCCTCGATGTAACCATCCAAGCTCAAATACTTGATTTGATCAATCGCCTGAAGGAGAAGGTGGGGTCGTCCATTCTTCTCATTACCCATAACCTCGGGGTAGTGGCTGAAGTTGCCCAATATGTCGGAGTGATGTATGCAGGCCATATCGTGGAATATTCAGATGTCATCCGTCTTTTTAAAAATCCAAAGCATCCCTATACTGTGGGACTTTTTCAATCGATCCCAAAGAAGAGAGGCTCTGGGCAAAGGGAAAGGCTTCAGGTGATTCCCGGACTTGTTCCAGACCTTCTCGAATTGCCGATGGGATGTAAATTTCAAGATCGTTGCTCTCAGGTATTCAAAAAATGCAAAAATGAGCCTCCTCCATTTGTTGAAATAGAGCCCGGCCATCAGGTAAGGTGTTGGCTTTATGAATGAAGCTCTTGTGGATATCAAAGGGTTAAAAAAGTATTATCCTATCCGCAGAGGATTCTTCACACAGAAGCCTATTCTGGTCAAAGCCGTCGATGGTGTTGATCTTATGATCAGAAAAGGTGAAACCCTGGGGCTGGTGGGTGAAAGCGGCTGTGGAAAATCGACATTGGGCCGGCTGATCTTGAGACTCGAGGAGCCAGATGAAGGAACGGTCTATTTTGAAGGGAGAAATATACTCGAGATTGGGGCAGATCAACTCCGTAGGCTCCGCAGAGAGATACAAATCATCTTCCAGGATCCTTATTCTTCGCTTAATCCAAGGAAAAATGTGGATTCTATCATCGGCGAGCCATTAGCCATCCACGATATCGCTAAAGGGGAGGAGCGGGAGGAAAGGGTGATACAATTGATGGAAGTGGTCGGTTTGAGACCAGAACAGAGGCATCTTTATCCACACCAATTCAGTGGGGGCCAGCGCCAAAGGATTGGGATTGCACGGGCCCTTGCCCTTCAACCTAAGTTGGTCATTGCTGATGAGCCTGTCTCCAGTTTGGATGTTTCCATTCAAGCTCAGATTGTTAACCTTCTTCAGGACCTCCAGTCGGAGTTCGGTCTTACTTATCTCTTCATCTCCCACGATTTGAATTTAATCGAATACGTTTCAGATTGGGTGGCCGTCATGTATCTGGGTAAGATTGTGGAATGGGCCAAACAGGATGTCATTTATGAGAAACCTATCCATCCCTATTCAGAGGCCTTGTTTTCTGCAGTCCCCAGTACCGATCCTCTCATGAAACGTAAACGCATTCTTTTAGAAGGCGATGTCCCCAGTCCTATCAACCCTCCTTCAGGATGCCATTTCCATACGAGGTGTCCTCTTCGAATTGATCTCTGTGAGCGAGAAGAACCTCCATTGACCCCAAGGCCGAACGGATCATTGGTTGCCTGTCATGTAAAATAAACAATAGTCATTAAGTCATTGGTCATTTAGTCAATGAAAAAACCTTCTTCTTTAGAAGTATACAATAACTTAATGACTTGATGACCTAATGACTAATTTCTTTAATGACTCAGTGACCTATTGACTTAATGACCCAATAACCCAATGACTAACAGTTATTCAATCCATCTCACAAATTTTTCCAGATCTTCTCTTTGAGATTTGAAGCGGTTGATCGGGACATTCCAATCTGGGTAACCCAAAGCCACTCCGATCACCACGTTTTTATTCTCGGGAATATTCAGCAGGTCTTTTATCTCATCTTCATAAGCGGTGATTAGACCGATCGGGCATGCCCCCAATCCAAAATCATGGGCGGTAAGAACGAAATATCCTAAGGTAATACCGATATCCACCAGGCGAGCTTTTGAAAAGGAGTCGTCCAGGCAGATGAGTATAGCCACAGGTGCGCCATAAAAACGGCAACTCCCTTCATTGATAAATTGGTCGGGATCAACTTCCATCTCTTGGAAGAAAGGCTTCATGGCCTCCAAGGTTTTGGCTCCCCTTTTACCAAACGTTTTAGGCAATGGCTTAACGGTATCAGGACTGCAGGAGATTCTCTTTTCCCGATAGGCCTTGATCAGCCTTCGGCTTAACCTCTCTTTCTCTTCTCCGGTCACTACAATAAATTCCCAGGGCTGGAGATTGATCGCCGAGGGTGCAAGGATTGATAATCTCAAAATCTCTTCAATCCTCTCCCTTGGAATTGGATCAGACTTGAAAGCCCTGATGCTTTTTCTTTCCTTAATCGCTTTCGTGAGTTCCACGGAACACTCCTTTTATGTTTAAGATCAAACAACATTGAGATTCTTCGTCGTCCCGGTTGAGCGGGATTCCTCAGAATGACTATCTAAAATGTCACTCTGAGTGAAGCGAAGAGTCTATGAATTTTAAGTGTGTTAGACTGAAAAATAACGTATCCATGTTTGATGTGTCAAGGCACTCCCTTCCCACCGATGCCTCTCCCCCCGGGCTTCAGACCGGGGAGTCGAATGGGTTGATTTTTTTCTGTATTTTTGGTAGCTTAGGACAAGCTCGAATTCTCCTCCTCTCCTCTTATGCCTGCCTGCGGTAGGCAGGGGAGAGGAAAAGACTGCCTGCCCTGACTGCCGTCAGGCAGGCGCAGGCAGAGGTGAGGGAATGGAAAAAGGTGTTTATAAGGAAATTAACACCACATGAAGGCCTATTCTTAAAAGGAATGGGCTTTTTTATTTTCAAAAGGAAGCAAAAGGAGTAGATTGATGCCAGCGATTGCTTCTCTTGAAGATTTGAAAGCTGCCCAGAAAGATCTTCTGGAAGCGAAGGACTTGAACGAGTTGAAGGTGGTCTTTAAGAAAATGGTGGCGCACTGACTTGAAAAATGTGTGTGGAGCCCCACAGATAAGCGCGTTGCGACATACTTAACGCCTGCGTGGGGCGACATCCCCCGTCTGATCTCGGGACAGGCCGGCCAAGAGGTGGTGGCCTTCTGCTGCCGGGGCAAGCTGTGGTTACAGGAACGCACCCCAGAACAATTGAAAGGTGAGGGTGGATGAGGTTTGGAAGGGAAAATAAGTGAAAGAATTCAACTACGTCCCACGGACCCGTCTTTAGGGAAAATGGGAGGCTAACGGTGTCAGCCATAAAAAAGTTGGCCCGATCATTAAACAGCATAGCGCATAGCGTATTCTCAATCGTAAAACGTAAGTCGCGAGTTGTAAGGGGGAACCACAAAACATTAAATGCGAAATGCCGAGTGCGTTGGCTGTTGGGTCGAATCTTTATTCTTGGCAAGGCATACCATTTCTTTAAGAAAAGGAAGGTCTTTATATAAGGAATGTGAGCCAGCGATAGTCGAGGCGTAACAAAGCGCTCAGGAGTGGCAATCCGTCTGAGCGATCCGTTAGACGTAAATGGGAAAAACATCTTGCATCTGTGTTGCGAATGTGACACAATAACATCATGAAAACAGCAGTCGTCCACGCACGCATTGAACCGCAAACAAAACAAAAGGCTGAAGGGGTCCTCCGGAAGCTTGGCCTTACCCCCACGGAGGCGATCCGCATCTTCTACAAGCAGATCTCCATCCGTGGCGGTCTGCCTTTCCCGGTCGCGATTCCGAACAAGCT
>Ga0315296_10005040_pt1 | contig 10657 bp, 8 predicted proteins | sample YL17G14_18_MG_FD_203921 | JGI IMG/M metagenome (GOLD analysis project Ga0315296, IMG submission 203921) | Sediment microbial communities from Yellowstone Lake, YNP, Wyoming, USA - YL17G14_18 | ecosystem: Environmental > Aquatic > Freshwater > Lake > Sediment | place: USA: Wyoming | collected...
CCTGGTTGCTTCCTACTCTGGATGGCATGGGAACCGGCGCCAGGCCGGCAGGCCCTGCCGCGCCAAACGCATCGCGGAACCCGCCGTATCCGCCCACGCCCTTGCCTGCTGCCTGCGGCGCTGCCGCAGTTCTCAGCCGGCTTGCATTCTGCGTCTGCCCCACGCTCCACGAGCCGCTGGTTCGTGAGGCCGCTGCATCCAATGCTACAGTTGCGCGCTCGCGCGATTCGGCGATGTTCATGCCCGGCTCGGTTACCAGGAACGCGGTGAACTCGGTCATGATCCCGAACTCCTTCGAGAGCCTGATGATCTCGTCAATCAGTTCCTTGTCCCGATGCAGGCGCACCTGGTCGAGCAGATAACCGATCTTGCGCGAAGCCCACAGGACAGGCACGAAGTCGTAGTTCGTGTCGCGCGCGGGCAAGCGCGCTTGTGTAGCGTAAGCCTGCGTGCGCGAGCGACCGTCGGCACCGGGTCGCTGCCCGCTGATCCTGAATGTTGCCGTGCCTGCGCGCTGATAGGTTCCGACGAAGATGGCCTGCGAACCCGCGAACATGTCCGGATATGGCGCGCGAGGGAAAACATCGGCTGTCTTCGGGCCGCCAATTTCCAGAGAGACATTAGTGAGCACAGGCGAGGCAACTTTGGCGTAGAACCTCGAAACCTTGGCCTCGATGTCTTCCTGGGGCCGGACGTATTCCGAAACGCCCTGGTTGCCCTCCGACAGCCTGTCCAGGAAATGCACGTTGACATCGTAGCCCACGCCGAAGACGAAGAACCGGGCGCGCCCTTCGTTCTGGTTTGCCGCGTGCTTGAGTATGTTCTCGACATTCGTCTCGCCCACAGTCGGCAGGCCATCGGTCAGAAATACCACGTAGCGCGGCCGCTCGGCGCGGTCCAGAAGCCTGAGCGCGCTGCCCAGCGCGCCATCAATATTGGTGCCTCCCCGCGCGGCCAGGCCCTCAACGAATCCCCGCGCCTTGCGGATGTTTTGCGCGCTCGCCGCCATCAATCTGTCGCCAACGCTCTGGGGGCTCTCATTGAATGCGACAACATCGAACCTGTCCTTCGGGTGCAGGCTGCCAAGGCAATACCGCAAGGCCGCCTTCGCCTGCTTGATCTTTTCGCCGCTCATCGAGCCTGTCCGGTCGAGCACGAAGACCACGTCCTTCGCAATGATCTCGTCCTTTGCGGGCGCACTGGGCGATGCCAGGAGCATCCAGTAACCCTGCTCGCCGGGCTCCTTGTAGGTAAGCAGCGTCAGGCCGACATCATCCTCGCTGAGCGAGTAATAAAGCACGAAGTCGGTGGCAGGCTTGATCTGCGATGCCTCGTAGGAAACCTCGGCCTCATGGTTGGCGATTTGCCGTATCGAAACTTCGTGCGACGGGCAATAGACGTTCTTGATAGGGACGCGCGATTTCACGCGAAGGGTGATAGTAACATCATCCAGCGGCCTGGCGCTGAAGCGCTCGGTCGAGAGCGGATACAGATAGCGGCACAGGTTGCCCTCGCGCGAAATCACTTCGGCGTAGTCAACCGTGAAGCGCTTCACCCCGTGCGCCGGGATCGGGAAAACGCGCGCGCGGATCGTGTCCCGCCCGACATATTCCAGCACTCCGGGGTCGCGCTGCCTGCGCACGATATCCTCGTAGATGCGAACCGCGTCCTCTTTGGTCAGCAGTTCGCCCTTGAGCGGCTTGTCGCCGTCATACATCGTGAAATCGCGCACCCGCGCCCCCTCGGGAATCGGGAACACGTAGGTGCCCTCGAGCACACGATCGGTATCGTTGACGAAAGCCTGGTCAACGTGCGTCTTCGCGATCTGGTTGTCAATCGTAACCGTTACGCGGTGATACTTCACGCTGAACGGCTGCCTGGGCATCTCCACCGTCGGGAACATCATCCCGTCCGCCGCCGCCCTCCCCGCCAGCACGCACGCGAACGCAACCACCCCCGCCGCGAACATCGCCGTGAGCCTCAGCCTGCCGACCGGCCTGCCCACTGCTAGGCCCACCGCCCTGTCCATCGCCCTACCCATCTCCATCCTCCTTATCCCCCCTGCCGCTGGGGGCGCCTCTCGTTGCTTCGGTAGCGTGCTGCCGAAGCCCACTGCATCTGCCCTTTTGACTTCAGAGGGCCGGGCAATGTTCCATCAACCGAAGGCGAGGCGTCGCCTTTGTTAGCCAGGCGCCGGGCCAATGTAGGGGAGCAGCCCGCCAGCTGGCGGGCTGCTCCCGCCTGCGTGCCGATGAACGGGGACCATGGCGGTCGAAGTGCAAAGGCCCGCGGATGGGCGGAGCCCGCCGGCCGGCGGGCGAAGGGTGGTGGACGAAACTGACCTGGCATCGAAACAACGGGGATGCGGACGAGGTCGCAGAGTTCGATGACGGGTCGTCTTGCCTAGGAAACTGCCGGTGCGAAACCGCTCGTCAGACGAGTGCCGGGAACCGCCTTCGCCGAGCCGCGCGGGGGGCGCGATGTTAGGGATGCCTCGCACCGCTTCATCTTCGGCACTGAGATGTGGTCGCGCCTCACCATCGGCCTGGGATCGAACGGGCGTCCTCCCATCAGGGCCGCACACACGAGTTTCTGGACACTACGGGCTTGGATGGGAAATGGACCTGAGCCAGAACGCGAGAGCAGGCTATCACTATCCTGGCGCATTCATGGCGGTGGCGCAGCCTACGTATGGCAGGCCAATGTAGCATCGTGGGGGCAGGTCATCCACACGTTGACTCGCGTTTCTGGCACTCCACATCTGTTGCGTCGGCAGAGCGCCGCGATACGGGACGTGTTTGGCGGGGCATGTGGGGCAGCGGCCCGCGTCACCGGGGGCGCAGGACGCTACCGACCCCCGCTACTGCGGCCATGAGCGGCAGAGGCCCCGGGCATAATCGGCAGTACTCGCGAATGCGGCACTCACGAAGGGGGGACTCCTTGTGCGGCGAAATACAGACGGCATTGGCAAGGAGGGCTTACTGTAGATGAAAAGGGCATTCGTCTCTGAGGTACTCGCGGAACTGGCTAAGGAAGAGGGTCTTGAGCTAAACCTTGAACCCCGCTACAAGTTCGCAGGCCAGATCGTGCTGCCTAACGGCCAGAAGAGGTACTTCCGAGATACACATATGGACATCAACCCCCTGGGTGCGTCAGAGATAGCGGAAGACAAGGACTACGCCGCCTTCTTCATGGGCCTACTCGGCTACCCGGCGGTCAAGAGCCGGAAGTTCTACAGCAAGGCGTGGGCTGAGCATATCGGTAAGCCGAAACAGAGCAGCGACGCAGCGTACGCCTACGCCAGGAAACTGGGCTTCCCGGTCATCGTGAAGCCCCACGCAAGCAGTCAGGGACGCGGTGTCACCAAAGTGCATACGCGAGCGGAGTTCTACAAGGCCGCCCGGTACATCTTCTCGAAGAGCAAGCTCATGCTGGTGCAGAAGGTGGTGGAGGGCCAGGACTATCGCATCGTCGTCCTCGACGCCGAGGTCATCTCCGCATACGAGCGCATCCCCCTGTCCGTCACGGGTAATGGTCGAGCCACCGTACGGAGGTTGCTTCGTCAGAAACAGCGGCAGTTCATCAAGGATGGCAGAGACACTCAGCTCGATCCCGGTGATTTCCGCATTGCGATGAAGCTCAAGAGGGGCGGGATGACGCTGGAATCGAAGCCGGGCGTGGGTCAGCGTATCTTCCTGCTCGATAACGCTAACCTGTCAACTGGTGGAGATGCGGTGGATGTGACGCAGGCCATGAGTGCTGCCTTTCGGCGGATTGCTGTGAACATCTCTCGGGATATGAACCTCCGCTACTGCGGCGTGGACCTCATCACGCCGGAGCCTATCAACAGCCCGAACCCAAGTGTTTACACGGTCCTGGAGATCAACGCAGCGCCCGGACTCGACCACTATGCAAAGATTGGCCAGGAGCAGGTCGAGCTAGTCAGGCGTCTTTACCGAAAGGTGCTGCGGTCGCTGGCGGGGGTGTAGCAGGACGTCCGCGGCTGCGGAGGAATCGGAGGTACTCTGTCGCTGCGTGCGTGCATCCGTCCAGTGTTCGTAGGGCAGGAGCTTGCCTCCTGCCCCGTTGAACCTGACGAGGGATGCGCAATACAGGGCAGGACACAAGGTCCTGCCCTACGGTTGTCATCCGGCATCGAAACTACGCAGATGCGCACCAAGCGCGCGGAGGTCCAATGACACGTCAGTTTGGGGAGCGGACGCCCCTCTCAAGATCGGTAACTCATATAGACATCTCGCTATGGAGCGAACTTCGGATTGCTGAATACTAGGCTGTCGATGTCCGAGAAGAACGACAGTACGTTCTCGTCGGAGACAGTCGCCTCTCCCGGATGGGCGCACGTGTTCCGCATGGTGAAGCATATCCCAAGGCGTTCATGTTGATTGCCGTCGATGGCTACCATGAATTCGAGAACCCAGAGCAGATCCCCGTCGAAAACGGTCATTCTAAGGTCGCTGAGGTTCTGGATCTCGTACTTCTTGTTGAAGCGCTTGTAGCGGCTCGATGTTATCGCTGACATCTCTACCGAGGCCCGGTTGAACTTGGCGAAGCCTTCCCTCTGCACGTAGGTATGCATTCTGTTGACTGCCGCACACCAGCCTAGGATTATCGCGGCCCTACGTTTGCCCAACTCTGCGCAATCAACAGCTTCTCTTAGGTAGTCGACCTCAAGTCCTTGGGCATGCGATAGCACCGCATCAAGGCTCGGGTACTTAGACAGCGCTGCTTGGTGTTTCTGGACAGGGACTAGGATGTCTACGTGAAAGGAGCGCGCTATCGGGTCCAGCGCATCCTCAACCAGCTTTCTGGAGGGTCTGCCGCCGATCAGTACCAGAATCTCGCCGAGCAGATCGCGGTACTTATTGAGGAGGTCCTCGTCGAGAGAGTATACGCTTCGCAGCACCGGCTCAATCTCGCTGAACCACTGGGTGGCAAGCGCCTCAAGAGCCGAAAGGAGCTTGCTGGACTGTATCCTGTTGCCAGTGGTGTTCTGGCAGAACCTCATCAGCTGTTTCGCTCTGCCTCTGAATGCCTTCAGAAGAGCGACGAAGTCCTGCTTTTCCATTTCAGTCCTTGAGGCTCTCCAGGAGCTCGGCTAGCTCGGCCTTGCCATCCGGCGACAGCAACAGCGGCTCATCGGCGTCTAGTTTCTTGAACAAGTTGGAGTTCCGCTTGAGGGTACCCATGAAGTTGGCCTCGTCGTAGCACTTGTGGTCCCTACAGCGCTGACGCAGAGCCTCCAATGCGACCTGGAACTGCCCGCTCGTCATCGCGGATTCGAGAGCCATCATCAGCGCGTGCTCAATCTGGGCCCGTGCTTTCATGCGAGTTCTCAACTGATAAATCGGCCGGAGTTCACCACCCTCAGCATGAAAGCACTTCCAAAGCAGAGACTCGTCAAGCGAGTACTGGCTTAGGAACGCTTTCACGTCTATAGGTAAGACGAACTTCGGAGGCGCCGAAGTCGGCGCCGGTCCCGCTGGGACAGGAGGCGTCTCGTGGGCGGTGGCCAGAGCAGCGTCCTGCAGAGCGCGGGCGAGAAGCAACTCAAAGCATTTGTCGCGGTACTCCTCGGGAACGGATTTCGCCAATTCCACGATCTTGTTTAGATCATCCTTAGTTATGGATGCCATAGCATAGTCTCCCTTGCGTGTGAGGTATAGTATGTAACAAGTTTGAAGGGCAGCACGCGTCTCTCTCCCCTAACCTATCTCCTCTCACCCCACTGACCACCCCGACTGCGTCGGGGTGGTGGACGGGGCCGGAATTGAACCGGCGACACCTGGATTTTCAGTCCAGTGCTCTACCGACTGAGCTACCCGTCCACCTGGTGCCCCTCGACTGGCTCGGGGCTTCCACTTCTCGCACCGGCGTCCTCGAAGTGGTGCCTGGGGAGGGATTCGAACCCCCGACCTAGTGATTATGATTCACCCGCTCTTACCGCTGAGCTACCCAGGCGAAACACTATATTTTACAGCACCGCACAGCCCTGTCAAGCGCACCAGCGGCGGTAATCGCCAACGCAGCGCAGGAGCGTTGTGCGCGCGCTTCCTCCTTATTGGGCGCGTCTGGATGATCTCCAGAAACGGCTGCGAGCGCTTGAGCGCTGCGCCGCGGATCGGTCTGTCAACTACCGCGTTGTTGCCAAACCCGAACACAATCCCGCACGAGCACGCCGTTAGCCTGCCGACGGACGCTACGCGCAGGGCGGAATATATGGAATAAACCTGATGAACGGCCGCCTCTGTGAGCAGCAACATGCTCGTGTCCCTTGCCACAACCAGTCTCCTCTCCATAAGGCTAGACGAGGTCATCAGCCTCGCCTCGCAGGCAGGCTTCGAGGGGCTCGAACTCGCCTGCACCACCCCGCATTTCGGCCGCGCTAGAGCGGAGCACGATTTCGAGGCGGTCGCCCAGATGCTGCGAGACTCCAGCCTGAAACTGGTCGCCCTGTCAATCGGCACGAACTTTACCGACCCTTACGGTGTGGAGGAAGAGGTCGAAATCGCGTCCGCGTTCGCAAGGGTAGCCCGCCGCGTGGGCACCGATTGCCTCGTCGTTACTGCAGGCAGGCCCGCATCCTTGAAAGCGCAGCCGGACAGATGGCACGCTTGCACCAACGGCCTGCGCGCCCTGGTCGCGGCGGCAAGCCGCCGCGGGGTGCGCGTTACACTCGCCGTCCAGCGCGGCACGCTCGCCGACTCGGTCGCGGGGGTATCGCGCCTGCTCGAGCAAGTCGGGCAGGAGGACATCTCCATTGCCTTGGATCTTGGCCATGTGCTGGCCATCGGAGGCGAAGTCAAGTCCTTCCTGGAGTTCTTCTCGCCGCGCATCGCCCTGGTCAGGATCCAGGACCTCGTGCAAGCCAAGCCAGAAGCAGAGTGGGTCCCCCTCGGACAGGGCCAGACCGACTTCCGCTCCATCATTGGCCTGCTGCGTGATTCGGGTTATGACGGCACGCTCTGCCTGCCGTGCCGGCATCTTGTCCACGAGGTGGACTTGCAGCCTCACGTGGAAGCAGAAATACAGGCCCTGCGAAGCCTGCTGCGCTCTGGCGAGCCGGTCCCAGCACAGATGGATGTTTGAAGGCCCTCATCTCCTGGGAATCCAGGCAGTGGAGGCCGCCAGTCTCCTCTGTCGCTCGCAGGGAGTGATAGAGGCTGGGCCGCCTGCTCAGGGCGGGCGGCCCTTTTTCCGTTGGGCCCTTCCGCCTTTTCATGGAATAGGTAGTGCGGAAAAAGGACTGGAAGGCGAAGCCATGGGTTTTCTCCGCATGTTAGCGGCGGGCGGCCCCGTCATGGTTCCGCTGCTTGCGTGTTCGTTTGCAGCGGTGGCCGTGATTATCGAGAGGGCTTTGTTCTTGCGCGGCGCCGGGCGGCCGGAAGAGCGGCTCCTCGCGGATGTTCAAGATGACCTGGCCCGCGCCGACTCTCCGCGAGCACTCGAGCGCTGCCAGAACGCCGACTCCACCGTCGGCTCGGTGCTGGCGGCAGGAATCCAGGCCACCTGGCAAGGCAGGAAGCCGGGCCAGGCGATGAGTGAACGCGCCATGGCCGAACTCCCGAGCCTGAATCGAGGCCTCTCCCTGCTCGACACGGTCGTAACCGTTGCTCCCCTGCTCGGCCTTCTGGGGACTGTAACAGGAATGATCCGTTCGTTCGGCGTGCTCGCCAAAACCGGCACCAACCACCCCACCGGCATCACGGCTGGCGTCGCAGAGGCGCTGGTCGCCACCGCAACCGGCCTGGTGATTGCCATCGTCAGCCTCGTGGCATACAACTACTTCCTCAGCCGCGTGAAGGGCATCTCGGCGGAAATCGAACTGCGCGCCACGCAACTGGAGCATTTCATCGAGACGATGACCGGCGCCGAGGCCCCCATGGGCGTCATGGCCGAGCGCTAGGGAGCCACCCGATGCGACTGCCTGCCCGAGAATACAAGCGAGCCCGCATCGAGATCGTGCCCATGATTGACACGATCTTCTTCTTGCTTGTGTTCTTCATGATCGCTTCACTCGCGATGACGCGCCAGACTGGCATGCCTGTCAATCTGCCCAAGGCCAAGGCTGCCGAGCGCGATCCAGTGGCGAAGATCACGATCACCCTAAGTAGCAGCGGAGGGCTTTACGTGGACAAGCGGCCCATGCCGCTCTCGGCCCTCGGCGCAGCCCTTCAGGACCAACTGCGCGGCAACCCTCGCGCCGTCATTGTGATCAACGCTGACAAACAAGTGCGACATGGCCGGGTCGTTGCGGCAATGGATGAAGCCAAGAAGGCAGGGGCTACGAGGATGATGATCGCCACTCAGCCCGCCACCTGGCGGGCCGATCAGGAGGGGCCGTGACAGTCAGCCGCTCGCGAGAGGTGGGCAGGCTTACCATCGCGGCGTGGGCAGGTTCGGCATTCGTCCACGCCGCGGCATTCCTGGCGCTCGCCACGATCCACCTCCAGTTCGGCGAGGTCCCGTTGCCCCAAAGGCCTCGTTTCATAGAGGTCAGCCTGCAGGAACCGCCCGCCCAACCTGCCCAGCGCCCGGTAGCAGTTCGCGCAGCAGCCCTGCCCCAGGCAGCGCCTCTGGCGCGGCCAGCGCGAGATTCGCATGGTGAGGGTGAACCCCGGCTGCGCACGCTGCCCAGAGAGGCTGCGCCTGCCGAGGCCCCCGCTCAGGCAGCGGCAGGCAGCGCACAACAGCCCAGGACGCAGCGCCCGGCAGGGCCGCCCAGGAGGCAGCCTGGCAGCAGCGGCGAGCCCCGGCGCAGTGCTGCAGGTGCGGGCTCGCCGGCAGCAGGCCCCTCCGAGAGCGGCCATCACGGCGGAGGCGAGGTCAGCGTCGGCGCTGCCAGCCCGGGCGGAGACATTCCGACCGGTGGCGGTGGAAACGCGGCCTTGGGCGCTGTGCCAGGCACGGGCGGCGGCTCAGGGGCAGATTCCGGCGGCGGAGAGGGCCAGGGCGGCTCCGGCACCAGCGGCCCATCCGAGGGGCACGGATCAGGCGGAACGGGCTCAGGCGGCACAGGATCAGGCAGCGGCGGGACAGGCGCAGGGCAGGGCGGCGGCGGGGGCTCCGGGTCGGGCGGGAGGCACGTGTCGCGCACCGCCGACCGTTCCGTCCCGGAACTCGTGCACCGGGTCAATCCGGCATACCCTCCCTCCGCCCAGGCAGAGGGCGTCGAAGGCACGCTCAAACTGAGGGTTACGGTGGGAACCACCGGCAATGTCGAACAGGTAACCGTGGCCACATCCTCCGGCGACAGCCGCCTCGATTCGGCGGCGGTTGCATCTGTTCGCCAGTGGAAATATCGGCCCGCTGTCCAGAACGGCGAGCCGCGCCGCGTGGAGACCTATGCGACAGTTTCCTTCCGGCTCAACTAGCGCGGCATAATCCTTGCGGCCAGCCGGTTGACTGCAAGGCGAAGATGGGGTATAAGATTCGGACGATGCGCAGCGTTGTATCGTGTGTGGGACTGGCGCTCCTGCTGCAACTGCCGCCGCCAGCGGTGGCTGCGACTGCGGAAGAGTACCAGGCCATCTACAACCACTACAAGCCCGTTCCCGTGGCCGATCTGCAGCACTTCCGCCAGCACAGAGAAGAGTACCTGGGAGAGGTCTTCGAACTGCGAGGCATCGTCCAGGGCAATATGTCCGGCAAGGAGGGCAAGGTGCTGCTCCTAGGGCTGCCAGCCGCAGATACCCTGCAACTGCCGGTTGAAAATCTGACCTCCCTGATGAACCCTGGCTGCGCGGTGCGCTTGATCGTGCGCGCCCCCGTGCACGAGACCGATCTCAGGCTCATCGCAATCGCATCCCAGAAGGATGTGGATGCCATCGTTCCAGCCCCGTCGCGCGTGGTGGTGGGCACGATAACCGGCACCCGGTCGGATTCCCTGCCCAGCCGGGGGTCGCCGCCTGGCGCGGCCCAACCTGTCGGACTTTACACCGAACAGCAGATAATCGCCGCCTACGCCCGCGCGGTGCGCGTTTTCAACCGTCGCCTTTCGGAGTCCGACGCGACCACCCTGGCCACCATGATCATCGAGTTCAGCCGCAAGTGGGGCGTTGATGCCCGCCTTGCGATGGCCGTGGTCGCCGCCGAATCCCGCTTCAATCCCTTGGCTACGTCGCGCAAGGGCGCGATGGGCCTGGGGCAGTTGATGCCAGCCACGGCGCGCGGCCTGGGGGTGCGCAACGCCTACGATGCGGCGCAGAACCTGGATGCTTGCGTCCGGTTGATTCGAGGCCACCTGGAAAGAAGCCCAGGCGATGCTGACGCAGCCTTGTCCCTTGCTCTGGCGAAATACAACGCCGGTGGGGGAGCGGTGCGGCGCTGGGGCGGGGTGCCTCCCTACCGTGAGACCATCGCCTACATCGCCCGCGTCAAGGAACTCTTCCTGCAGATGGCCCCCGAATACGCAGCCTCCGTCCGCTGACCGCAGCCACGGGCTGCCGCAGTACTTGCTAACGGGGCGCGGGCTCTCCTGAGCCCGCGATCACAGGGGGCGGCACAAGGCCCCAAGGAGAAGGAACGCGGATCGAAGAACAGCGAGCATGTGAGGGGACAGACGTGCCTCTCCTTGGCGGTTTCAGGCTACGGCGCTGCGCGCACGTGGCAGTGGCTGGAGCGAGCGGCCTAGCCCTCG
>Ga0315296_10005041_pt1 | contig 10656 bp, 9 predicted proteins | sample YL17G14_18_MG_FD_203921 | JGI IMG/M metagenome (GOLD analysis project Ga0315296, IMG submission 203921) | Sediment microbial communities from Yellowstone Lake, YNP, Wyoming, USA - YL17G14_18 | ecosystem: Environmental > Aquatic > Freshwater > Lake > Sediment | place: USA: Wyoming | collected...
ATAACGGTCATCTATCTTCTGGTCATACCGGGTTCGCTTGGCTATTCGCGGTTTCGAGTGCCGATTGAACCGGTGCTTGTCCTACTGGCAGGGGTAGGGCTAGCGCGAAACCAAGGAGAACCCTAGCGTGGTTACTTGACGACGGCGAATTTCAGCACTTTCTTTCCTCGAGGGGTTTTAGCCAGAGCAAAGTAGAGTCCGCTGGATAGTTCACCTTCGGCCCTGAACCATATAAACCCCCCGATGGTCGGGTCGAAGTTGTCCAATTTTCTGATAAGTCGGCCCGAGAGAGAATAGATATAGATTATCGCATCCGAGGGCAGTTTCTTGAAAACGAGGGCGTGGTCGTTTCTCGTCAGCGGGTTTGGATAGACGAGGGCACTGTCCAAGTCGCTTCTTTCTGGCTCCGAGACAGCTATCCTCAAAAGACCGCTTCGACTACCGAACCATATGCAGTTGTGGTACGGATCAAAGAGAAAGGCCTTGGTGTCGAGTCGTTCTTGGGAGAACGTGATCGTCAGGTTGTTTTCGCTAAAACCTAATCTCTGCCATGTGTTGAGGTAGGGCTGATAAATGGAAATCCCGGCCCTCGTCAAGATCCAGACTCGGTTTTGAGCATCAATGGTCAGTGCGATACAATCATTATTAATCAGCCCGCTTGTTTTGGTATCTAGAATCATGTTTGAGCCTTGGTGGAAAAGGGCAACGCCCAGCTCCGTTGCCACAAACACCCTACCTTCTCGATCTGATTTGACTGACTGGCAGTTCATTGAGGGCAGACCCTCTTCTTCGGTGTAAAAGCGGAATGTATCGTCATTGACATTGTCGATAGTATTCCTGGTATCGACATAGAGTAACCCTTCGTTTTTGAAAGCGACATACACGCCGCCGTCGGCCGTTGGTTCGATTTGACTGGCATGGCCAAGGCTACTCGGATTGAGCTGGGTCCAGGTGGTGAGTGAAGAATCGACGGCGATAACACGATCAGCCGGCCCCGCCATCGAGAAGAAAACGTTGTTATTATCGTCAATACCGAGATCCCAGCCTATGTCACTGCCGATTGGTGAGTTCCCCGAATTGTAGTGTACCCAGGAATCACCAACTACATCATAGAAGAAGGCGCCTCCTTCCCAGTTGCCAACGAACCATACGCGACCGGTCTTGTCGGCATCGCAACGGTGAACCATGTCGGTTGGTATTCCATCCTTCTCTTTGGTTATGTGCTGCCAGGTTGAGTCATCTTTTAGTACCGCGATACCGGAAGTGATGGCGCCAATACCGCCCCTCGGCCCTAAAGCGACAAATAGCCGGCCATTGCTGGAGACTGCCACGTCGGCAATAGCATTAGAAGGGATACAATGACGCTTGTGGACGTGGTATCGGCCGTTATCCCACGTAGCGATACCTTCTCCTGTATTGTCAAAGATCGGGTGCCGATTACCAAGTCCAACCGCCCAGCCGCTGGACGTTGTTGTTACCGACTTGAGCCTGATCCCGGGGGGGAGGCTTTCGTTACGAATCATGAAGGAGTCTTTAGAGATTATGTAGATTATTAAATCAGATGGAATCACAATAAACAGGGAGTCATTTCTCAAGGCCAGGTCGCAAACGCTCCAACCCCGCATCAAGGTGTCAATGTTTGTGTCTCTGGATACATAAAGGCCTTTGTCCGTGCCGACATAGACATTGATAGTATCTTTTGCCGCCATAGCTTTAATCTGGTGATTGCCGAGATAATAAGTGATTGTCTCGAAGGTCTTATCGAAGCGAGTTATGCCATTCATCGTGCCGACCCAGATGTACTTGTTCGCTGCCAGTGACAGAACCGTGTCAGAGTTTAGTCCGTTGCTGGTGCGGACTATTTTTCTCTCATCGTCGCTTGTGTCGGTAGGCGTCTGTGCCGTATTGATGAAGAGAAGACCGGCTTCGGTTCCAACATATAGGGTGTCATTGCTACCGCGGATCGTATTTACCTTGAGCGACGGGAAGTATCTTTGTGGTAATCGTACGATTGCCGAACGATCTGCCTTCATAATGCCGACCCCATTGTTGGTCCCGATCCAGATATTCTTGTCTTGATCAATCTCAAGACAAGAAACCCAGTTTGAAGGCAATCCTTCAGTACTCGTGTAGGTGGCAAATGAATTATCGGTCATTGAAAATATACTTAAACCACCGCTCGTTGCGGCATACAAGTTTGAGCCTTCGTTGCGCAACTGATAGACATAGTTGGTGTTGGTGTAGAATTCCATGTTGTAGAGTGCGAACAGACACAATATAAACATTTTTCACCTCTTGTTCTTTAGCCAAATAACGCTGAAAAATAGAAAAAGCACGGCAAAGATATATACATAGAGTCGGCTTTTGGTCAACAGGAAGAGTCCGGCACCGCCGAAAATAGCCGTCAGCAGATAGAATTCGACGACTACCCATACATGACCGAATCCCATCTCGAGCAGACGATGGTGAATGTGATCTTTGTCGGATAAGAAGAGCGCTTTTCGTTCGCTCGTACGCCGGGCAACCCGATGAATGACATCGAATATCGGCAGGCTCAACACACCGAGAGGCAAGAGTAAGGACGTGAACGCAACCGTTCTGCCTTGGCCGAGGAGCGAAACCGCAGCCAGGGTGAATCCCAGGAAGTTCGCGCCGGTGTCGCCCATAAATATCCGGGCGGGGTGGAAATTGAATCGCAAAAACCCGAGGGCGGCGGCTCCGATTCCGACGCAGAGCAGGGCGGACAATGAGTCACCAATAATGGTTTTGGTGACAAAGATGTTGGCGGCGGCGATCACGGCAAGACCGGCGGCTAACCCATCAAGTCCATCAATAAAATTGAAACCATTCATGATGACGAGATACCATAGGGCGGTGATGACGATTGAAAAACCGCCGAGGTAGAGTCGGCCGCCGACGGGCAATGGGATGTATTCGATCCTTGGCCCGACAAAAGCAATTATCAGGCAACTGAGTACCTGGATAGTCAGACGTACATATACGTTCACTTCGCGCAAGTCGTCATAGAGCGAGATTGCAAAGACGGGCAGATACGACAGCATCATAAGAATCGGGAAGCTGCTGCTGGCATGAGTAACGCCGAGAATGAATAGCTCGCCAATGAAGAAAGCAAGGATTATGGCGAGCCCCCCCAGGATCGGAGTCTCACTTTTGTGAATCTTGCGCTCGGACGGGAAGTCGTAGATTCCGAAACGCGTTGACACCCGGATCATCAGCCAGGTCAATAGATACGATAGGAAAGCGATCAAGAGTAATGTTATGAAGTAGATCATCTGACGAAGCTCCGCTTGAAAAACCCCCAGGCGATGGTTTCGACATTCTTCAGATGCACGGCGGTTCTGATGAAAAGCGTGAGCACGGGGGGCGGACGGAGATGCTTGGCGAGAAAACGGTACATGCTTTGCGCATGATAGACCGCGGGCCGGATATTGTCCTCGCGAATGTTCTCGCCGTACAGATGGGTGCATCGGGCATCGGGCGTGAACCAGACCTTCCAACCGTGCCGCTTCATCCGGTAGCACAGGTCGGCGTCTTCAACATAGAGGAAATAGTCTTCATCAAACAGCCCAACCTCATTGAGCGCCTCTCGTCTCAACATCATGAAAGTACCGGCAACAAAATCGACTTGCCGCGCCCGGGAGAAATCAGCATCGAGGAGAAGGTACCTTCGGGAAAACGGATTGCCGGGGAAGAGACGGTAGAGCATTGAGGTCCTGCGGCCGAGGACGACCGTCGCCAGAGTGGGAAACCGACGCGCGGTTTCCTGCCTTTTTCCGTTCGGATAATACACCAAACCACCAAGCACGCCGCAATCAGTATGAGTCGACATAAAGTCGAGCATGGCCTTGATGCCGCCTGATGCGATTTCGGCATCCGGGTTGACGAGTAGTATGAAATCGGAACCGGTGTTTCGGATTCCCTGATTAACGGCCCGGGCGAAACCACGATTGCGGCGGTTCCTTATGATGGTCAAGCCAGGGTATGAGGCAATAGCGTCCTTTAGACTCTGGTCGTGTGAAGCGTTGTCGATGGTCATGATACGCAGCGCTATTCTATCATTGCCGGCGAATATCGAATCGAGGCATTTCCGGAGCAGGGCTCCGGAATTATAGTTTACGATGATTACGTCTAAATTCATTTTTGAACATTGAGGCAAGCCGGAGCTTCCAGACGAGCCAGAAGGCCTGCCAGATGATTCTTCGGGACATTTTGGAAATGCCGGCTCGTCGTTCAACGAAGATTATTGGAATCTCTTTGACACGCAGCCCGGCCTTGTAGATCCGAAAATCGGCTTCAATCTGAAAACCGTAGCCATTGGTCTTGACGTCGTCCCAGTTGACGGCCTCAAGCGCCCGCCGGGAATAGCACTTGAAGCCGCTGGTCAAGTCTCTTATCGGAACGCCGGTTACCTTACGGGCAAAAAGGCATGCGAAGAACGAAAGCAGCAACCTCTTCATTGGCCAATTGACAACACTCACGCCGCTAATATATCGGGAGCCGATTACCAGGTCATAAAACTTCACTTCCTCGACAAACTTAGGCAATTCATCGGGGTCATGCGAAAGGTCGGCATCCATTTCAAAGGCAAAAGCGTAGCCGTGGGCCAGGGCATACTTGAAACCCAACACGTAGGCGGTGCCTAAGCCGAGCTTGGACGGCCGCTCGATGAGTCTGACCCGGGGTTCCCTTTTCAGGACGTTCCGGACGATGTCCCGGGTGCCGTCCTGGGAATTGTCGTCAATTATCAGGATATCAAGATTCCTTGCAATATCAAGAACCCGGTTCATAACGGCCGCAATGTTCTCGGCTTCGTTATAAGTCGGGATTATGACCAGTCCCTTAGACATCGTTAGATATACTATTCACCTTTCAAAACCAAGTCAAGCATAAACTCATCGTGAATTGAGCTTCGGGGCATAAGGTTTGACGGCCAAATCGCCCTGGTCGATGAGGCATAGGTTCCGTTTCGGGAAGCACTTGATGAGTTTGTCGTTCTCAGGGCCGAGATCGCGTGCAAAGATGATATCGCCTTTAAGCTCGGGATCGTTGAATATGAAGGCCGAAGAGAAGAACCGGGTATTGCGTTCGGATCTTTCCGTTACGAAAACTACTGCGTTCGTGACCCCGGCCTTAGTGACCGCCTGCCATATCTTGGGATTCTCTCCCCATTGCCCCGAGCGGAAATACTGGAACTGGAAAGGCAGATAAACCAGGAGATTGGAGAGTACTAACAGGAAGACGAATCTTGGGATCGACTCTCTTACCAGGGCCAGGTCGCCGTCTTTCTTTGTTTTGGTGAGCAGCAAGGGCAGCGAATCAAGCGCTTTGGCGGACAGGATAATGAAGGCGGGCAGAGCTTCAGAGATATATTTAGGCCCGTACGGCGCGATGCCGTGAAACCAGTAGAGGAGGTGGCCGCCGAACAATGACCCAATTGTACCGAGCAGGAGATAATGGTAGCTATCTTTCTTGAATAGAAACAGCAGCAGTATCGTGGCACCGGCCAGAATCGGCCAGCCGAACAGATGGATGGACAGGACGAACAGGTTGTAGAACAGGTTGACTGCCGCCTTCAGGAGTGAATGACCGGTCAGGCCGAAGGTCGCTCCGCCATAATCCGGCGAGAAGCCGACGCCGTGATATGAAGCCAGAGCTTGATAGGGCAGAGTGAATGGATTGCCCATCAGAGCTTGGTTGTAGATCATGTGTAGAATGACGACTGGTATGCCGCCGGCAAGATAGCCGACGATGCGCCTTGGCTGACGGGCGGCAAGGTATATGAGAATCGTCAACCCAATCAGAAAACCCGTGTAAGGCCGGCAGAGAAAAACGAACCCTACCGACAGACCAAGGAGCGGGGATAGATAAGGCCGGTCTCGGACCTCCATCTTTGACACCAGAAACAGGCAGACCGTTGTGAAGAAGACCGAGCCCGTGTGGAAGTCATGGGTCGCGCTGAGGAACAGGAGAAAAGGAGAGAAGACACCAAGGGCCAAAACCTTCCTCGCAACCGTGAATCCGTACATCATTCGGGCGACTGAATACATAAGGTAGAGGCTCATAACTCCCAGGACCGGCCCGACCAACCAAGTCAGCCTCAAAAGATATCCAACGAGCAGGATGAGGGCATGCCCGGGCGAGTAGAAGCAAAACCATTTGCTGTTATGGACGATGACCGCGGGCATTGTGAAGAACTGCGGGTAAACCGGGGGCGCGACGTACAGCTTGCCCAGGGCGAAGGTCTTGGTCTGAAAAAAAACGCCGACCGCGTCGCCTTGTGGAATACGTTGGTACGCAAAGTTTGCGATGAACAGAAGCAGAATGAAGAAGATGGCCAGCATGACGAAAGGATAGTAAGGCTCAAGGCGGCGGTAAAGACGCTGGGGGATGGTCTCAGGGCGTATATGGAGAACACGACAGCTCCAGGCGGCAGCCACCACTATCGGAAACGCAATTAGCCCGCGTTGAAGGTGGCCGACGTACAGTGAGACGACTGGATTGGAAAGGAAGGGAATGTGGTGAATCAGATAGCGCACCGCCAGGTAGAGCCCGGCGCTTGTGACCAGGCTTGCGGCGACGAGATAGCCAAAAACCTTGTTGGTCGTCAAAACTTTGATCAAATTCCGGCTCTGCTTCAGTTCCTACTTGTCGGCCGAAGTCAGTACCGAGTGAATCTCTTTCAGTTCCTGCTTCACTTCTTCGATGATGTCCCTGGGTTTTTTGAACGGCAGGGGAATCTGTTCGATTTCCCCTTTTTTCATGGCCACCAGTTTCTTTCTGGCCCCTTGAATCGTAAAGCCATCCTCGTAAAGCAGTTTCTTGATATTCATGACGATTTCTATTTCGCGGCGGGTGTAGACGCGGCGGCCGGCACGGTTCTTCTTGGGCCGGAGCATCTTGAACTCCTTTTCCCAGTAGCGCAAGACATAGGCCGGCAGCTCGAGTATTGTGGCTGCCTCGTTGATGGAATAGTATTGCTTTTCAATCACATTGCCTCCTTTTTCAAAGGTCGACCCATAAGGTTTTTCAGTCCTTCGGCCGGTGACTTGCCGTCGAAGAGTATTTGATAGACCTCAGAGCTGATAGGCATTTCGACATCATATTTCCGGGCCAGCGCACAGGCGGCAATCGTTGTGTTGACCCCTTCGGCAACCATCTTCATCTCCTTGAGTGTGTCGGCAAGCCCGCGGCCGCGGCCAACTTGCTCGCCAAGATAGTGGTTGCGCGAGTGGGGGCTGGTGGCCGTGGTCACCAGGTCGCCGACGCCCGATAACCCGGCAAAGGTCGTTTTCTCGGCGCCCATCTTGACGCCCAGCCGGATGATCTCGGCAAGGCCACGTGTAATCAGGGCGCCCCGGGCGTTATCGCCCAGGCCCAGGCCGTCGCAAATCCCGCACGCAATTGCCATGACGTTTTTAAGCGCGCCCCCAAGCTCGACACCGATCAGGTCGTTTGAACAGTAGATGCGGAAATTGTCGGACGTGAACTCCTCTTGAATAAGGCAGGCGCCGGCCTCATCCTTCGAGGCAACGACGACCGAAGTCGGCTTGCCGCGGACTACTTCGTTGGCGATGCACGGCCCGGAGAGAGCGGCGATGGGATTGGTGGTTGCCAAGTCCTCGGCGACAATCTCGGACATTCGCCTGAGCGTTTTCGGCTCAATGCCTTTGATCAGGCTCAAGTACTGGACCTTTTTGGGTTGAATCGACTTCATCCGGGCGAGTGTCTCGCGCAGGGTACTGGACGGCAGGGCAAAGACACAGACTAAAGCCCCGGCCAGAGCCGGTGCGAGGTCACTCTGGATCGCTATCGCGCCGGGCAAAGACATACCGATCAGAAAGGGTTCGTTGTTCCTGGTCGCGCTGACCTGCTGCGCGCGGGCTTGGTCAAACTCCCAGATAGTGACCTCGTGCCCTTTCTGGTTGAGCATGATGCCGAAACTTGAACCCCAGTTGCCACAGCCCAAAATCGTGACCCTCATTTGCGCCTCCAGATGACCGTCCTGGGCTCCGTACCCGCAGCGAGTCTTCTGATATTGGGCAGATGGGTAAAGATGATGAGCACAGTTATGGCCAGGACAATGAGTCGGTTGGGGAGTAGATCGCTGCCGAAGAGCGCGTGGAAGATGGGGAGCGCAAGAGCGAAGGAAAGCGAGGCAACCGATACGTAGCGAACGGCCAGGTAGATGACAATCCAGACGAGCAGTGCCGTGACAAAGACTTTGGGGAAAAGACATAGCAAGACGCCGATTGATGTGGCGACGCCCTTACCGCCGCGGAAACCCAGAAACGGACAGAAGACATGTCCGACAATGGCGGCCAGTCCGGCGTAGTAGCCGCTTAGGTCCAGGGCGTGGGCGGCGAGAACGGCACCGCCGCCTTTGAGCGCATCAAGGGCGAAGACCAAGGCGAAATACTCGGGGCCCAGCACGCGTCCGACATTGGTGGCGCCCACATTGCCACTGCCCTGTTTACGGATATCGATTTTCTTGATTCGGCCGACGAGGTACCCGAACGGTATCGAGCCGAGCAACAACCCGATCAGTACGATCCCGGCCGTACTCATCGAAAGCTCGCAATCCGGGTTTTGATCATGATCGGGTTCCCCTCCAGCCCGAAGTAGTTGCGCAGTTGATTCTCCAGGTATCTTATGTACTCAGTGCTGAGAGGACGGCTGGCCACCGCGATGAAGGACGGCGGGGCATGGCCGATTTGCTTGAGATTAATCAAGCGAACCCGGTTGGCCGGCGGCCGCAGATCGTCTACGATTTGTTGCAGCGTATGCTTGTCAACCCATTTCTGGCCCTCTTGATACACTGAGACAACCTTAGTGAGAAGATGATCGACCCTGGTCCCTTTAAGGGCTGAGAGGGTCATAATCGGGATGCCTTTCAAGAACGGCGCGGCCTGGTGGATCAGGGCGCTGATTTCGGAACGATTGGTCTTCCGGGCCAGGTCAATCTTGTTAACCGCGAGCAGAAGCCCTTTGCCCTTTGTCAAGACCAGCTGGGCTATCTTCTTGTCCTGATTCGGAATCAGTTCGGTTGCGTCGGTAAGCAAGAGCACGACGTCGCAGCGGTCGATGTAATTGATCGCTCTGAGTATGGAGTAGAACTCGATGGGCGCTTGTACTTTGGCCTTCTTGCGCAAACCGGCCGAGTCGGTGATCGAGAACATCTGATTTTCGTATTTGAATGTGATGGTCAACAGGTCGCGCGTTGTGCCGGGATGCTCATCGACGATGGCCCGGTCTTCGCGAAGAATGGTATTGAGCAGGGTCGATTTGCCGACATTCGGCCGCCCCAGAATCAAAAGGCGCAAGACGTTCTCGGGCCCGGCCTCTAGGGCCGCATCCGGCAGGACCTTGAGCAGCTCGTCCAGCAGGTCGTCAACACCCGTGCCGTGCTCGGCCGACAGAGGGAGGACCTTGTCGCGTCCCAGAACAAAGAACTCGTTGGCGCGGTCAGCATCCTTTAATTGGTCGATCTTGTTGACGGCGATCAAGAACGGAATGCCGACCCGGTAGAGCATCTTGGCGATGTGGCTGTCTTCCGGATGCAGACCGCTTCGGCCATCGGTGAGCAGCACCGCGGCCGCGGCTTCTTTCAGGGCGTACTCAACCTGCACCCTGATTTTCTTGGATACGAATGACTCATCGGATGAAACGAGACCGCCGGTGTCGACTACTTCGAACTGCCGGCCGTCCCAGGAAGCCGACCCGTAGATCCGGTCTCGGGTCACGCCGGGCATTGAATGGACGATGGCCAGGCGCTTGCCGACCAGCCGATTGAAAAGGGTCGACTTGCCGACGTTAGGCCGACCGACGATGACCACTATGTTAGCCATTTAGTGAACTCCAGGAGCGATTCCGGGGCAATAATAATGCGTCTCAGATGACCAAGGGCATGGTCGAGGTCCTTAACCTTGATGTCATCGATCAAGCGGCCCGCGTCGTTGGTGCAGTTGGGGGGCAGAAAGATGAGGTCATAGCGATCACTGATAACCGGCCTTATGTCTTGTCCGGCGAGCAGCCCGGAGACCGTGACCGCCGGACCGAAAAAACGGTTCTTCACACTGGCGAGGTCGATGCGGCTGGTATCAAGCCGGGCGATCAGTTGAACCAAGAGCGGCCGGGCGAGTTCGCCGGTTACAAGGAGAAATCTCGCCTTAGTCCGGCGCAGGGGCTTGAGTCGCCTTGTTTCATCGAGAAAGGCCCGAGCCATGCCGATGCCGTTGCCGATTTGGGGGAAGTCATCATAGTAGCGGGCCGAAGGCAGGGCTTGGCCGGCCTTGAAGAAGAATTCGTCACCGAGGTAGACCAGACCTTGTCCGAATCTCTTTCGAAACTGTTTGCGCAGCAGCGCGGTTTCTTTGATAATGGCTTGGGCGTAGCGCGGGTTTACTGCGGGCAATGGCGCGGACCGGAATTTAGTCTGCCCGGCCGGCACGACACCGATCGAAGCGACGCCGGGGTAGAGGTGGGCAAGGTCTTCGAACGTTGTTTCAAGACTCAAGCCGTCGTTGAATCCCGGAACGAGCACGACCTGGGCGTGTACTTTGATGCCGGCTTCGACCAGCTGTTGAAGCTGTTCAACAATCGGCCCGGCCCGACGGTTACCGAACATACGGCGGCGCA
>Ga0315296_10005043_pt1 | contig 10651 bp, 14 predicted proteins | sample YL17G14_18_MG_FD_203921 | JGI IMG/M metagenome (GOLD analysis project Ga0315296, IMG submission 203921) | Sediment microbial communities from Yellowstone Lake, YNP, Wyoming, USA - YL17G14_18 | ecosystem: Environmental > Aquatic > Freshwater > Lake > Sediment | place: USA: Wyoming | collected...
ACCCGGAAGGAAGCCACGACGACCGCTTCTGAGCGATATGCCTAGCTGTGATGGCGACGTTGAAAACGGAACCCCAGAAGCCACCAGCATTCACATTCGGTTAGTAGGCTGCGTGGGTTCAAACCCTATCCCCCGCACCACCTTCTTCTAAAGCCTTTTTCATGTTCTTTTCGTGAAAAGACCACGAAATGCGTGTTATCATTGTCGTGACAAACTGCCAGTAACTGCAGAATTAGAATCCGATTTTGTAGGGCTCAATCTGTCGTGACTGATTTCTTATTTGTACGGGCCAGAGTGAACCGGGTCGGACTAATACGCAAAAGGGTTCAAGTCCATTTTTTCTCTTAGTGACTTTAAGACAAAAAAGTCGCCAATCGTGGAGGTTTGGAGGCTTGAAAGGGGATTTCAGCATTAATTTACTAGTAAAAAGATACTCTATTTATGCATGCGAGAGTTTGAAGCTATCCCGGGCTACCAACAAACCCTAGTCAGGGCGACGTTCAAACTCGGTTCAGTGGTGGTTGGGGTAAAGTTTTATGCACACACACACTGATGTGATAAAAGTAATAGCTGAATGTACCAAAGCATGAATACTATGAAATCTTTGGAAACATGAAGGAATCCTCGCACACAATGCGGCTCGTAATGCCTTTTACGTCCAAGTCGTAAGCATTAATAAGAATCTTTCCCGAACTTTCATCATAGGAAAGGAAGATCACCAGATAAGTTTCGTTGAACGTTATCTGTTGTTTATTTAGAATTTTCTTCATTTTATCGATTATCGGCATCATTGCCGTATTAGTCCGAAGATGGAATAACCCTATCTTCAGGTATGCTTTAATGTCGACCAGTTTCTCGAAATCTTCAAGAATCGCATCGTCACGTTTTGACAATTCAGATTCCATAGCGAGGCTTAGGTATCTGTCAGGGTGTTCACACTTCCAAACGATGTCAGTCAAGTACTCTTTTTTATCTATACTTGTCAGAACAGGTTCGTATCCAAATTTCTTGGCCAGTTTCTGAAAGCAACCTTTTATTCCAGCTGTCCAATCCTTGAGACTTTGACCCCACGAGAGACCAGACTCTTTAATCAGCCAGTCCCTGAAATCTCTGAAAACCAAATCAGGATTTAAAGGCATTTCCTCTCACCTTTTGTCAGAAGAAAGCCAAGCAAAAAAGGCAAGTGCACCGAGTAGGAACAGTAATCCCATGGCTGCGTTCCCAGCTTCTTTCTGTGATTTGAGTTTCGATGATAGTTGCCTTATTTGCTCTAATGTTACACTCGGATTGCTTCTATCCAGAATGATATATGGCAGATCTCCGATTTCACTAGGCAAATCCATATGGGGTTCAACAATGAGCAATATTGGTTTTGGCGAAGCTCTAGCCAAACCTATCTCGAAAAATATATTTGGAGATGTGATGGCATCTTTTGTCAAGAGAACAAACACATAGTCTGAGGAGTTGATGTACTTTCGAATTTCATCGGCAAAAGGCCTTCCTTCTATCGTAGGCATAATTGTCACATCGAGAGCATATGTAATGATGCCATTCTGCTTGAGAACGCTGTATAGTTTGTCTACAAGTTCTTTGTTTTTTTGCGAATAACTGATATAGACTGTGAAGCTCATCAATATCCCAGACTATCTTTTGGCTTACTACACTTAAATTTCTTTGTTTGCACACAGTCGCCGTTTCCACTTATTATGCGAGTTCACACTTTCTCGCCAATACACGGCTCCTAAGGTAGACAGTGATCCTCTTGTCCTCGCACCCGTGTCGACGCACAATCCTTGGACGCGGTTTGTCTCTCTTCCTTCCAAACCTCAATGTGCTTGACCGTTTGATGCACTGCATAACAAACCACCTTGTCAGCGAAGGCTTGAACTTGCCTATAAAACGCGCGCGCGCCCTCAAAACAGAGTTCCACTCAGCAAGAAAGAAAGGAGAAAGACAGTACCTCGATGATTCACAAACCCACAATCTGTTTAGAAGCTTGAATGAGCATTTTCAGACCAAGGTAAGCATCGCAAGGATCAGGATGGGCAACCGACAAGAGCTTGAAACCTTGATAAATGAAGAGGCTTCGCTGCTAGGCATGCATCTGAGAGACGAACGGAAAAGTGGGTTCCAAGAATCGGGATAACGGAATAAAGGGTACGTCACCATTTTGGGCTCTCTAGGCTGTCAGGGAATGAAGAATACATTCTTGAATAGCTTATATTCGTATAACAATAGAATCGTTCTTGAGAATAAATGCACAAAACATCTGACAAATAGCAGCTTGTCAAACCTGAAGAGGCGAAAAGACTTCTTAGCGCAATCGAGAAACAACTGGCACATAGATTTCAAGAGATACGTGATGAAAAATATAACCCAAACACCAAGGGTTATGACTACGAAGAGATTCTCAAGAAGTTTTTTGAGAATTACCTTGGCGGAGCCTTCGATTTCTATATAAGACTTGGCGTGCTGGATGTTGAGCTAAAAATAAATTCGATGCTTGAACCAAGGAAAAACGAGTTCGACGTAATAGCTGTTTACAAAAACGCTGTTCCAAAGGTGATACACCTACGCTTTATTCCATACGATTCCGTTGCATTCATAACGGAAGCTGCCCAAACTCTAACTCTCCAAAAGCTTAAAGCTGATTTAAAAAAGCTGGAGAGACTGAACTGTTTGCAGATAGGGCGTAGAAATATATGTCATAGTAGCAGAACCTTGATGTTTCCAATAAACAGACCCCTTAGGATGCTTTTCTATTATGAATCAAAAGCTAACGCTGATGCAGTAGAACAGCTATTGCTTCATGAACGCAAAGGCGTTTGGGACATATTGGTCATAATGAACTCACACTTTGTTATTTACAACACAACATTGCCTCTCGTAACAAAAGTATGGAAATATGGTTCCCCAACAGTAGACCTAGAATATCCTTTGCTGAAAGCGATGTTCTTGACTTGTGCATCAATAGAAGGCGATTTTATCGATAGCTGGCTTATTTTCTGGAATCTGTTTCGTTCGGTTGCTTAATCAACCATCAGCTTTGTCCAAATAACCTTGAGCATTCTAAGCGATGAAAATTCGTCCCGCGCGCACATTTTTTGGTTTCACGGAAAGGCATGTCATCGTATAAAGTAGCGTGACACTGTGTGTGTTTGGGATAAAACTTTACCCCCCACACACACAAGACGGACGACCAACGGACGGTTAATGGACGGCCTATACCTGTATACCTGATTCTGGATATACCTATAGGTATTACAGGAATAGGATAAGGATATAGATAGTATCGAAATCGAGTATACAGTACACATCAATAAGAAAGTTGACAGTACGAGGGTCAGAAATGCACAAAAACTTGCCTCTCATAATAAAGCGCCGCGCTAATACTCACATTTTCCATCATGAATAAGGCTGTTATTCATATAGATGTAAAACTTTATTATGCCGGAAATGAGACTCGTTTTGGTTCGACATGAGAGGACATGTATGCTGGGAGAGAAATGTGCAATGCAGCGATGGAGTGATTAGCATTCATATCACTGAGGAAACGATGCGGAAGATAGAGGGAATGGAGGGCGAACTTCATTTTAAGATTCCAACTAGAATTGGCATCGACTTTTATGATTTCAGAGAAGGATCACACGATTACATTCCCAACGTCAGTCTGTCCGATCTTGTTCAGCTCATAAACTACTTACGTCTTTTCGCAAATGCGGACGTCAGAAGAGGGCTTATAGAAGGTGTCATCCCTCACAAATTTGGAATCGAATTCGATTTCAGAAGAAAACTGGATTTGGACGTAAAGTCAAAGGGAAGAGGAAGAGAGGTGGTGGAGATGTACTACGAGGATCCGCAAAGATTCGAAAGGTTTCTAGCATGTTGGATAGAAACCTCAGAGATTCCCATGCTGATGCGTGCGCTGAAGGAATGCGTTATTGAATACACGTATCTTACAAACAAATCGTTGTTGCTCTGATTTCTAGCTCAAGCTCCGTTGCTCCACATAGGCAGCGCACGCTTTGCCAAAACAGGTCGTGCGTCATAGTTGGTTGGATAAAACTTTACCCCAACAACAACAACCAACGAGTGAAGCAAGTTTATATCTGTTTTCATCTTTCTTTAAAAGTGTGAGCGAGTTGACCGAACAAAGTGGAATTAGATGTCCAAAATGCGGTGCTTATTTTACTGGAGAAATAGCTGAAGGCGTTTCTTATGTGACATGTCGATACTGTAACACTACATTACTTATTCCAAAGAAGAAACTTCAGCCGATTCAACACACGCGCGATATGTCTCCTAAGGAATTGCACGCGCGCTTTCTTCAAATTCGTAAAGAACACGAGCTGAAGCTGGTCACACAGCTTGAGCAGAAGAGAAAGGAAGGAAGTTTGACTGCTGAGGAAGAGAAGCTTTACAATGAAATGAAGAAAAGAGAACAACGAAAATAGAGGACGCTTCTATCAGTCCTTTCAAGTCAATCTGGTTTGGGGTAAAGTTTTATCCAACAACAACCAACATTCGACGATGGGATGGTTGGTGAAACACGCAGGCTAAATGTCCACACTTTGGTAAACTATTTAAACAAACAAAAAAGACATTAAGGAACACAAAGGTGAGGTCTTGTCAAGGTCAGAAGGCGTGTCTAAAACAACATTCTTGGTTGGAATTGTGGTTGCAATTTTGGCTTCGAGCCTAATATCAACGGTAATCTCCACACAGTATGTCAGGGGACCTAAGGGCGACAAAGGAGACAGTGGACCTGTGGGACCACAAGGGCTTTCTGGTATATCCAGAATTCCTTTTGCTTCTTATGCACCGTTGAGCGGCTTCTCCAGCACAAATTCAACAGAATCGGTAGATATGCTTGCATATGATAGTACAAGTTTTACAATGTCTGTTCAAATATCAGTAGAGAACAAGAGTAATCTAGCGATTGTTTTCAACGCTTATCTTCGCCTGGAGTGGAGCCAGACAGGTATCGGTTGGACGTACGCCACCATAACAGCCTTAGTAGATGGCAACCAAACATCGCCATACGAGACACGTGCCATTGAAACTAGTAGCTCGGTTTTCGGCGCGTATTCAAGCTCAGCTCATGGGTATTCAGGCTTCTTTTGGAAGGAAGTTGTTGCAGGAACCCATAACGTCAAAATACAATGGAAGGTGTCAGATTCCAATACGAAGGCGTACGCAATGAATCAATATCTCGTCGTTTATGCCCTGCCATCTTCATAAAATGCTCTGAAGAAAGGTTTGTCAGAGTGCTTTATTATAAAAAAGTTCATCTTCGTCTATGATTTCAGCGGTCTTGATACGTTTGTATCTGCGTTTGCTTTTTGTCTTTAACCTTGCTTCAGACCTCAGCCTTTTTTCAAATTCAGCGTGGTCAATGTATTCTTTGGCTATTTTGGATAAAACTTTACCCCAACAACAACCAACTTTTGATTTTGCGGAAAAGTTATAGCTGAACCGAAGATTAGCAAGAAGCATGAATGCAAAGAAGTATTCTGAATTGAGCGTCAAAGATAAAGAGAAATTGCGATTTCAACTTTACGAGAGAGATGGAAGAAAGTGTCACTATTGCGGGATTGAGGAAGAGGATTTCTGTAAAATATGGGGAGAAACGTTCTACGGTGGAGTCAAGAGAGGTCGGAGATTAGAAATAGACCATAAGAACAATGACAGACGACAGAACCACTTGGAAAATTTAGTTTTGGCTTGTTCCCTTTGTAATATGGCTAAGAGTGATAAGTTCACTCATCGTGAATTCAAAAAGGTGGGCAATGTAATAAGAGAGATTTGGCAACAAAGAAAGAGTTCGGTTCTATCGGTCACGGCATAGAAAAAGCTCTAGTCAATCTGAAAGAGGGTGTAACAGCGCGCGCTAAGTTTTATATATTGACTACTGAAAAATATGCAAGAGGGTCAGAATGCCAAATCAGAATTCTAAACAGCACGATAACGTAGTCAGAATACTTTTCGAGCTTTGCAATGAGCATATAGCAGAATCAGGCAAGAAAGTCTACTCTAAGGTCTATGCAGACCATATAGGCGAGAATTACAAACCAATAATACTGAATGCATACATGCCAAAGAGGAAGCCCATTGGGAAATATTACTATCCAGATATCTGGACTCAGGTAAGAGGAAAGGAACAATTTGATATCTTTGAAGTTTGGCACACGGAAGAGGAGTTTCAAGGCGTGCAAGACATATTGTTCGCCTCACTAGTAAAAGGCATTAGATATTTCCACATAGTATGCACTGGATACAATCTGACGAGAGACAACGCCAAAGAGTTGGTTAATCTAATTCTCAGAAGGATACATGACGAAGAAGGAAAGAGGCTTCTAGACCCAGACAACGTACTCATAGTAGAATTGCCTGATAAGGTCAAGAAGGATAAATCAGCAATAAAAGCCCATCTTGGAATTCGCTTAGAGTTCCGTTCAACTACTTCTTGATGAAAATGCAGCAAAATGCTTTAAACATGTATTGTGTACTAATTAATGCTCAAAAAAGGAGAAGATTATCATGCTCACCGAACTTAAAATCCAAAAATTCAAAGGAATTAGTTCTTGCGACCTGAGGGATATAGGGCGTATTAATCTCTTCATCGGAAAGAACGACACGGGCAAATCGACAATTCTAGAAGCGGCATACTATCTATTCCGAGAATTGTATGCACCTCCGCAGTTACATACAATTATGTCTAAGCGGTCAGACGCTTTTGTGGGCGGAAGTGAGCTTTGGTTCAACTATGACACAGATTCTGAAGTAGTGACAACCGCACTCTTTGACGAAGTTCGGCTTGATTGGAGAATCGAATTGAGACCGCCAGGAATCAGCTCGAGTTTGTTTGGAGGCAGGGTTCAGGTCATTCGTTTGGGAGAAACACGATATAGTAAAACCTTCTCAATGACTACGACCAGTGGTGGAACAATGATTGGCAATATTAAAGAAAGCACAGAGTTTAGGGATAGACTAGCTAACTACGCTTCAAATATGTCTTTTATCGATTGTACACTCAAATTCCGAACAAAAGAAATTGAAGGAATCTTGGCTCGATTCAAAAGAGTGTCTTCTCTGGAATCAAAATTCGGTGAAATACTCGATGACATCTATGGGAAAGGAAAAGATTGGCAATTCATTCCTCAGCTTGAAAACACTGATGAAAGAAGGTTGGCTATAAAAGAAGCTGGACAACTTAAGTATTTCAGTGGTTTTGGAGATGGACTGAGATGCTGTGTTGGAGTGATAGGGACCGCAATGTCGAATAATAACACTGCCATCTTTGTCGAAGAGATTGAAAATCACCAGCATCCTGAAGCAATTGGAAAGATGGTCTCCAACCTCTCTAGTATTGCAACGACAAATAATCTGCAGCTTTTTGTGACAACGCACAGTCGTACAGTCTGGAATTCTTTTGAAAACGAATTCAAAACCGACGAAGCAAGAACGAAGACGCTGCGTGTCTATCTTGTTACAAGAGACAGAGACAGTGGTATTGTAGAATGCGTTCCTCAAACAAAAGCGAATGCTAATGAATTTTGGACTGCCGTAGACGAAGAGCTTTATGGAAAAAACAAGTAAGTCGCAATGTCATCAAGTCGTCTGGTTGGTTGGATTAAACTTTACCCCAACAACAACAACAACAACTTGACGGTGAATAAAACTTACGGTGAAGCTGAAGAAAACCTACGCTGAAGCAGGGCAAGAAAGGTAGGTGTTACTGCATATTTCAGGTACAGAGGCATGAGTTTTTCAGGAGGTTTCCTTCACTCTTGAAACGCAAGAGTAAACAGGAAAGCCGAGGTTTGCGGTTTGCAAAACTTCTTCATACTGTAATAGTGCTTGAAGCTCTTCTATCATTAACTCAATTTCTGTTTTCCTCATCAATTATTCACACCTTTAGGCTTTTTCCTTGAAAAGTAGAGGTTTACACTGAAAAGAAAAACGGTTATTACTATAAACACATACATTACGTTTCTAATGGTAGCTAACTGAGTTTCCAATGAGTTTATGTGGTGGACAATGTCAGTTCGCAAATCATCAATTTCGGTCTGTAAATCGGTGGCTGTTACATCAATATAGATAGGTTCTACAGAAGACCATGATTCACGAGATATTATTGCACTGCCATAAATAGAGTATGCAGAATATCTAAAGTCAAATTCCAGCCAACCCCTTCCCGTTACTTTTGGCTTAACGATAATTTTTATGTAACTTGGCTTATATAGATGGGAAAGCGAAATTTCTTCTCTCCCTAATAATCCTTCATGCTCATATATAATATCCATGATTTCCATGAGTGCGGGAAAATAAACCCTTGTTTCATTGATTACGACGGCAATAACATCTTGCTTTATGTAAGTTAGGTAACATAAAAGCGTCATTCTATACGGAACATCTTTTCTCCATGTTCCATCTATTTCAGTTTCAACAATTACCTTAACTCTTAAAGCAAAAAGTTCCTCTCCATACATATATCTGCGAGATTCTACAAACTCTTTCTCTATGGTTGCTTGGCATGATGGAATCGTAAATGTAATTAGCGTCATAAAACAGAAAAAGATTCCCAAAATTTTTGCCCATTTCATCATTTAAACCTCTTCTAATCAATATTTGATATTAGTCTTAATATTTTTACTCCTCTTTCAACGCAACTTCATTTTCTTCCATCAATAGTTGCTCTTTTTACCTCTATTTTTCAGTCTCCATACGACTCCAATAGCAAAACCTATTGCTACGATAATTTGTGAAATTCCCGTGAATGTTATTTGAAAGCTACTGCCATCCCATTTCATAGAAACATCCAATAGTGGCAAGGCAATTCCAGAAGTTACGATAAACAACACAACAGAAATCAATAAACCTAAGGAGAATATATAAAGAAGCCAATCACGTTCTTTCCGATTTCCCATAACAACACCTATCCATTATGTTCTGTCTTACAAGTTTGAAACTTATATATTTTCCGTGCAATGTGTCGTAAATCGTAAAGAAAAGAACCTCATTTTAGGCATAGAAAAAGCGTTAGGTTGAAACAAGAATATGAGAAAAAAGAGGGTTAAGGCTTTAGTTTATTGGTTGTTGTTTCAGAAAATCGAAAAAAGGTTGAGACTTTTCCGTTATTGAATTAAATTTTAATCCAACAACAACAACCTCAGGTCACATATGATTGAAGAATCTGCTTTCTATTTTTGCTTCTGTTTCTCACTTCAAGTAGCAGAATCACAATAGCAATAATGAACGCTACAAGACCTAAAATGATGAGAGCAAATCCCCAAAGTGGACCGCGGGCATTTCCCGTGCTTGATACTATATAAAGTGTCCCATCGTCTTCCAGATGGAATTGGAGATTTCCGCCAAACAGCAAATGAACAAGATATGAAAAAAATGGAGCACCAGTCCATATTATAAGCAAACAGATTGCCAACGTAATTATGGCGACAACCACACGTTTACGCATAAGACAAGATTACCTCTATAAGTCTAATAAGCTTAGGAAATCTCTCGCATAGCTGTTAGCAGCTCTTTCCTCTTTTGTCTTAGGAATTTCCAAACCATTAGCATAAACGAGGTGATGATATAGCTCATGCAGTACTGTCCGTTTATTCAATCCTCTTTTAGTGAAGTAAGCTTTATTCTCATAGTAACAAGCAGTGTTACCGTTACCTGTTTTCCTACCATTAAGGATTATTTTCATTCTTCTTACGCCATAATATTCAGTTAAAAAGTCTATTGCCTTTTGGCATCCCTTAAGCTCGTATGTAAGAAGGAACTGTTCTCGTATTTTCTTTCGTGGAATCCTAATCCCCCTCTTGGGACTCCGAGGAGTCTTCATAAGGGCACCTACTATGACAAACTGACGATTCGAGGATTCCACTCTTCAATTTCCTTTCTCAGATATTTAGCGAACAGTAAGGCTTCTTCAGCTATTAGCGTCTCTATCTCTTGCTTCTTTCCTACTTTTATCCTCGGAATCTCTATTTTGCTTCTGAAGTACAGGTTTAATCTCTTCAGGAACTCTCCATTCTTAGCTCCGTTGAGGTATTGTCTCTTGCCTTTCCTATTGCTCGTAAACGATTCTTCTTTCAGAACAAAGTCCTTTTCCTTTAGGCTAAACGCGTATTGGATAACGAATTCATCTATCAAATAGCGGTATAGCTCCTCGAAATCGCATACTAAGCTAGGTTTACCGAACTGCAAGCTGTGCAAAAAGCCTAAGTACGGTTCGAGTTTAGCCTTGATTAACCCGATATGCACCTTCCAAGAAAGAACCGTATAGCCTAGGTTGAACAAATTGTTCGTTTTATCATACGCTTTAAACGTCGTCCTGTTCTTAGGTCTAAGGAACTCTGGGAGTAACCCGAATAATTGTTGGAAGTACTTGTTAGAGCATTGTCCCTCTATAGTGTTCAGTTGTCTCTGTAGCATCGGTAAGCTATTAGCTTCGAGCTTGCTTACTGCTTCTATTACCGCGTAGTCATTCCTTCTCAAGCCATATTTCCTTAGTACTTGGTCTTGCCCTCTAATCTTGCCCAAGACGAACTGCTTAGCAATCTAACTTGTTTCACCCAAAAGAAAAAATTAAGTTTATCAAATCTTACCTTGATCTATAAAGTAGAAAATAGAAACCTTT
>Ga0315296_10005044_pt1 | contig 10651 bp, 9 predicted proteins | sample YL17G14_18_MG_FD_203921 | JGI IMG/M metagenome (GOLD analysis project Ga0315296, IMG submission 203921) | Sediment microbial communities from Yellowstone Lake, YNP, Wyoming, USA - YL17G14_18 | ecosystem: Environmental > Aquatic > Freshwater > Lake > Sediment | place: USA: Wyoming | collected...
TGGTTCTTAATGGTTTGTTAAAATACTATAAAGGTCGAGGCATAATATAATTTATGGATTGTGGGAATATTATGGAAATGGAAGAAAAAAATAAAAAAATTGAAATATCTGACAGATTATTTCTTGCCTTTTTCGTTTTGATTGTTGGTATTTTAGCTTATTTAATTACTTTGGCTGTTTTTAATTTTCAGAGCTTACCGCAAAATTATCCCAAGGAATTAACTGTTTCAGGTGAAGGCAGGGCCTTTGCCGCTCCCGACATCGCTCTTTTGCAACTGGGCGTAATCAGTGAAGGAATGTCGATAAAAAAGGTGATTGAGGACAACACGGAAAAGATGAATGCGATTTTGCAAGAGATTAAGGATTTAGGCGTTGAGGAAAAAGATATTCAGACAACAAATTATAGCTTGACCCCTCGTTATGACTGGATAGAGGGAGAAAGAGTGTTTCGGGGTTATACTTTGAATCAAGAAATTAATGTTAAAATCCGGAATTTTGAGAAAATCGGTTTAATTTTAGAGGGGGCGACCGGGAAAGGAGCTAATCTGGTTGGCGACCTCCAGTTTACGGTGGATGATTTAGAAAAGGTTAGAGAAAGTGCCCGAAGAGAGGCAATTGAAAAAGCCAAGGCAAAAGCAAATCAAATCAGCACTGCCTCGGGATTAAAATTAGGGAAAATCACAAACCTTTACGAAGATTTTTACGGCATTCCTTATCAGGCAACAGGGCTTGGTGGTGCAATGAAGGAGGCGGCAACTTCTGCAGCTCAAGTACCTCCCCAGATTCAAGCTGGAGAAAACGAAATAACTGTCAGCATAACTTTAGTTTATCAGCTAAAGTAGCTGGATTAATTTATGTCTAATCGTCTCACCAATATAATCGCTGCTCTTTTATTAATTTTTGTCTTTGTAGTAGCGGTTTTCAGTATGAGGGGAGACTCGGTAACCATGGACGAAGTTGCCCATTTGCCAGCTGGCTATTCTTATTTAACCCAAAAGGATATGAGGTTAAATCCAGAGCATCCGCCCCTCTTGAAAGATTTAGCTGCCTTTCCCCTCCTCTTTATCAAGGGTATAAATTTCCCATCAGAAATTAAAGACTGGAGAGAAGATGTTAATAGCCAATGGGGATTTGGCTTTCATTTTCTTTATGGAACTGGCAACCCGGTTGATAAGATGATTTTCTGGGCGAGAATTCCAATGATTTTGATTTTGCTTTTGCTTGGACTATATATCTTTAAATGGGCGAGAGAACTTTTTGGTAATCTGGCTGCTTTACTCGCTTTATTTTTCTTTTCTTTTTCACCAGCTTTCCTTGCTCACGGTAGATTAGTAACCACTGATGTCGGAGCTGCAACCGGGATATTTATTGCTACGTATTATTTTATAAAAGCACTACGAGATTCCTCGGGGAAAAACATTATTTTAGCCGGAATTGCCTTCGGTTTAGCTGAACTTTGTAAATTTTCAGCAATTCTTCTCATTCCCTTCTTTATCTTTCTGGCTTTCATCTGGTGGCTGTGTGGGAACAGTGGGATAATCAGGTCCGGGAAATTACTTCCAACTTTAAAGGTTTTAGTTTTAGTATTTGTAATTGGCTACCTTTTACTTTGGCCGGTTTATCTTTATCACACCTGGAATTATCCGCAAGATCGTCAAATCCGAGATATTCAATTTCTTCTTTCTTCCTTTCAGTATCCGGCGGTATCTAAAGTAGTTGTCCAAATGGCAAATATTTCTATTTTGAGGCCCTATGCTCAGTACGCTTTAGGTTTGGTGATGGTTTTTCAAAGAGCAACTGGCGGCAATACGACCTACTTTTTGGGGGAAGTTTCGGCTGCCGGCTGGCGAAATTACTTTCCGGTTGTCTACGCAATAAAAGAACCGTTGGCCTTTCATGTTTTAACTATAATAGCTCTTTTATATGTAGCCTGGTTAATTAAAAAACCTTTCTGGCGAAATATTTTCGGAAGAATTATTGGCTGGATAAAATCTCATTTTCCTGAATTTGCCATGTTGATTTTTATTGGAATTTATTGGGTAACCTCTATTTCTTCTGATTTAAATATTGGAGTTCGCCATTTATTACCATTTTTTCCTTTTGCCATGATTTTGGTAGCCGCTATGATTTCTCAAATTTTAAAACCGCCATTTTTAAAAATAAAATATATAATTTTGGGATTGTTACTTTTTTGGCAAGCCTTTTCCGTTGTTAAAATTTATCCTCATTTTCTCGCTTATTTTAACGAGACAGCCGGGGGGCCAGATAAAGGTTATATTTATACCGTAGATTCTAATCTCGACTGGGGACAGGACCTGAAAAGACTGAACAAATGGGTTGAAGAAAATAATATTGATAAAATTTATGTTGAATATTTTGGCGGCGGCGATACGAAATATTATCTAAAAGAAAAATTTGCCCCCTGGCGAGGCACTCTTCCAGAGAAAGATTTCCCTAAGGGAAATTATTTAGCGGTATCAGCTACCTTTTTACAGGGAGGCCGAGGACTTCCGGTCCCCGGCTTTAATCAGTCCTGGGGATATTATCTTTGGTTAGATAAATATAGACCGGTAACTAAAATTGGCTATTCTATCTTTGTTTATTATATTCCGAGCGATGGCGAGGAATACCCCCAGAGGGATATCGATTAGGGGCTTTCTTCAGTAGGAGGTGGTGGTATCCTGTACTTATAGGGAGCTAAATTCCCAAACCTCAAATCTATATATTCAAGTTCTCCCCTCTTTTCTGGGGGGATTTCTTTTTCTAAAACCAGACTAAGTTTTGTTAGTTGCCAGTCGATATCACCCTTTAAACCAAAATAAACTTCCCAACCATCTGTTGTTTTTACATTTACTCTTTCTTTATCCGTAATAAAAAATTCTTTGACAACTATCTTAAGACCCGTTTTTAGCTTTTCATAAATTTTCAAAATGGACTGGATTTGTTCTTTCTCAATAATTTTTTGACCAAGGGTAATTGACTCCTTTTTTTCTTGAAACTTAATAATTAGCTCATGATTCTGGGATGTTTCTTCAAAAATCACTCCATTTTTATCAAAGAAAAAACATTTTTCAGGGGCCCCGTCCTCGGCAGGGAGGGTGGTGGGTGGGTTGTAGTCTTGGCAGAAAATGCCAATTGGGGAGCGTTCTTTAACCTCGATAATTAAAGTGGTCGGGAGTTTTCTTCTCAGCTTTATTTCTTCAGCTTGAGGAAATTTTTCTAAGATTGAGCCGATTATTTCCCCTGAATTAATAAAGAAAATGCTTTCTGTGTGGATAAATAATATTTTTTGGTCAATCTCTTCTCTTACAAATGTTTCAAGTTCGTGACTTTGAATTTTTTGATTGCCGGAAATACTAAATTTTTTTATCTGAAAGAGCTGCGAAAAAGCAGCAAAATAAAAAATAGTTCCCAGAAAAATTAAAACCAGGAAATTAATCCAAAAAACTCGACTGCGAAAGGGAGATTTTTTTCTTCTGATTCGATGTGGTCTCCGGTATTTATGGATAACCATACAATTAAAATCCTCTTTTCTGTTTTCTTACTGTTTCAAAAATATAAGTCAGCCAGTATTTAAAAGATATTGGTAAATCTTTGGTGCTAACATAATCTTTTTCATAACCGCCGAATCCAATTTTGAACAAAGTAAGGCCGGCCCAGGGATGTTTGGGCTTTTGAAGTTTAAAATCTGAAGTAAGTGGGACTATCCCCCAAAAATTATATTTCTTACATCCCCTTCTTTTCGCCTCCTTTATTGCTTCCCATTGTAATAAATAAGAAACCGGAATTTTGGGGTATTTTAAAGAAGAGGCACCCTGGTGATAGAAACCAATACCCTGCCAAAAAATGAAGATTCCAGAAGAGATAATTTCTTTTTTGTATTTCCCTAAAAAAATTGTAACCTCACCATCTTTATTAAAGGCTGAAAGTTCATTCTTTAAAAAATTTAAAGAAAAGGGGACAAACTGCTGGCGGTCAACAGTTTCCTGATACAAATCATTAAATTTTTTAATATCTTCTACTTTTTGACTTTGAATAACTTCAATATCTTTGTTCTTTTGTGCTTGCCTTATTAAATAGCGGGTAGTTTTTCGCATTCGCATTAAAAGCTCTTCCTCTGGCAGGGTGATATCTAATTCCCATGTCAATTCAGGATGCATATGCATTGGAGCATTTCTGAAACCCAAGCCTTGAAATATTCTCAAGTTTTCGTTATTTCTTTCCCAAACCGGGCTTATCCTTATAAAACTCGCTTTCTCTTGTTTGGCTATTTTTTTTAATTCATCTAATAATATCTTTAAAATTGTTTTTTTCTCGTTTGTTCCTTGTACTTTGATATTGGGTCCATGAGGTAAAAACAAAAATGTTCCCCTTTTAGCTGTAATTTTTATTATTAAAGCAAGTGAAATTAAATTATTATTTTCAAATACTCCAAGTCGCCAAATTTTATTCCCCATCATTTTATTAAAATCACCCCAATTCCAAGAACTCAAAAAAGTCTTCTCCTCACATCCTAAAAGAAAATCCTCCCAGATATTCTTTTCATTAATTTCAGAAATAATCATATTTTTAATTTATATCCTCCTTGCTTAATTATTTTTTTAGGATTTAAAAATAATTTTTCTTTTAGCTGTCCCTTTGTTAAAATTCCTTCTAATACTAATCCATAAGAAAGGGGTAAAAATGACGTAAAACCAGCTATTCCGGTTTTTCTCGGAAGGGGCGCGTGATCACTGGCAATCACATCGATTGTTCCATCGGCCAACCCTTCTTTTATAGCGGAAACATCTTCTTTTAACCCTAATGGTGGGTTGACTTTAATCTCCAAATCGTCTTTTGAATAAGTGAAATAATGGGGGCAAGTTTCGCAACTTAAATTCAGATTTTTTCTTTTTGCCTCTTTTATTAATTCTACGCTTCTTTTTTTACTTACATGTTGAATATGTAACCATCCTTTAATATTTTTATCTTCTTTATCTAAAAGATTTAAATACCTTTCTATAAATTTAGTTTCCAAGCCTGGTTTTTTTACCCCTATTTCATAGACAGGAGAACAATGAACCAAAACAAGAACTTTTCTCTTTAGAATTTCTTTAAGTAAACCAAGATCTTTTAAATATTTTCCGTCATCGCTGAATCCGGCAACATAAGGCTTTATCTTATCTACACCGACCAATTCTTTTCCTTCAAGATTCTTTGTTATGGCGCTGACCGGAATTGCCTTACAATATCTTTTTTCTTTCAAAGATTTCTTTATCGTTTTCAAATTATCAAGAGGTGGTGAGCAATTTGCCATATAAATTACCACATCAATTCCATTATCTTTGGCAATTCTCGTATGTAAAGGAATATTATTTCTTAAATGAGCATGTAAGTCTATAACTGAAAACCCCAATTGAATCATAATTTTATATCTTTTAGAAAATCTATGATTTTTTGAGCTTCTTTCTTGGAGATATTAATGTGCGTCGGTAAATTAAATGTTTCTTTAGATAATTGTTCGGCTTTAGGGCAGGCACCTAAAATATATTGCATTTTATCTAATTGTGTGTCTTTCGGGGCAATTACGGAATCATACCAATCACCTATTAAGATATTTTTTTGCCAGGCCTCTTTGATAATTTGATGAGCTTTTTGATGTTTTATTGTGAATCTCAAAAAGGTTTGTTTTCTATCTGGAAGGTTTGGTGGCAGTTCAAAATCTGCTCTTTTTAACTCATCATAATAGAGACTGGCCATTTCTTGCCGATATTGATTAAATTTGTCTAATTTTCTGAACTGATTACGAGCTAGGGCCGCCAGAGCATTCGGTAATCTTTTAGGGAAATATCCGGGTCTCTTCCCTCTTTTTTCTTTCCAGTGAACGGCTTTTGATAAAACATGAAGCCATTGAAAAACAATTAATAAATATTTTCCCAAAAATCGGTAGGTAGGTAAAAGCAACCAGTTCATTAAAATCGGATGTAAAAGCTGCTGGAATATCCAATAACAAGATGGGTAGCCGATTTTTTTCTGAAATTCTTTTATTCTTTTAGCCAAGTCATCATCATTAGTAACAACCATTCCGCCATAAACCGAGGAAATAATTTTATCGCGAGAAAAACTGAAAAAAGCAGCCTTACCGAAATTCCCAACTTTTTTGCCCTTATATTCAGCTCCCAAGGAATGAGCGCAGTCTTCAATTAGAATTAAGTTATTTTGCTGACAAATTTCTAAAATCTCACTCAAATCAGCCGGCAAACCAAAAGTGTGCTGAACCATTACTACTTTGCTTTTGGGGGTGATTTTTCTTTTTAGATCCTTAATGTCAATATTAAAATTCTTTTCATCGCAATCAAGATAAACAGGTTTCAAGCCCGTCCAAATTATGGGATTAGCGGCAGCATTGCAAGTAAATGCCTGAAGTAAAATCTCGTCATCTTTTTCTAAATTAAGGGCATTCAGAATTGCCGTCAGGGCCGATCTTCCACTGTTAAAGGAAATTGCATATTTTATTCCCAGATACTTCTTAAATTCTTCTTCTAATTCTTCTATGGTTCTCCCCTTCTTCCACAACCAACACTGGAATTTTAATTTCCAGGCTAAGAAAATATCGTCTTTTTCGGTATTTGGAGATAAAGATATTGAAATTGGCTTAAAACTTTGACACATCTTTTTGACGGTGTTAGAATTTAATAGATCTTTTCACTCACGGTCCCAAGAAAGGAGGGATCGAAATGGGAAAGAGAGAGCTTTGGTTCTGTGGGAGCGTCAACGAGACCAGCGCCAAGGCCCTTTTGGACGGCCTGATTGGCCTGTGGCGAAAGAAGAAAGCCAGAATTACCCTTTACATTACCAGCCCTGGCGGATACATCCCTGTGGCGCTTGCTGTCTACGAATTTATTAGAACCAAGAGCATAGTCTTGCAGACCATTGCCATGGGCCAAGTTGCTTCCTCTGCACTTTTGATTTTTTTGGCTGGCAAGAGGAGGATAGCCACTGCTAATACCACCTTCTTTGTTCACGAGATAACGAGGAGCTGGGATTCGCCTCCTCATTTGGCCTCTCGAGAGCTGACAAGATTGGCCGAGGCAACAGTAGCGGAACAGAAGCTTATGTGTCGACTCCTCGCTGAAGAAACCGGATTGTCAGAGGAACAGTGGCAGACATTGGCCGAACAACAGACATATATTACTGCTCAACAAGCACTGGAATACGGCCTTGTTCATAAGGTTATCTGATGCAGCCCCTCCCATTCTTAATCTTAGAAGTGGAACACCTCCACTTCTTCTTGTTTATTTCAATAAAATATCAATTAATTTTTGAGGAACTCTCCCTTCCAAAAGCACTACCCCTGATTTAAAAAAGGGTTTTATTTTTTCTAAAATCGCCTTTGGCTTTTCTAGAAAAAAGATGTTTTTTTCTTTGATTCCTTTTTCTACAGCTCCTTTTTTAATTTCCTGAAATCTTTCTTTAGTTACAAGTATTGCCAAATCGCAAATTTCTCCAATTTTCTCTCCAATTCTTTTGTGAACATCTATTGAGGCCTTCCCCAATTCAATTAGGCAGGGCATTATAATGATTTTCTTTCCAGGGAGTGTTTTCAAATATTCTAAATGTCCGATAACGCCATCGGGATTAGCAGAATAAGTAGCATCAATTATTGTTAAGCCATTGACTCCTTTTTTGAGCTGGATTCCTGGGATTTCATTCTTAATTTTTTTGACGACCAAAGCAATCTCCTTTTCTGTCATTCCTAATTCTTTAGCCACAGCCATTGCGCCTAAAAGATTTTCTTCTCCAAAAAAAGTGGCAGTCTCACCGTAGAGATATTTTTTAATTTTGGTCTGCTGGTAAAGCTCTAAACAATATTTGTTTTTCGCATTAAAAAAAGCCAGACCGTCAGGGACCCATTCCAAGCGAAGCGAGGAATGGGAGGACGTGGTGGGCGGGTTGTAGTCTGGTAAACTCTCAATCAACTCGTATTTTGTTTTAATAATATTCTCTTGAGAACCGAAGGTCGCCATGTGTTGCTCATTAATCCCAGTTAAAATACCTATCTTTGGCTTGGCAATATCGCACAAAAGCTTTATCCCCCCTCGGCTATAAGCCCCCATCTCACAAATAAAAATTTGGTGTTTCTCGGTTAAATCATTTAAGATGCATTGAGAAATTCCAACTTCTGAATTTTGATTTTCTTTAGTTTTTAAAACTTTAAATTTTTCTGAAAGAATCTCAGCTAAAAATTCTTTAGTTGATGTTTTACCATATGAACCAGCGATACCAATTACTAAAAGATTTTTAAACTGTCCCCTTTTTTCTTTTGCTTTTTTTATAATTTTATTTCTAAAAAAGATTACGGTGGGGATATGTATTAAAAAAACAGTTAGGGAAACAATCAGAGGAGTTAATATGTCAAATAAGAGGAGATAAAAAGTAAACCAGTAAAAATTTTGGAATAAAACAAAATAGAAATTTTTAAATAGAATAAATAAAAATAAAATTTCGAAAATCAATGTTAGTAAAATTAAACTTATGGTTTTTGGGGTGAGAACCGGTTTTTTTAATGTTTTTTGAAAAAAATCTTGAAAAAATTTAAATGATTCGAGGAGGTAGAGGAGCATTAGAATTATCGTCCAAACAGCGTACAATTGCCATGGTAATAATTTCTTTGGTAGGGAAAGAAAATAAGCATAAAAAAGTATAATTATTTTTGAAACGACGAGGGGGCCAAAAAGTAATTTTCTTCCCTTCTCCGTTCTAAAGTGGTCTAAAAATCTAGCGAGATGATATTCTTTCAGCTGCCAAAGATAAAGCCAGAAAAAACCAGCTTTAACTTCGCGTATAAACCAAATAAGACCTAAAAAGTAAAACATAAATCTTGTCTTATGTTAATTTTTTTAAATACTGAAGGATAGTTTGGGTTAATTTGTCTGGATTTTGATGATGAAAAGCATGGCCCATTTCAGGAATAACCTGCAATTCAGAATTAGGGATTTCCTTTTTCATTAAAGTGGCATCTGCCAAAGGCGTTACTCTATCTTTTGCGCCCCAGATAATAAAGGTGGGAATAGAAATTTGTGATAAATAAGGAACTAAGTCTTCTCCAATTACTTTTAAAAAAGTTTCTCTCATGATTCCTTTAGCCTCAAGATAGTCTTTTTTTCTTACGATGTATCTGTAAAAAATTTTACGGAAAGAAGAATAAAAAGGCAGGAAAGAAAATATGTTGCCAACTTTCGAGATTAAAAAGAATATAAATAGAGAAGGTGTTTTATGTCTAATACCGGCTGCTTCATATAAAATTAACTTGGAAATTTTTTCTGGATATTTTGCCGCAAATTTTATCGCCACTCTGCCACCAAAAGAATGTCCTAATAAAAAAAACTTTTCCGCCACCAAATTGTCTAGAAAGCTTTTTAGCCATTCGACATAATCGTCGAGGCTCCAAGCTTTTGAGGGCGGACAACTTTTACCAAAACCAGGAAAATCAGGAATGATTACTTTATATCCTTGACCAGTAATTAATTTCTGGACTTCAATCCAAGAATCAGAGCCTCGTCCCCAGCCATGCAAAATTAAAAAGGGCTCCCCTTCGCCGTCTATTTTAAAATTTATTTCTAAGTTATTAATTAAAAATTTTTCCTCCCTCGTCATTTAATCACTTTAAATTTTAGATAATTTTGAAGGGCTTCCGGTACTTTCACGCTCCCATCTTTTTGTTGGTAATTTTCAATAATAGCAATTAAAATTCTACCAATAGCAAAAGCAGTACCATTTATAGTGTGAACAAAATTTAATTTTCCAGATTTGTCTCGATATTTAACATTTAATCTTCGGGCCTGAAAATCAGTGCAATTTGAGGTAGAATGAGTTTCACTATAGCGTCCCTCTGACGGCAGCCAAGCCTCAATATCGTATTTTGCAGCGGCCGGCAACCCCAGGTCGCCCGTGCATATTCGAACGACTCTATAAGGAATCTTGAGAAGTTGCATTAATTTTTCCTCGATTTCTAGAAAAAATAAATTTTCCTTTCCTGAATCTTCTGGCTTACAGAAGCTAAACATTTCAATTTTATCAAATTGATGAACCCGGAAAATTCCTCGAGTATCTTTCCCATAAGACCCTGCTTCTCTTCTAAAACAGGTAGAAAAACCCAAAAATCTTCTTGGTAAATCCTTTTCCATTAAAATTTCATTAGCAAAATAAGGACCGATGGATTGTTCGGCGGTCCCCACCAGAAAGAGCTTGTCCTTTTCTAAAAAATAAGCTTCCTCTCTGTCCAGCTGCTCGACATAGCCCATCCCTCTGGCTATTTCTTCTTTTGTCATTACTGGCGGAATCATCGGTATAAAATCTTCTTCCAAGACATTATCAAAAGCTAAATTTAGTAAAGCAAATTCCAAAAGAGCCGCCTCTCTTTTCAGGTAGCCAAATCGCGTTCCCGAAACTTTAGCCGCTCTTTTCACATCAATTAAATCTAATTTTTCAGCAATCGCTAAATAATCTCTTGGCTTAAAATCAAATTTTGGCTTATCCCCTACCTCCCTTAAAACTACATTCTCTTTTTCATCTTTTCCGACGGGAACGTCATCCAGAGGTAAATTAGGAATTTGATACATTAAATCATTAAAATCTTTCTCGTTGTCTTTTATTTTCTTATCTAAGTTTC
>Ga0315296_10005045_pt1 | contig 10650 bp, 10 predicted proteins | sample YL17G14_18_MG_FD_203921 | JGI IMG/M metagenome (GOLD analysis project Ga0315296, IMG submission 203921) | Sediment microbial communities from Yellowstone Lake, YNP, Wyoming, USA - YL17G14_18 | ecosystem: Environmental > Aquatic > Freshwater > Lake > Sediment | place: USA: Wyoming | collected...
TTCGCGGCAAAGGTGTGAGTCACCGAGACGCCAGTGGCGGTTCCTCCTCCTTCGAAGGACCATGAGTATGACACAATGCTGCCGTCCTTCGGAGCGCGCGAGTCCTCGCCGCTCACTGTCACGGTCAGGTTGTCAACTTTGACTATCTTGATCACAGCGAGAGGGTATTTCTTCTCTGGCTCTACCGTGAGCTCGACAGCCACGCCCTTCTTGGATGTGTTCTTGGCATTCCCGTTGTCCGTTACCGTCAGCGACACTTCGTAAGTCCCGTTCGCGGGAAACTCGTGCGTGACGGCTATGCCATTGCCTTCGGTATCGTCGCCGAAGCTCCAGGAGTAGTTGGTGATGGTGCCGTCAGGGTCATTCGACGCCGAAGCGTTGAACGCAACCGTCAGGTTGTTCGCATCGTAGCTGAAGTCCGCCACGGGAGATCTGTTCACGGATTCCGGCTTGGACTTCGGTGCTAACGAGGCTAGACCCACCACTACTACGATCAGCAAGACCGCGGCTGTGGTTGCTACTATTGCTAGTTTCTTCTTAGGGCTGATTCTTCCCCCCTCCTGGGATTGGCAGTCGGACAAGAAGTCAGTATCACATAAATGGTTTTCCCTGTCTTGTTGAGGTGTACCCCACTTTCCAGTGGAGCGGGTACCCTATCGAGCTAGGCTTCCTGTGGAGATGGTGGCCGTGTGGGACTGCTCGGAAACGGTGCGGGAGAGGGGATTTGAACCCCCGGACTCCTACGAGACAGGATCTTAAGTCCTGCACTTTTGCCCAGGCTTAGCTACTCCCGCGGGGGCATAATCCCCGCAGGCATCTTTAACTCTTGTTGGGCTCAATAGTTCTTGAGGACCTCTTCCAGGGACGGTTCCCCTAGCACCTGCAGCTCGTACCTGACACGGATCATCGGCTTGTTGACCTTCAGCACTCGGTTCAAGTCAATCGGGGTGCCTGAGACCACGACATCGCACTTGGCCGCGTTGATCGTATCCTGCAGGTCCTTGACCTGATGGTTTCCGTAGCCCATCGCCGGCAGGACCTTTTCAAGGTGCTTGAATTTCGCGAACGTGTCCTTGATCGAGTTCACCGCATATGGCCTCGGGTCGATGATCTCCTTCGCACCCGCCTTCTGAGCGGCGATGAACCCCGCGCCGAACTTCATATCGCCGTGTGTGACGGTCGGCCCGTCTTCGATCACGAGCACCCTCTTGCCCTTGATGGCCTTCGGGTCTTCGACGGTGAGCGGCGAGGCGGCGGTGATGACCTTAGCCCTCGGGTTGAGCTGAGCCACTATGTCCCTCACGAGTTCGACATCCTGAGGCTTCGCGGTGTCGACCTTGTTGATGATCACGATATCGGCCATCCGGACGTTCGTCTCGCCCGGGTAGTACAGTCGCGCGTGCTCCGCCCTGTGCGGGTCCGCCACTACTATGTGAAGGTCGGGAACATAGAACGGCGTGTCGTTGTTCCCGCCGTCCCAGAGAATGACATCGGCCTCCTTCTCGGCCTGTCTGAGGATCTTCTCGTAGTCCACGCCTGCGTAGACCACGATGCCCTTGTCTATGTGAGGTTCGTACTCCTCTCGCTCCTCGATCGTGCACTCGTTCTTGTCGAGGTCCGCATATGTGGCGTACCTTTGTACCGCCTGCTTCTCGAGGTCGCCGTAAGGCATTGGGTGTCTGATGGCGACTACTTTCCTCCCCTTGGCCCTTAGTATGGATGCGATTGCTCTAGTGGTCTGGCTCTTGCCGGAGCCTGTCCTCACGGCGCAGACCGCGATGACCGGGACCTTGGACTTCAAGGCCGTCTGGTTCGAGCCCATGAGCCTGAAGTCCGCTCCAGCCGCGTTCACGATGGACGCCTTGTGCATCACGTCGACGTGGTTCAAGTCTGAGTACGCGAGGACGACCTGCTCGATGCCGTGCTTCTTGATTAACTCAGGTAGGTCCTTCTCGGGATGAATCTCTATGCCCTTCGGATAGAGCTTCCCCGCCAGGCTTGCGGGATATCTTCTGCTCTCTATGTTCGGTATCTGCGTGGCGGTGAACGCCACAACCTCGTAGTTCGCGTTGTCCCTGAAGTACACGTTGAAGTTGTGGAAGTCGCGGCCTGCAGCACCCATTATGATGACCTTGGCTCGCATGCCTCACACCTAGTAGCGCGGGAAGCCCGTGCTTTCTTATATGTTTTGCCACCGACGACGGTCAGTCATCTGTCTGCCAACGCGTTCTTGGCCTGTGCGAGGAGCTTCCTGTATTCCTTCTTGTTCTTCGAGGTGACTGTCGGGTCGATGCTCCATTTCTCGATACTTGGTATCCTGTCTTCGATGTAGTCGAAGTCCTGCTGCTTCTGAGCTATCGATAGTTCCACAGTTGCCGCTCTGAGGTGAGCATCATCGACTTTCTCGAGGTTCCTCAGAATCGTGTCTTTCGCAATCGGCAGACCCATCCTCTTCACCTCGTCTATCTCAACTAATTCATGTACTACCGTGAGAGTGCTCTCCAAGACTTCGTCTAGGCCGATGTCCTCAAAAGGAGTGTCTGCCTCGAACCACTTGACCAGTTCGTCGGGGGTCGTTTCGCAATGGACATCGTATCTGTCAAGGAGTCGCCTTGCATCCTTGATGGCTTCCTCGATCTTGTTGTCGGTAGTCATGGTCAATCATTCATCTCGTTCGGCTAGAGTCCGGTTCGCTGGAGGAAACAGGCATTCGTCCTGAACGGGTATCATTGTCTCCTCTAGGAAAGGTTTTCGTAAGTGAATAGCCATCTCGTGCCAATGGCCTACAGGAAGCCTTCTGACACAGAGCTCGTCGAGGCTATCAAGGACGCCCTGCAGAGGCACGGAGTGATCAACTCGCAGCGGAAGATGGCTCATCTCGTATTGAAGGAGCTCAAGAGGCACGACTCTGATTACACGGTCAGCGAGGAGCGGGTCCGGAGGCTGGCGATCGAGAACGGTCTTGCCACGATCGAGATCCACGCCCGCGAGTCCGATGAGAAGACCCTGCTGAGGGACTGCCCCGTGTGCGGCGGTAAGACCGTCCGGATAAGGAACGAGACGGTTTATGGCGGCACGGTCACGACGGGCTACAAGTGCAAGACCTGCGGCTACTGGACAGGGCTGAAGCAGCGCGTGCCGACTCTGTACGTGTTCTCTCCGAAGTAGACCGTCTTGCTCAACAGGTTTATCTCTCGGGTTGGCTCTTAGACCATCAGAGGGGAGCGAATTGAAGCTCTGGGATTTCGGCCGGATGGAAGGGGGCAAGATCAAGATCAGCCCGAAGATCGGCGATCCGCTCGGGCTCGTCGACGGAAGCGAAGTGTTCAGCTCGATGTTCAAGTACGAGATCAACGGCAAGAGCAGCTACGAGATCGTGCTCTCGCCTTTCGGGCCCGAGAACTACAGGGAGATCGCGTACGTCACATTCCAGGTCAGGGACGAACCCGGCGCACTCGCTCAGGCCGCGCAGTTCCTCAAGTCCCGGAACGTGGACATCCTGAACTCGGAGACCGTCAGCTCCATCCCGAGCGTGGCCATGATCTGGGAGATGCTCGTGGACCTGTCCTTCTTCGGGGATTCCCTCGCGCTGAAGAAGGAGTTCGATGACGCGAAGAACGGGAGCGATCCTGGCCTTTCGATGGTGGACTGTCTGTGTGTCGAGGGCTCCGATCTCGCGACGAGGTACACTCGGGGAGCCGCTGTCGAGAACCCGAAGATCAAGACCAAGGCCCTCAGGAAGACGGAGAAGAAGGCGAGCATCATCAAGGACGGCAGCTTCGAGCTCCCGCAGGCCTATGTGAACTTCCTTGGGAAGGACTCGGCGCCTATGATGCTCATCGGCGAGCCGGACGCTTGGATACTGTCGATCGCGTTCCTCAATGACGATGTGAAGCTGATGAAGCTCAGCATCGACCTGCCGGACAGACCCGGCGCTCTATATGAGATAATGAAGACCATCGGGGAGGAGTCGATCAACATACTCGCGGGATACACGAACGTCTTGATCTACTACGAGCGCATGACCTGCGAGCTCGTGATCGACGCGCAATCGTCATCGGGAAAAGGGGATGTCGCAGAGATACTGCGGCCGAAGATCGCAGCTCTGGGGCCCACCTTCAAGCTCGTCGAGACGGCATCAATCAGGCTTTGACGGCTGCTCCTTGAACCCCGGCCTTCGGCGAGCACAGGTACTTCCCGTTGAACTCGTTGACGACAACCTCTTCGTCGTCCTTCAGCTTGCCCGTGGTCCAACATATGATCTTGGGGCCTTCGTCCTCGATCGCCACGAGGGCCATGTTGTACGGGTTCTCGAACCCCTGAGGTATCACCTGGAGCTCCACGAACGACAGCACCTTCCCCTTCTCTTGCCATTCGTAAGTCTTCATCTCTCTTCCGCAGCGTGGGCATTTCGTCCTGATGGAAGTCGTGGCGAACCCGCATTTGCACTTCGAACCCTTCATCGACCGCGCAACTCCGTTCGACGATGCCGGTGACCTTCGGTCTCTGGCGGGATGCTAACCGACGAGGTGTCATTAGAACCTTTCCTAGCCGGGGTTGTGGGCCCATCCAGGTTTAACGAAAGCATATTAAACGCCACGAGTATATTCTCCACTCACGGCGGTATCTAATGTCTGTATCGTCTCGCGGGTTCCCCCCAAGCCTGCGACGACCCTGTGAGATGACGACAGAACGGAGGCCTAGGGTTTGGACCCTATTGAGGCATCTAGACTCATAATGGACACTTATGCTGCGAAGATACTCGTCGCATGCTCTCGCAGGCCAAAGCACGCTCTCGAGCTCAGCGCCAAGCTGAACATACCCATCGCCGCATGCTACAGGCGCATACATGTTCTCGAGAAGGCCGGCCTGCTCCGGCCAGTCGAGCGTGCGCTCACACAGCAGGGGAAGAGGATAGTCCTGTACCTCTCGCAGCTCAAGAACGCTTACATATTCTTCGAAGGTGGGAGGCTCAGGGTGAGGTTCCAGATGGTCACCGGGCAGGTCCAGGACTTCGGGGGAGAGTGGAAGGAGATCAAGCTAATCGAGGAAGAAGATGAAGAGGCCTTGGCCGGAGGATTGCTCAGGCCAAAGGAGCGTAGTGAGTAGAGGTTAGGAGTTGAGTCAGATGGCTGAGAAGAAAGATGCACGGAGCGCGGCTTTCCCGAACGAAATAATCAAGTTCTTGTCAAGTCCCGGAGGGCACTCGCTGATCCTGAGGGGCATGGCGGGCACTGGGAAGACCACGCTCGCTCTCCAGCTGATCGAGGAGCTTGCGGCAGTCCAGCAGAGCTATTACATGTCAACTAGGGTCTCGGACCAGTCGCTCTTCAACCAGTTCCCTTGGCTGCTCGAGAAGGTCAAGGAGGGCGAGATACTCAAGGCGAGGAAGAAGCTCAAGAAGAAGACCGACTCGGAGCGGCAGGTCGAGAAGATACTCGTCGGACTAGCCGCGATCAAGGGCGAGATGAGGGGCGAGAAGATGAAGGCCCCGAGGCGTGAGCTTGCGAGGCTCCAGGGAGTCATCGAGAGCGGCGGGGAGGAGGAGGTCGCGGAACCGTCGGGAGAGAGCGAGCTGACCGTCACGATTGGCCCGACCATGCCCGAGATCGAGATGGCCTATGATGTCGTTGACAGGGCGCTTCCTGAGCGAACGCTGGTCGTGATCGACAGCATTGACGCGCTCGCGGAGAAGTACGGCGTGCCTGCAGCGAAGTTGATAAGCACCCTGCAGAAGGACCTCGTCGAGGGCGTCGGGAGCAACCTCGTCTATGTCCTCGAGATGCCCGATCCGTTGCTGGACTACCTGGGCGATGGCGTGATCTATCTCAGCCTCAGCAGTGCAACCGGCCGCAGGATCAGGGAGCTCGACATACTCAAGCTGAGGGGATGCGAGATCAGGCAGTCGAACTACGTATACACCCTGCTCGGGGGACGTGTCAAGACATTCGAGTACTCGAGATACACGAAACCGGACAAGCCAAAGCAGTTCGGCGCAATCCAGGACCCCGACAGCAAGCACGTGTCCACCGGGAACAGGGACCTCGACGAGATGATCGAGGGCGGGCTGCGAAAGGGTACGATCACACTGATCGAGCTCAGTCCGGGCGTGCCAGTGGCGGCCTCGTCGGCGATAGAGAACGCGCTCATATGCAACTTCGCCACACAGAACAGGGGCGTAGCATGGGTGCCTACCAAGAAGACCGGCTCAGACTCCGCGAGGGAGGAGCTGCTGGGATTCCTCAAACAGGATTCGTTCGACAAGAACGTCAGGATACTGGAGCCGCATGGCCCCGCAGCCGAGCCGAAGCCTTATGCCATAACCTTGGAGGGCGAGGACGTCCGCGTGGATATGAAGTGGCAGGACGTGCAGTACGCCCTGAGGAACACGACCCCTCCGCTCCTAGCGATGATGGGTTTCGATTCGCTGGAGTCGATCTACGGCCCCACGGTGCTCGACGGCATGATGGATTTCCTCACATCTCTGCTGAACAGCGACGGCATCCTCGTGGCGACCGTCACTCCGTCCGTGAAATCCACGAGCCGGCTCTCCGACTTGGCTCACACGCACCTCAGGATCGACAAGATGTCCGGCGTGACGATTGTCAGGGGAGAGGAGCCGTATACCGCCCCTCACGCCATGACCGACCCCGCGGACGGGGACTTCAGGCCGAAGCTCGTTCCGATACTCTAGGGTTCACCATTCATGCATCGGCCGAAGGCTAGCACATGTTCCCGGACAACTTCGCGGTCCTAGTGGTCGGAAACCCCAGCGCGGGGATGTTCGAGTTCTGCTCCTACCTCGGCGCTGCCTACCTGAGCGCGGGTGAGAGGCTCGTGTTCTGCGAATCGAACGTCTCGGCCGAGCTCGTACGCAAGCAACTCGAGCTTTTCGGGGTAGATGTGGCCGAATGCGAGGAGAGCGAGCAGCTGGCGATAGTCGACTTCTCGAAAGGTCTCAACGTCAAGGACGCAGATCCGAAGGCCATCACAGTCAAGGACATCTCGAACCTGGAGGAAGTAGTCGAGCGGGTCGAGGAAGCGGTTGTGAGGGTAGGCGGACATCCCGTGAGGGTGATGTTCGATTCCCTCACCTCGCTCTATATGCAGCACGATTCGAATGAGGTCGGCAAGTTCTTCAGCGCTCTCACCTCGATGGTCAAGGTCAGTGGCAGGATTACTGCCACTGTCCATTCCGGCATAATACCGGATGAGCAGGTCGCGCTGCTGGCCACGATAGCCGACGGGGTGCTCGAGATCAAGATAGATGAGGAGTTCCACAGGTTCGTCAGGATCAAGCATTTCCGCGGGATCAAGGTCGCGCCCAAATGGGTCTCGTTCGACTTCCACGAAGAGGAAGACGGGGGGACAGTGTTCTTCAGCTGGCGAAGGGACTGATGGAAAAACCGCAGTAAGGCGTTTGAAGGGTTTGTCGTCGGCCTGTAGTCAGTGCTTGAACAGCCTCAGTCCACTGAACACCATGGACATGCCATGCTCCTCTGCCGCGGCGATGACCTCGTCGTCCCTGACCGATCCGCCCGGCTGGACTATCGCCGAGACGCCGACTTTCGCTGCCGCATCGACGCCGTCCCTGAACGGGAAGAACGCGTCCGAGATCAGGATGCTCCCCTTCGCTTCGGGACCGGCCTTCATGCCGGCGATCGTGGTCGAGTCGACCCTGCTCATCTGGCCAGCGCCGACCCCGACGGTTCTCTCGCCCTTGACCAGCAGGATGGTGTTGGACTTGATGTGTCTGCAGACCTTCACTCCGAAGATCATCGCGTCGATCTCCTCCTCGGTCGGCTTCTTCTTGGTGACGACCTTCAGCTTGCTCCTGTCGAGCTCCATATAAGGATCGGTCTGTACGAGCAGCCCGTTCTTGACCTTGGTCATGAACATCCTGCCCTCCTCTCTCCTGATGGGTACATTGGTCCGCAGGAGCCTGATGCTCTTCTTCTCCTCGAGGTGCTTCTCAGCATCTGGCTCGTAGTTCGGCGCGATCACAGCCTCGACGAAGTGGCTCCCGATCTCCTTGGCTGTCTCCATGTCGACCGGTCTGTTCAGCCCGACGACGCAGCCGAACGCGCTTAGCGAGTCTGCGTTGTACGCGATCCTAAAAGCCTCCGCGATGATCGCGGCGCTCGCGACACCTGACGGGTTCGTGTGCTTTATCACCGCAGCGGTCGGCTTCTCGAAGTCGGAGACGATCGCCATTGCAGCGTCGAGGTCGATCACGTTGCAGTACGAGATCTCCTTTCCGTGCAGCTTGTCGGCCGAGGGCACGCTCAAGGGGGTCGGGTCGAACAAATCCTTGTAGAACGCTGCCTTCTGGTGCGGGTTCTCCCCGTACCTCAGGTCACCGAGCTTCTCGAACGATAGTGTGAGGTTCTTCGGGAACAGCTCCTGCGGGGCGAACTTCTTGCCCAGGTACTGCGCAATGGCTGAGTCATACCTCGAGGTAGCCCTGAACGCCTCTAGCGCGAGCCTATGCCTTGTCTCATCGGACAGGTGACAGTCGTTGTCCCTCAGCTCTTCGATGACCTGCGGGTACTGCGAGGGGTTCGTGACAACGGCCACCGCGGAGTTGTTCTTCGCGGCCGACCTGATCATGGACGGCCCACCGATGTCGATGTTCTCGATGGCGTCCTCGATTTTCACGCCCGGCTTGGCGACCGTCGCCTCGAACGGGTACAGATTGACGACGACCATGTCTATCGGCTCGATGCCGTGCTTCCTGATTGCCTCCATGTGCTCCGGCTTCTCACGCATGGCCAACAGGCCGCCGTGTATCGCCGGGTGCAGGGTCTTCACCCGTCCGTCGAGCATCTCCGGGAACTTGGTGACGTCAGACACGCCGATCACAGGCACGTTCGCCTTTTCGAGCGCGGTCATCGTCCCGCCGGTCGAAAGAATCTCAATGCCTAGGTCCGCAACCCCCTTGGCGAATTCGACCAAGCCGGTCTTGTCGGACACACTTACCAATGCTCTCTTCACCTTGCTCATGTGTCATACACTCCGCTGCTGACTCATGCATCCCTCCCCTCACTGCAAAAGGTATGCCACCATGCAATCCACTGATTGCTTATAACGGTTTTCGTGGGAGTTGGACGGAGCCCGAGCTTGTCCGTGGAACATCTGAAACGAGTCTATTGGGACGAAGGCCTCGGCAGCAGTCCCGACATCTCGACGATCTTCGGAACCATCTCTTCCCACGCGACCGCCATAATGTGCACGCCGTGAACTCCCTTGACCGTCTTGAGGTGTTCGATCTGCTCTACGCATAGCTTGATCCCCTCCTCCTTCTGGTCCTTGGCGTTCTTCATCCGGTCGACGATGTGGTTGGGGACGATCATGCCGGGCACTTTGTTTTTCATGTATCTAGCAGCGCCTGCGGATTTCATCGGGATGACGCCGGCAAGGATGTGAATCTTCTTGTCCAGCCCGCGCGCCCTGATTTCGTCCATCCACTTCTCGAACATGTCCATTTCGAAGATCGCCTGCGTCTGGCAGAAGTCCGCGCCCACGGCCACCTTCTTGGCTAGGCGGGACACCCTGAACTCGTAGGGCGTGGCGAAGGGGTTCTCCGCGCAGCCGAGGTAGGTCTTTGGCGGGTCCTTGATGACCTCTCCGCCCACCTGCTTTCCCGCAGTCCTGAGCTGGTCGAACACCTGCAGCTCTACGATGGAGTCGAAGTCGAAGACGTTCTTCGCGCCCTTCTCGTTTCCGAAGATCTGGTGGTCGCCCGTGAGACAGAGCACGTTCTTCACGCCGAGCGCGGCCGCGCCCAGCAGGTCGCTCTGGAGTGCTATCCTGTTCCTGTCCCTGCAAGTCATCTGGATGACCGGTTCCACGCCTTCGCGCATTATGATGACCGCGCTGGCGATACTAGACAGCCTGACGACCGCGGTCTGGTTGTCCGTGAGATTGAAGGCGTCCGCAAATCCCTTGAGCATCTTCGCGTGGTGCGTCAGTGGCCCAGGGTTCGCCGACTGTGGCGGACCGATCTCGGCTGTGACGGCGAACTTGCCGGACTCGAAGACCTTCTCGAGGTTGCTGCCCGCCTTCATTGGACCGCCTCCCTGCCCTTCTTCTGGTGAGGTGTGAGCTTCGCGTCCTCGCGCGTGTATATCCTGCGCCCGCCCGAGTGGCTGGTCGACCAGTCCTTTGCGGGAGTGACCTTCTCTATCAGGTCGAGCCTGTTCTGCAGCTTCAGCCTGTCATAGATAGCCGACCACGCGCAGTCGACCTCGAGGTTCACCTCGCACTTCCTGTCGGCCGAGCCTCCGCAGGGCCCGTTGAGCATGCTCTTGGCGCATCTCGAGATCGGGCAGATGCCTCCAGTGGTGTGGATGATGCAGTTGCCACAGCCCACGCACTTCTCTGACCAGATGCCCTGCTCCTCTGGTACTCCAAAGATCCCAGTGTTCAGCCCGGGGAAGCAGAGCCGCTCGGGGTACATGTCTCCGATCGTCTGTGCGCCGAGCGAGCAGGCCATTGATAGCACGAGGTCGGAGCCGAGTATTTTCTCCTCGACCTCCTTGACCCATTCCTTCTCGCACTGCCTCTCGACAACGAGTCCTTCCAGTTCCTGCTTCCTTCCTTCTTTCTTGTTCCTGACCTTGAGCGCGGAGACGAGCATCTTGACCTCTT
>Ga0315296_10005047_pt1 | contig 10648 bp, 9 predicted proteins | sample YL17G14_18_MG_FD_203921 | JGI IMG/M metagenome (GOLD analysis project Ga0315296, IMG submission 203921) | Sediment microbial communities from Yellowstone Lake, YNP, Wyoming, USA - YL17G14_18 | ecosystem: Environmental > Aquatic > Freshwater > Lake > Sediment | place: USA: Wyoming | collected...
ACCAGCTATGTTTCCACGACTGTTTCTTTGTCTCAGCGGTTTAACACGACGACTACTATCCTTTCGTCTTCCACGTCTTACTTGACTTCTTTGACTACTTTGAATTCTGGCTCTGTCTCTACGACTACTACCGGTCGGACGACTTTCTATGTGACTTCAACGATTCCCAGCACGACTGTTTTGACTTCAGCTGCGAGGTCCAACTCCACAACTACGGAGTTTTCTAAGACTGGAACAGCTACAGTCACTCAGTTCTTTACGTCGAGGAGGACCGTTGGAAATACAGTGTACGTGGATGTTACAGCTCAATCAACATATGTTGAGCAGTATCTCCAACGAATCGTTTCTACGCTGGTTAACTGGTTCAATGAGATTACTCGCATAATTCAGAAGGTATTTGTCACTGAAACAGTTAGAGATACGGTTGTCAGGGTTGAGCCAGGCTTAGGCAGCACTGTAACAGGCGTGTTCTCGTCGAACTCTAGCCTAGGCTTCATGATGACAGGCAACATATATGACGATTCTGGGATTGGCTTCATATATGCGCATAGAAGCCCGCCGAGGATCCTCTTCTCGAAGACAGATGCAACGCGAATAACTCAGGCGACAGGCGCACCGACCTGGTCTGGCTACTCGCACCTGGTCACTGTTGGTGGACATGCGGCGAATCCGACAGCTAAATACTATGAGGATAATGGATTGGCGCCAGTCAGGGCAGTGGTGAACTCGAATGGGACCATCTCAATCTTGCGCGGCGGCACTCTTCAGCTGAATGTGCGGCTCTCATCAATCAATCAGAGCAACGACTACTTTGTCATGCAGGTTCTATCAGACGGAGCACGTAAGGTTGTGATCCTGTGGGGGATACAGCAGTGGGGAACATACGCAGCAGGCGTCTACTTCGACGGCAAGTGGTTCGAAAACATGGCATCTCTGACCGCTGGCTGGTACATAATTCGCTGGCAAGACCTGAACCAAAACGGAATACCCGACTACCCAACAGAATTCACAGTAGTAGCAAGCGGAACCTAGACAGTGACAGGTAAAATGTGAAAATCGCTCAGGCACCCGAACCTAGATAATGACAGTTTTAGACGACAGTTTAAACCTAATCCGGTCCACGTATTCGCCTGACTCCAACAGCTGAAAGTCAACGAGGCCTCTTTTTTTTGGAGCGCGCGCTTATGCCGTCAGATCCCATCTTCAGCAACGTCTACGGCTTCTACAAGATGGGGGAGAAGCTGTACGAAGGCAAATAGGGTAACCGTACGCCTAACCGATGAGCTCTGCACTAAAATTCAAGATTGGATACTAAAGACAAAGTCTCAAGGCTTGAATGTGTCAGACATTGTCAGACAAGCCATATCTCTTTTGCCGAATTCGCCAGAGGAGATACATGGTCAACCGACTCCAACCCTTACCAGAATTCCGGCACCACGCAACCAAAGCTTGCAGATGGAATTGAAGGACATGAAGGTTGCCCTGAGGGATTTGCAGCAATGGTAGCTCAGAGGAGATTTGACATCCTCCCACGGCTGAAGCCATGATCTTCGGTGGCGATTTTTCTTGTGATCGTTACCTTGTATTTGATGTTGGTGAGTTATTCGTGGTTCACGATTTATCGAATGATTCTATGCTCTGCGACTCTATCTTTGGAGTCTATTTAATCGGAGAATGAACGTAGAGCAACGATCTGCAGGAAAGAGGCTATACGCTTACTCAAAGAAGCTTTTGGACCATACACCGATCCTAGACGTCCACACATGAAGCTCTGCATCATACTCAGGCTGCACCAGTATTCAAGATGTTTCCTATGGTGTCTTCAGAATCTGGTTAGATGATATGTTCGATGAGTTCGATAGGATGCTCAATAGATGCATCTGCTTAAATACTCCGATTCGATGAGTTCGATAGGTCAGAATGCCGGCCAAAACAACCCGTGAAAAAGAGTCCCAGATCATAAGACTACACCTTCAAGGAGAAAGCCAAACCAAGATAGCTGAGACTGCGGGTGTGAGCCAAAGCACGGTCTCGCAGGCCGTTTCACGGTACAAGAAGGATGCATCAGAAACCTCTCTGGACGCAGCCTCTGCAAGGAGAGGCGTAGGTGACATCGTTGATGCGCTGAGATCCCTCTCAGCGGACCTTAGAAAGGCGGGGATCACCGCTAATGAGGCAAGGAGAGGATGCGGACTCAAAGTCGAACTTGACAAGCTCGGTGCAGACACAGATATGCTTGACAACCTCCTGGCAGTGTACAGAAGAATCACTCCCAAGGAGTTCCCCATCCAGGACTTCGTTAAAGCTACCGCCCAAATGATACGCTTGGAAAAAGAATCCGGCATGACCTACAAGAATATTCTATCAGAATATGAAGACAAACATGTCAAACTGAATGGGCTAAAGGAACAGATTAGGAACGAGAGCAACGAGCTGACGGAAATCCGCAGGAAAAAAGGTGAGGCCGAAGCCGATCTGGAAAAGTACTTGGATAAACAGCAGACGACACTGGAGAGAGTGGACAGGAGCTTAGAGGTAAGAAAAGGACTAGAGAAAGCCGGGTTGAGCATAGAGGCGGGCGAAGTTGTTGCGAATATGCTCAAGCTCTTCAGTGACCTGATTGAGGAGAAGGGTCTGGCTCCTGAGAAAGCTGCCGTAGAACTTGAGAAATTCCTGAACAACGCGAGGAGTCTAGAGAAGGCTACCGACAATCTTGGGAGTGAGGTGGATAAGCTCAGGACCAGTAGAAACTCACTGGAGGCGGAAGTGCAGAATCTGGAATCTCAGAAAAACAAGCTCACCCTTGACAACATGCTCCTGCAACAAGCCACAGAGAGCGTTACAGAACTGATGCAGAAACATGAGATGAGAGTAGGGGAGATAGTCAGGATCAAAAGTCTAGCGCAGAAGTATGGTCCTCCAGCCAGCATTCTGGAAGCGCTAGAGACCTACAAATCATTGAAGGAAATTGAAGAAAAGAAAGCAGGACTCGAGGGAGCAGTCAATCAGCTGACTGAAAGAGAGGCGTCTCTAATAGGTAAGATCAAGACCGTTGACGAAGAGTTGGCGACCCTGCCAGCCAAGGTTGATGAGAGCATGAGAGGCTTCAGATCATCCCTTGAGAGGTTCTCTGAGCAACTCCAAGGCCTAGGATCGGAGACAGCAAAAGCATCAGGAGAGGTAGACACATTGAAGGAGAAGGCATTAGCTGCTGGCAGAGAAGTAGCGGCAGTCGAGTCGCGAGTGAAAGCATACAAGCTTACGTCCAAACTGATAGACTTCGTAACCAATAGGAAAGGTGAAGAGGCGGACATAGCCGGAGTGGCCATCCGCTTTCTGAATTGCCTCTCTGAATGGGTTAAGGATCAGAGCAAGTATGTGGGAACGAAGCAACAGATCGAGTCATTGAGAGATAAGATTGAGAGGCAACTAATACTTGGATAAAACCGAAGAATATGCCAACCAACTTGTCCGCCTCAAAGCAGAAACGACGGACATAATTGACGGGATCAAAGACTCAGAGACCCTACTGGAAAACGCGATGAATTCAGCATGCGAACAGATTAGGAGAGCATACATCTCAGAGGCGAAGAAGCTGCTTGACGCAATGACCCAACGTAGACTGGAAGAGGTTGAGCGCGAGGAGTCAAGATTAGGTCCCACCCTAGTGAAGGATGCCATAGGGATCATAGGAACAATACTGGCGAAGAAGGCGGAGAAGAGCGAGTTGGCACGCGAATTGGCCCAAGATGCTTTTGAAGGCTATCAAATGGATGACGTGAAGAAAGTCAAGATCAAGGAAGCCTCGGATAGAGCGAAGCGAAGATTCGAAGAGCAGGCGTTAAGCCTGAGAAGAGACGAGCTTATGAAATCGCTGAGAGGTGGCAGGGCTCTACGCAAATCGCTTACGTCAATCTTCAGAGAGGAACTGACAGAGCACGCGCGGCCGGTCGTGAGCTAAATTACCCTGAGCTGAAGCCAGAGGGGTTCAATCAATAACTCAAACGAAAGATCAAGGTAACCTTCGACAAGGAGGCATTCACAAAAAGTCTCACAGCAAGCTTCGTCATGGCGCTAATCGTAATTCTCGCCCAGAACCTTCAATACAGCAAATATCTTCTCCCCGTCTACGTCCTCGTCGGAGCAGCCACCTACCTAACCATGCTTCGCATCTTATACGCCATCAAACCAGCCGACATAGAACTCATCAAACAATACCTAGGCCCACGATTCGACTTCGCCACAAGTCTTCTAGAGAGATGTCTTGTCGCCTAGCGAACGACGGAGCAACCTCACCGCCGAAGCCCCACACGCACGACTCAAAGACTGCAAAACAGTCTACCACCTCATGCAAGAATCCTACCCAACCGAGAACGAATCGAACCTCCCGAAGTCAGGTAGATCGTTACCTTCTGAGAACTGTATTCCGATAGACGCGTCTTCTATGACCGGTGCTTACGGCCGGCCGTGTGGTATGTGTACTCCCAGCTTGGCGTTGATTATTCTTTCCAGGTTGACTGCTCCTAGCCTGTGTTGATCGTAGGCTTCAAGGATCATCGTAGCTTCCTTCAGGTCTCTGCTGTTTCTGGGGCGGCCTGGCTGTTTGAGGGTGGGTGTTAGGCCGGTCTTCCTGTAGTTCTGCCAGAGTTGTTCGATGCGTCTGCGGGTCACTTTCTGTATCAGGGCCAGTTCTCCGCTGCCCCTCCCCCTCAGTTTCTCTTGGATTCACCAGTGCGAGTGGAACGCCTGCGAGTTTCGCCTTGTACTCAATGAAATTCCTCAGTTGCCCGAATCCCCAAGAGTTGTGGCGGCGACGCTGCGCTTTTCTAACCGTTGTCTGGTTTCGAACGCCTTTCAGGTTTTCAAGAACGAGCATCCGTCCAGCGTCTTTAGCTTTCGCCACCAGTTTCTTGGAAATGCAATGGTTGACATTTCGCCTGTATTGTTTCTCCCGACCAGAGAGCTGTTTGAGATGTCGCTTTGCGCTCTTGGTTCCTCGTTTCTGAAGCTTGGCTTTCAACTTTTCACATTGGCCCATGATCTTGTCTACCTCTTTATCTTTGTACATGGTTCCATCAGAGTCCACAGCGAGATTGGCAATTCTACGGCCGGCCGTAGGCGACGCTCAAGCTCCCGGAGGCTACTTATTCTGAGGAAACGTCTGGCCAGGATGCGTCTTGAATAAGCCTAACGGGTTACGGGGAGGCTACCTGCTCCATTCCGGTGATAGCAGTCTTCGAGGAGACGTTGAACAAAGCCTGAATCCAGACTGTCCACCAGTGACTCCAGAGTCTCGTACTCTTCTATCTGGACTCGCCTCCAATAGAAGGGTGCGAGGCTCAACAGTCGCGCACGCCATCGCAAAATCGACATATGACTACGCGAAAGCTGACTACTTCGTGGTGCAGATCTACCTGGAGGGGTCTAGAACGGTCTTCTCGATGTGGGGGATAGAGCGCACAGGCACTTACGCCAGCGGCGTCTACTTCGCAGACGTGATCCAACCAAACCTAGCAACCTACACACAGAGCTACCTGATCTGCAAGTGGACCGACCTCAACAGCGACGGAATACAACAATCAAACGAGATCACCGTCCTCACAAGCGGAAGCTAACACGTAGACCTTACTGAGAAAATGAATTCAAAACCGATTCTGCGTCAGGGATCGTGCACACTAGATACAGATAAGCGGAAGGCGTGGTCGAAAAAACTAAATCACACTTGATACCCACTGTGGACAGTGGAGTAAACAAAGGAATGAATTCTTCAAGTGTCAAGCAGAGTAGTAGCTGCTTTCACCTTAAAAGCAAGATGAAGCATCAAGCAGCCATTGTTATGTTAACCATCGCAGTGTGCCAGACAGCGTTTGCGGTCGTGAACGCACAGACTCGTGTTGGGGCACTCAACTTAAACCCAGGCGAGTCGTATCTTTGTTGCGCTGTCATCGATGCAGCCAACGATTTCGCGTATTTCGGAACAGACACAGTGCCCGGCAAAGTTGTGAAGGTTAGGCTTTCGGACTTCACCCGAGTAGGTGCCTTAACCCGAATGCAGGGGAAGATAGGCTTCTGTCAGCTGTCATAGATACGGTTAATGAGTACGCATATTTCGGAACATACTATTCTGTGCCTGGCATCGTTGTTAAGATCAGGCTTTCAGATTTTACGCGTGTCGGGGCATTGACACTAAACTGGGAAGAGCATACACTTCGTTCAGCCGTCATCGACATCGCGAACGGCTTCGCATACTTCGGATCAGAAAACGGAGTTGTCAAGATCAACCTCTCCACCTTCACCCGCGTCGGAAAAATACCATACTCGGGCGCGCTTCCTTCAGCTGCCATTGATACAAGTAACGGCTTCGCATATTTCGGCACATGGACAAGTCCTGGTACGGTCTGGAGGGTCAGGCTCTCAGATTTCTCTAATGCGGGAGGCCTAACTCTAAACACCGATGAGAATGCACTCTTTTCCGCTGTTGTCGATATGGCCAACGGCTTCGCCTATTTCGGAACAGATACCTCGCCTGGGAGAATTGTTAAGGTCAGACTTTCTGACTTCACACGCGTAGCAGCACTAACACTAAACGCGGCAGAAGACGGACTTCGATCCGCCGTCATCGATTCGGCCAACGGCTTCGCATATTTTGGAACAGAAACGTGGCCCGGCAAGGTTGTGAAGGTTAGGCTTTCAGACTTTACACGCGTAGGAGCACTAACCCTGAACACAGGGGAAGAAAGGCTTTGGTCAGCTGTCATAGACACTGGTAGCGGCTTCGCGTACTTCGGAACATATACGGGGACATTGACATCAGGAGCTATCGTCGTGAAGGTTAAGATCTCGGACCTTACTCGATTGAATCAAGTGTCTGGAGCGGTACTGAACGCTCCGGCAAACACTATCTACTACGTTCGAACGGGAAACATGTATGATGATTCGGCGCTTGGGTTCATATATGCGAAAGGGGTCAACCCTCAGAACATTATCATTCAAACTGACTCAACCAAGGTCAATCAGGCTACCGGTGCACCTTTATTCACTGGCAACATGGTTCTCTTTGGAGGACGCGCCGCCAGCAAAGTCGTCAAATACTACGAGGATATGGGTTGTGCCCTCGTAACGTTCTCCGCCAATGCGACCCACTACAGGTTCATGAAAGGCTTAACGCCTGTCTACTCGGTTGCGCCATCTACCTACACTCCCTCAAAGGCAGACTACTTCGTAGTTCAGGTCTACATGGAGGGTTCCAGGACTGTCTTCTCTATGTGGGGATTTGAAAAGGAAGGAACCTACGCCAGCGGGATCTACTTCGCAGACACGGTCTATCCCAACCTGGCAACCTACACGCAATGCTTCTACGTCTGTAAATGGACAGATCTAAACAACGACGGGATACAACAGTCAAACGAGATCTCAGTTGTTGCAAGCGGAACCTAGCAGGTAAACATGTCTCAGACGCAAGGAGCCTCATGCGGATTACGCAGAAGATCTAGGAGTGCGACAGTCTAGGTCTCGACAGATCAACTGTAGCACATGCCCATACAACCTCTGTCAATGCCTCACTGAGAAAGATTCAGTATACATCACATAAGCTCATCCCGACGAGATATGTGAGGCGTTATATAGAAGCACAGTTCATAGCACCGATCGAGGGAAGAAATAAGCGCGCCAGCATGGTCGGAAATTCCCGTTTTCAAGCTAATCTCCCCTAGGCCTGCGCTGAACATACCGAACCATGTTGTCAAGCGCGTGTCAATTCTGATAATTTCCGACCACCCTAGCGCGCTGGTACAGTTTTTCCAGCACACAAGACGTTATATACAGTGTCGCCTAAGCGTTAGTGGGGGAAAGAGTTTGGGAGCAAGAGTGACAAAGGGGCTTTTCTATTGCATGTTTCTGTTCCTACTAATAGTTTTGTCAACGCAAGGCCGCAGTGTTCAAGCTCAATCTGGGAGCGGCTGGACGAAGTCAGGCTCATATGTCTTGAACGTGGGATCGCCTGGTGCGTGGGACGACTACGGTGTCATGCATCCATGCGTTATCAAAGACGGCTCAACCTACAAGATGTGGTATAGCGCTGACGATGGGTCGGGAAAGAGAAAGATAGGCTACGCAACCTCGACTGATGGCACTTCATGGACGAAGTATGCCGTGAACCCGGTTTTGAACTTGGGCTCCGCAGGCAGCTGGGACGACGAGGACGTCGACCAGCCTTGGGTGATCAAGGAAGACTCCACTTACAAGATGTGGTATAATGGGAATGACGGGACCACCCGTAGAATAGGGCTTGCAACATCCAGCGATGGAATCTCATGGACCAAGGCAACAGCGAAGAATCCAGTACTCTCGCCCGGAGGTGCAGGTCAACCCGACGACGTCGACGTTATGGGTCCGACTGTAATCAAGGAGGAGTCTGGTTACGTAATGTGGTACACAGCCAATGACGGGAGCCAATATAGGATCTGCATGGCGAGTTCCCTTGACGGAGGAACGTGGTCGAAATATGACGGAACTCTAGGTGGACTAACAGACATTGTACTCAACGTCGGGGCGGCTGGTTCTTGGGACGATGAGTGGGTCTCGGAGTCCTCAGTGTTGAAGTCAGGAGATTTCTACTTTATGTGGTACGCGGGCTATGACGGATCGACACATCATAAGATAGGCCTCGCCTACTCCACGACAGGTAAGAGCTGGACCAAATATGGTGGAAATCCCGTGCTGGATGCGGGTTCAGCAGGCGCTTGGGATGACATTATGGTGCGCGGGACATGTGTCATCCAAGACCGCTTGGATTTCAAGATGTGGTACACCGGGTCAGACGTTTCAGACGCAGCTACACGACGGATAGGATACGCAGAGAACCTCATGCGGATGGCGGGAGGGATGGGCTTGATCGACGCGCCTCAGAACACAGTCTACTACATCTACCCGGACTATCAGGGAACTAAACCTGCAGGAACCTCGTACGCCTCGCTAAGCGACTGGACAGCGCTAGGAATGTTGATAGGTATGAGTACGAACGGGCAATACATCACCACGGATACTCACACCTCGGTGGTAAGTTCCTCCACGGGTGGACTCGTCGTTTCAGGTTCGTTTTCTGCTGTGATATGCGGTGGACGGGCTGTTAGCGGCCCTACCAAATTCTACGAGACCACCGGAGCGGCGACGCCAGCCTACTTCCAGCTGGTTGGCTCCACATGCTACTTCTACTCTCGCTCAACAGGGACGGCGATAGCCGGAACTGGGATGGATATATCCGTCCTTTCCACCAACCAAGACATGTTCATCATAATGGCGTTCAAGTATGCGGCCAATGATAGAAACGTCATAATCCTCTACGGCTACGGTTGGAAGGGTAGCTACGCAGCCGCACTCTGGTTTAAGTATGGGACCGGAGCATGGGCGTTCGGTAGGCAAGGTATTCCTCAACTCGACAACGCCTACTACATCTTCAAATGGACCGACGCGAATGGAGACCTCTTCGTAGACCTCTCAGAGATCAGCCTTGTCGCTACAGGCAACTAGCCCCAGTAACAACTGAGCGACAACCCACTCCCACTTTTTTGGCGGCGTTTTTCCATCGAGAAAGGGAGAAGTCTCCTCATCAGGCTTGAGGATGCGTACATACTCTGAGCTCTCTGATAGAAAGATGGTGAGCGCAAACCCCCGAAGTTCGTTGGAGTGTCAATGATCTCTAACCTTTTCGCTCGATCGTTCTCTCGTGTTCGCGCCTCAGCCTGAAGTATTCCTTTTCATCTATTTTGCCTTCTGCTCTGAGTTGCTCCAGTTCGACCAACCGCCTTGTGGCCTCGAGATCCTCCCTCGTAGGCTCAAAATCCTCAACAGGTATTATCCTTCTCGATCTTCTTCTCAGCACCACATAGCCAGCGATGGCGGCCGCTCCACCTAGGAGCATCAGCCATATCACAGGGACGGGCCTTTGTTTCGCAACTATGACGAGGGAGGTGGAAGCGGAGTGTGATCTTCCTCCCCCGAATGCCACCACCAGTAATGTGTAGTTGCCCACAGGGGTGTCCGGAGAGGAAGCGACTGTCAAAGTGAGTGAGGCGTTCAGTTTCACAGATTCAGCGCTGAAGCGATGTGTGAGCCCTCTCGGGAGGGCGGATTCGAGTGTCAAGTATACTGTATCATTGAATATTCCAGCCTCAATAAGCCTAATGTTGAAAGTGGCGTTTTCGCCCTGTTCTATGGCGATGACACTCTGCGTAATGGTGACAGCAAAATCTCTTCTTGAAACCAGGAAGGAGGTAACAAACCGCCCGTCAACATATCCTTCCTTGCTTGCTGTGATATACAGCGTGTATGTTCCGACAGGGATGCGAGGGTTGAGGGCAAATGTGTCCGAAAAGCCGCCGTCCGCTGTAGACATGACTCTTGCTATGTGAATTGTGCTTCCCAGGGAATCCACGACCTGGATAGAGACGACACCTTCAGGAACTGCGTTCTTTCTCATGTCAGTCATTCTGCCTGAGATAGTCACGTTCTCTGAGACGACTAGGGAGACTTCGATGAAGAGTTGCGGGGACTCTTGCTGGGAGCTACAAATGACGGCAGATAAGACCAACAGAACCAGAAGCCCCGTCAAGCCCGCCGCCTTCATTTGCTTTCCTCAATCTGTTTCGTT
>Ga0315296_10005048_pt1 | contig 10645 bp, 13 predicted proteins | sample YL17G14_18_MG_FD_203921 | JGI IMG/M metagenome (GOLD analysis project Ga0315296, IMG submission 203921) | Sediment microbial communities from Yellowstone Lake, YNP, Wyoming, USA - YL17G14_18 | ecosystem: Environmental > Aquatic > Freshwater > Lake > Sediment | place: USA: Wyoming | collected...
CGCATATAATTCTGGTGTAAGTTTATTATGCGGGAGCTAGTTAAGGCTTTTAAGGCTCTGTCAGATGAGACCAGGCTGCGGATTCTCAATCTGCTGCTGGAGCGTGAATGTTGCGTCTGCGAGGTTATGCAGGCACTCAACATTTCCCAACCCCGTGCCTCGCGGAACCTGAGTGCCCTCTATGATGCGGGACTTCTAAAACTGAGGCGGATAGGACTCTGGGCAGTATATTCAATAGATAAGGAAAGCCTAGGAGAATACTACGTAGATTTGATTGAGGCAGTCAGAAAAGGACTGGAAGAGAACGAAACAGCCTTGCTGGACAGACAACGGCTGAGAAGCGCCAAGAGAGTAGGACCGGGTTGTATCCTCAGAACACAAAAGTAAATTTTTTTGTTCACATTAAATACGTATATGCGCATTTAGGAAAGGAATCGTAACATGCCACTAGTTATTGAGCTTCTTAAAGGTGGCGTGGCAGCACTACAGGACTACATCCTGGCCCACACGTTGACCTGCTTGGTGCCCGCTTTCTTTATTGCCGGTGCCGTCTATGCGCTTTTCCCCAAGGAGAAAATACTCCGTTATCTTGGTCCCAACTCCCCGAAGTATATTTCTTATCCTATGTCGGCTGTGGCTGGACTGTGCCTGGCTGTTTGCTCCTGTACCGTCTTGCCATTGTTTGCTGGGATACGACGGAGTGGCGCAGGTTTAGGACCGGCAATTGCCTTTATGTACATTGCCCCGGCCACAAATATACTGGCTATTATCTACACTGGTAAGCTAATTGGGCTTGATTTTGCCCTTGCCCGCATCATCCTGTCCATCACCTTCGCCGTCATCATCGGCATCAGCATGGATGCCCTATTCTCCGACAAGAAACTTAAAAAAGCGACTGATGACCCGCCCTCTCAAGCCTTCGTCATGAACGAGGGCAGCAATGTCTCAAACTGGCTCTGGGTATTCTTCGCCCTTCTGGTTGCCATATTGCTCTGGGGAGCCTCGTCCCTTATAACATTGACGGTGAAAGCGATCGGGCTTGCCGTGCTCCTTGTGGCGCTCGTGTTAGTAGTCAGGCACACGTTAAGCCGAAACGATGTGGTGAGATGGATGCAGGAAACGTGGTTCTTTGTCCGCACCATTGCCCCCCTGCTGCTCGTCGGTGTCTTCGTGGCTGGGATGCTCAGAGTTGTCATCCCGGCTGACTTCGTCGGTAAATATTTCGGAAGCTCAACGGTGGGAGCAACGCTGGCGGCAGTCCTGTTCGGAGTCGTCATGTACTTCCCAACGTTGGTGGAGGTGCCCATGGCACGGATGTTCCTAGACCTGGGCATGGGGAAGGGGCCTTTGCTAGCTTACCTTTTAGCTGACCCCGTCATCTCTCTGCCCAGTATTCTAGTTGTCCGTAAGCTTATCGGAACTAAGGGAATCTTCTGGTACATAGGTATCATAATAGTCTGCTGCACCGCCGCCGGACTGATATACGGCTTTGTCACCAGCTTATGACGCTTTAGCTGCCATGTGAGATAGAGCAAATTCGGTCTAAGGAAATGAGACGAGGAAACAAGAGCTTGAAGATACCGGATACCCGGTATGCCAAATGTCATATACTGGAGAGACCGGAATTCATATATAAACCGTATCTGAAGAAAGTACGACTATAATATCCAAGGTGAAAGGAGAGTTTCCATGGCAGAAGAAAAACACTGGCAGAAAGGGATGAAGACTCACGAGAACATAATATTCTCCTGCTTCGGCGGTATGTCCAACACAGGCATAACCAGCGCTCTAGCCAGCATGGAAGTAGTCAAAGAACTTGGACTTGAGAAGGTGGCTATCGGCTGCCTGGGCGGGTTGCCGCTGAAATTGGCAGGGGTTTTGGGCAAGACCGAGGCAGCAAGGAAAGTAATCACCGTAGATGGTTGCCCTTTTGAATGCAGCCGCAAGATTGTAGAGAGTGCCGGGTTCAAAATAGACAAGAGCATCGTTTTGGTTAGAGATATCGGTATGAAGAAAAAAGCTTTGCACGAAGATATCGACGGAGACATTAAGAGCCTCATGGAATATGTCTCGAATGACGAAGTACAGAGAGCAAAAGAGCTTATCGTGAAAACTATCCTAGAAACATGAAGAAGGAGGTTAAGAGATGAACATAAAGATTCTGGGACCTGGATGCGCCAGGTGCCAGCAGTTAGAGAAGATTGTTAAAGAGGTGGTAAAGGAACTTGCCATTGATGCCACCGTGGAAGAGGTCAAAGACATTAAGAAGTTTATAGATTACAATGTCATGATGACTCCGGGGCTGGTAATCAATGAGCAGGTGGTCAGCAGCGGTAAGACGCCTACAAAAGTAGAGGTCACGCAACTAATCATAAATGCCCTGGCCAAAGAAGAGCAGAAAAAGGGGCCTTAAGAAAAAAGTGAATTCTGCAAATTCCTTTCACGTCGCCATAGTGTGACATCAATCAAACTACAGACAAACTTACAATAGCTAGGAGGTTATGAAACAACATGAGCATATCGCTTAAGGCGAAGATATATTTATCTTCATTCGCCATCTTAGCAGTTGGACTGCTGTGCACTTGTGCAAACCCAGCTCCGCCAGCAACTCCGCCATCAAATGAATCTCCGGGACTATCTCAAACAGCTCCGCCAGCAAACGAGCCTTCAGGTGCGCCTGACATAAAAACCCCACCACCGAATCAATCTCCCAGTTCACCCGATAGGGTAGACGTGGTCTATTTTCACCGTCCCCAACGTTGCCCGACCTGTCTCTGCTTCGAAGAGCGTATTCGCTATGTCGTGAACACATATTTCCAGAAAGAGTTAAGTAACGGCAAGATGACTTTTGGTGTATACAACATCGGGGACAACAAGAATGCTGATATCGTCAAAAAGTATGGTGCTGTCGGCTCACAACTATTTATCAACACTGTGAAGGACGGCACTGACCACATTAGAGACATACAGGACATTTGGTCCTGGGGTTGCAGAAGCAATAAAGAAGGCTTTGACCAAAAAGTCAAGAGCATTATCGAGCAAAGCCTTAAGGGTGAGCAGTAATGGACTTAGGCAGCATTCTGGGGAGTTCCAATATACCGGTGCTCACAGCGCTACTTTTGGGTTTAATAACTGCCATTGCCCCCTGCCCTCTGGCTACCAACATCGCCGCCGTAGCCTACATCACTCGCAACGTTACAGACCGCAGATACGCGGTGATAACCGGCTCCCTCTATACCCTGGGGCGCATGTTTTCCTATTCTGTTCTCGGCATTCTCATAATGGCGGTTGGTATGGAAATTCCCTGGGTCTCCGCAGTCATTCAAGACGTCGGCGAACAGGTCTTGGGGCCGCTTCTTATTGTAGTAGGACTGCTTATGCTTTTCATCGACAGAATCTCTTTCGGCACCGGAGGCGGCAAACTTGCTTCACTGGGAGGCAAAGTAGCCAGCTGGGGCATGATAGGCGGATTTCTGCTGGGTGTCATTTTCGCCCTGGCGTTCTGCCCCTATAGCGCAGTCCTGTTCTTCGGGGCACTGATGCCCATAGCCCTCAAGTCCAGTGGCGGTGTGGCACTACCAGCAGTATTCGCCATTGGCACCGGGCTGCCAGTACTGATATTCGGCACGCTTCTTTCCCTGGGTGTAGCTGGTATTGCTACCTGGCTTAACGCCATAACTCGTGCTGAACGAATCATTCGTATAATAGTCTCCATCATCTTTATAGGGGTAGGCATATACTATGTGGTGCTGTGGATACAATCCTTAGGTGCCCAAGCATAAGATAGGAACAGCCTAATGCTTAAAGTCAAGCCGCCGGATGGTTATCCGCCAGAGGAAGGTCGTTACGTCAGAGGTAACGACTATTCTCCGGTGGCGGTTTGCGTAATTCTGGACACCTTCGACTTCGCTATACCGCCCGAATTGAACGAGCTGGTGATGTCTGCGGCTGATTCCGGTGCTGCCCTTTCTGGAATGCTGCAAACTGAGAACATAGGGTTGGAGAAGATGATTTGCAATATCGTGGCTAATCCGAACATCCGCTACATTGTGCTTTGCGGCAGAGAATCATCCGGCCATCTGCCCGGCGAAGCGCTACTGGCACTTAAACAAAACGGCATCGACGAAGCTAAACGCATTATCGGCTCAAAAGCCCTTACACCATACCTTTCCAACATCCCTACGGAACTAGCAGACAGGTTCAACCAGCAAATAGTCAGCATCATCAATCTATTGTGCAAACCAGGGGAAAGAGACACCAATGTGCCCGGATTGAATCCAAAAGTGATTGAAGAGGCGGTTCGTGGCTGCTACCAGGAGGCACCCGTGGTAGTCATGGGCTACACGCTTTATGACATGGGTGCCTATCCCGAACCGGCTATACTTCATAAAATTGTGGCTAAATTAAGCCAGCCGCAGCAAGCCATCGAACCCGGCAAATCGAAGATGGGCATGGGGCTGGTGCTGCATAAGCTACTGCCCCAGACCGATTGCCAGAAATGCGGCAAAAAGACCTGCCTTGCTTTCGCCATAGACCTGGCCAAGGGGAAGCTTCATCTTGAGGATTGTCCCTGCCTGGACCAGCCTGAATTTGCTGAAAACCGCAAGGCTTTGGCTAAACTTTTAGCGTGAGGAGTGAAAACTATGGTAAACCAGCCGGAATCTATGATTGGCAAGCTATCAATATTAGACCGTTTCCTGACGCTCTGGATATTTCTAGCTATGGGCATAGGGGTAGGCCTGGGCTACTTCATACCCGGAGTAGCTAACTTTATCACCCTGTTCCAGGTCGATACCACTTCTATACCTATAGCCATCGGGCTAATCCTGATGATGTACCCGCCGCTGGCCAAGGTTAGGTATGAGGAACTGCCTCGTGTATTTCGTAATTGGAAAATAGTCGGCCTATCTTTAATACAGAACTGGCTAATTGGCCCAGTACTGATGTTCCTGCTGGCTATTATTTTCCTGCGCGCTTATCCCGATTACATGGCAGGCCTCATTATGATAGGCCTGGCCAGATGTATTGCCATGGTCATCGTCTGGAACGAGTTGGCCAAAGGTGACACCGAGTATGCCGCCGGACTGGTAGCTTTAAACTCCATCTTCCAGATACTGTTTTATTCGGTTTACGCCTACGTTTTTATAACGGTTTTGCCGGTATGGTTCGGCTTAAAAGGCGCGGCTGTAGACGTAACCATTGGCCAGATAGCCCAGAGTGTTCTTATTTACCTCGGGATACCGTTTTTCGGTGGCATGCTCACCCGTTTCGCACTGGTCAGAGCCAAGGGACGCCAGTGGTATGAGACGGTGTTTATACCCAGGATTAGCCCCATTACCCTGGCAGCTTTATTATTTACCATCCTTGTCATGTTCTCCCTGAAGGGTGAAATCATTGTCCAACTGCCGCTGGATGTCGTCCGCATTGCCATCCCGCTTCTCATATACTTTGTGTTAATGTTCCTGGTATCGTTTTACATGGGCAAGAAGATAGGGGCCGATTACTCCAAGACAACGTCCATTGCCTTCACTGCCGCCAGCAACAACTTTGAACTGGCTATTGCCGTGGCTGTGGCGGTGTTTGGCATCGGTTCAGGGCAAGCTTTCGCTGCCGTTATTGGCCCACTGGTAGAAGTGCCGGTATTGATAAGTTTGGTCAATGTAGCTCTGTATTTCAAGCGAAGATTTTTTGCTTCTGAGGAATTGCCAGCTAATCCCCACTCCAAATAAGAGGAGCGATGAAAATGAAGTTTGCTCGACTCAGTTACCGCCCACAATGGGCAATTCTTTTGGCTTGCCTGGCTACTTTAATGATCGTTTGCAGTGCCTGCACTACGCCCACTGTGCCACCGCGACATCAAGAACCACAGAATGATGCGCCAGTTATTCTTTACCTAAGAGCTCAGAAACAGATTGCGCCATTGGAGACTTCACAGATTAGGTGTTTTACCGCTGAAAGCAATGACTATATATTAAATTATGAATGGTCGGCCAAGGGAGGGCAAATTCAAGGGAAAGGAGATGTCGTTGCCTGGACTGCCCCTGATACCACTGGTGAATATACCATCACGGTTGTTGTAAGCAATAGTAAGGGTGGCAAAGCTACCAGCTCAGTAACTATCCTTGTAACCCATGAACCTAATCGTCCCCCAATTGTTCACAGTGTGACATGTCCAGACTGCACCAACGGGACAAAAGCTTCAAAGTGGAAAACATATTCTATCTTATGTGATACCTCAGACCCGGAAGGCGATAACCTGACTTACCAATGGTCAGTCACTATCGGTAAGATTATTGGCGATGGTCGCCTCGTCACTTGGCAAACTTTTGACGAGTCTGGATACGCTGTTATCATGGTTAAAGTAAGGGATGATAAAGGCAACGAAGCTGAAGGCAATTTGGCCATTAACATAAGTTGTTGTAATTAACGGAATCACCACGAAGCGGAAATAGTAGAACATTAGGCTAGGTGTCTTTAATTCTGATGCTACCAGAGGAGTACAAGTACTTGACAAAGCTATACGGACTAGACTATAATTCGAAACATGTCGAATTTTCGCAATGACGACTCCGAGCGACTCGCTGGCGCATTCAAGGCACTGTCGAATCCACACCGCTTGAGCATCTTCATGCGCCTCGCTTCATGCTGTTTGCCTGGTGGAACCTGTAACACAGACGCTGATATGCGCGAGTGCGTAGGGGCAGTCGGCAAGAATCTGGGGCTGGCGCCTTCAACAGTCTCTCACCACATTAGGGAACTCCACAGGGCAGGCCTAATAAAAATGAAGAGGCGTGGACAGACTGTTGAGTGCTGGGTTGACCCCGAGACACTAGATTCGCTGGCTACGTTTTTCAAACAGCCTGTCAACGTTTGACTTCTTGTAGAGATAAAAGGTTCGAAATATGCCGAATAATAGCAAAAAGGAGACTAGGTAATGAAACACAAAGCTTCTAATAAGACACCAAAAAGACAGTGGTGGAAGATCGCTGGTTTCACTTTAGGAATACTTTTGATTGCAGCTGCCGCAACCTATGCCCTGACAACACGTAACAGCGCCGCTTCGAGTGGACTTTCGGGCAAGGGCAATGTGCCGTCAATAGGATCAAACACGAGCCAAAGTGCTCCTGCCGCAATGGGCGTCGGAGACTTGAAGTGGGTAAAAAATCTCGCTGCTAAATTTACTGACCACGATTTCATTTTCGTGATTCTGCCAGAAAATGACGGCAATTCAACTGAAACACTTTCTAAACGGGTGTCTGACGCAGCAGCAAAAATCGAGGCCAGAGGCGTACGAGTTGAGACTATAGCCCTTAGCGCCAGCGACCCGGAACTTTCAATTACGATGGAGCGATTGGCTATTGGTCAGTTACCAGCCGTTCTGGCTATTACCAGCGCCGGCAACGGAGCCATCATGATGGGTGACATCACAGAAGGAAAGCTTCTGCAGACATATGTGACGCTTTCCCAGCCCGTTTGTGCACCAGGTAGCTCCAGCGGCTGTTGCCCTTAAGGGAAGTGCCAATGGAAGAGTGGATTCAACAAGTCTTTAATGCCTCACAATTTAGCATCTTAGTCCTGCCAGCCGGATTCCTCCTGGGCATAATCACCGCATTTGGTTCCATTGCCTGCTGTGCTCCCCTGATGGCTGCTGTCATCGGATATGCTGGCTCCCGTGAGGATCAACAGCAGAGGGATATATTTGTCATAGCCGGCTTTTTTATGCTAGGGGCAGTCCTTTCCTTAACAGCAGCGGGATGGCTTGTCGGTTACATCGGACAGGCGGCAGGGAGTACGTTTGGCCTTTACGGCAAGATATTCATCGCCATCATAACGATTTTCTTCGGGTTTGCAGCGCTGAATCTGCTACCATTCCGCCTTCCGACATTCAGCCCTATCAAGCGAAAACTGCCCACGGGACTGTTAGGAGCCTCAATTTTCGGCCTTGCTATCGGTGGTGGCAGCACAGCCTATACTATGGCCTGCTGCGGTCCACTGATGCTACCGGTAGTACTAGGATTGTCCATTTTAAAAGGGCAAGGGGGATGGGGCGCCCTAATACTCGCTATGTTTGCCATAGGATATAGCCTGCCTATGGTGGCAGCAATATTAGGTATAGGACTTGGCAAATTGACTGGAATTGCCAATAAGGTCGCAGGGCCTATTCGCATAGTGTCCGGCATCTTGCTGCTCGGTGCAGGCGCCTGGCTATTGCTAACGCTGTAGGGTCGTTCTCCTACGGCCGAATTACAAAGAAACGGAGAGTAAGAGATTTATGGACAAAAAAATTATCATCTACGAATCTGCGATGTGTTGTTCCAGTGGAGTCTGCGGCCCCAGCCCCGATCAAGGTCTGCTTGACTTACAGAACGTACTTGAAGAAATTAAAAAGATGGGCTCTGAAGTTGAGCGTTATAGTATCACACAAAGCCCCAGGAAATTCAGGGAAAATCCGCAGGTGATTAGGCTGATTCAAGAGCAACAATTGAAAGCATTGCCGATCACTACCTTTAACGGGAACGTTGTGAAATCTGGTAGTTATCCCACATTAGAGGAACTTAAAAAATTATTAAAAGACGGCGTCGATCCTAGCCACGTTCTTGCTGAGGAGACGAGCTCAGAAAAGGGGTGTTGTGTCGGACAAGATTTCTGCGATATCAGTTGCGCACCTAGTTACAGAGATGGTGTTCGCAGCGACGTGGAAAGCAATTGCTGCTAATACCAACTCGCTCTTAATATGCTCAAATTCAGGAAACCGCCAGCTTACTACAAGAAAGGTTAAAAATGAACAATAGTATGAGAACTAAATTCTATTTCTTTTCTGGCAAAGGCGGCGTTGGAAAAACTACTATGGCCGCCGCCAGCGCTACCTATCTTGCAGGTCTTGGTAAAAAAACGCTCATCGTCACCACCGATCCTGCTTCTAATTTAGCTGATGTGTTTGAGCAACCTATCGGCTACCAAATTACTCCAATCCAGAATCTGCCAAACCTTTTTGCATTAGAGCTTGATCCTGATAAAGCAACTAATGAATACAAGGAAAAAACTCTAGCACCGCTAAAAGGGCTTATTCCGAATGAAAGCTTTGCTGTCCTTGAGGAACAACTCAACTCACCCTGCACTGCTGAAATGGCTGCCTTTGAGCGCTTCACGGATTTTTTACAGGAACCAGATTATGAAGTAGTTATTTTCGACACTGCTCCTACAGGTCACACGCTGCGCCTGCTGGAGCTTCCAGTTGCCTGGAGCGGTGTTATCGAAAAGGCCGCCAAAGATGGGGGCAGCGGGCAAACATGTATCGGGCCAGCTGCAGCCCTGGCAGAATCAAAAGAAAAATTCGACCGCGCCATCACTGCTATGCGTGATTCAAAACAGACTACCTTTATTTTCGTTTTAAGGCCAGAGGCAACAGCTATTTACGAAGCTAAGCGGTCCATTACTGAATTGACAAAGCTAGGAATCCAATCACAAGAGTTGATTGTTAACGGCATCTACCCTCAAAGCGCATGCGATAACCCATTTATGCTACGACGATTTGCCAAACATCAAGAGTTCTTAGTGCAAATAAAACGCGGCTTCTCAGTACCTGTAACACTAATGGAACTGGAAGCAAATGAAGTTAAAGGCAAGGAATCATTGTTTAAGATCGGGAAGAAGCTTTATGAGAAACCAGTAAAACTGGCCGACTATTCACCCCAAATAATAGAGGCAAGACATCATTTCTTGATCCAAGATTACCCGAAAGTAAATAGCACTATTAACCAGCTCCTTGTTCCCCAAAACGGTTGGAGAAGGACAATTTTCTTTGCAGGCAAGGGCGGAGTCGGTAAGACATCAGTTGCAGCAGCTACCAGCCTTTGGATAGCAGACAAAGGGTATAAAACGCTGCTGTTAACTACAGATCCCGCATCCCATTTGGGGCAGATCTTCGAACAAACAATCACTGATAAGCCAACAGAGATAAAAGACGAAAGGAACCTATGGATGGCTCGTATTGATGCGCCAAAAGCGGCACAAGAGTACAAAGAAAAGGTGCTTGCCGAAGTCAGGCAAAAATACAACAAGGAAAGAGTTATTGCGATCGCAGAAGAGCTGAATTCGCCTTGCACAGAGGAAATGGCAACCTTTGAGAAATTTATCGAGTTTGCCACACGGAAAGACTTCGAGGTGCTGGTTTTTGATACAGCTCCCACAGGGCACACCCTGCGTCTTTTGAAACTGCCGGTTGAATGGAGCAAACAATTAGAAATAAAAATTTTCACAACAACCGATGACACTGAAGCGGATAGAATTACCAAAGCTCGGTTCAGAGAAGTAATCGATATGATGCAGGATACCAATCAGACTACTTTCAGTTTTGTCATGTACCCGGAAAGTACCCCCATAGAAGAAGCCAGCCGGGCAATGGTAGACTTGTCAAGCATCCACATTCAGACAAGTTTAGTAGTGGCCAATCTTGTCTTGCCAGGCTCTATTTTAACTAACAACTACCTGAAACAAAGGAGTACAATGCAAGATAAATATCTGAAGGAAATGTACAAACGGTTCTCTGCACTAATTGTACAGCTTCCGCTTATGGCTGATGATTTAATCGGCAAAGAAAAATTAAAGCAAGCCGGATTCATGCTTTATGGAAAGTAATGAAACC
>Ga0315296_10005049_pt1 | contig 10643 bp, 12 predicted proteins | sample YL17G14_18_MG_FD_203921 | JGI IMG/M metagenome (GOLD analysis project Ga0315296, IMG submission 203921) | Sediment microbial communities from Yellowstone Lake, YNP, Wyoming, USA - YL17G14_18 | ecosystem: Environmental > Aquatic > Freshwater > Lake > Sediment | place: USA: Wyoming | collected...
ATCCGTCTTCTTCCACTAGGGCCTGATTGACCCTGAGCTCCAGATACTCTGGCTTGCTGATACCTGACAGGAAGGTTCCCGAACTGACTTGCTGTGACGTATCTTCGCGGATGTCACCCACGGTCTCGCCCACGGAGGCACCCAATGTGAGATCCAGATTGGTGCTGGGATCAGCATCGATGGCCAGCACCGGCCCTCTGCTTCTGTCAACGAGATATCCAATGAGGAGGGCCGACACCATAGTCTTCCCAGTGCCGCCCTTTCCAGCCACCGCTATGATTTTCGCCATCTCAGCTCCATTCCAAGACCCCAAGCCTGGCTGTGCGCCGTACCATCACCTTTGTAGACTGCAAGGACCCACGAGGAGGGGCAGAGATCAGGACTCGTCCTGCAGCAGGGTGTAGCCGCTGGTTACCTCAGCAATCCCTGAGATGGTGGCCCGGACCGAGCAGTACTTCTCTTCCGAGAGCCTGATCGCCCTCTCGACTGCCTCTGTCGAGAGCCCGCGCCCGGTAATTCTATACTCTACATGGATCTTTCGAAACGTCCACGGCGGATCAGGATCTTGTTCGCCTGTCAACTGGATCTCCAGGCTGGCCAGGTTCTGGCGAGCTTTCTTGAGGATAGAGACCACATCCACACCGGTGCAACCGCCGAGTGCTATGAGAAGCAGTTCCGAGGGCTTCAGACCCGTACCGTTCTCTTCGTCCTGAGTGGACATGACCAAGCTATGCTTGGTGCTGTCCGTGCCCACAAACTGTCCACTACCTGTCCATTTGACCATCGCTTCGGCCACGATCTCCTCCACCTTCGTCGCTGTCGTGCCGCGTCTCGTCCCTGGAGAATGCCTTGACAAGGGAGAGCGTACTATGGCCTTGGCAGATGCGACCTCGCCACAATTGGCACTGCTGCGTTATCCTCCTGGGACGAGACACGACCTGCCGGAAGCTCGGCTCTGGTATTGTGCGCCAGGTTACTATTGCTGCTTCTCCCTGCTGGGGACGGACCTGGTTGTGGCTTTGGGTGATTGTCAAGGCGCCGTGGCGACCAATGTCCTGACCGGCTCAGCACCGCCTCGGTCACTCGTCCACTGCTGCATCTGGCGTTGCAGCCTGGCGCGCCCGCAACCGTTCACTCTCGCGCCGCTATTGTAGGCGGCGGTTCGCCAGTCCGGGGGACTTTTCCCCGATGCCCGTTCTGGACGCGCTTTGCGCGGAGTACTCGCTGGTCCTGAGACGGGTGACTCCAGCGCGCGGGTTCTATTCTACCTTGTAGACCTTGTCGCCGGGGCGTGCCTTCTCGTCGAGTTTGAGCGCAATCTCCTGGCCAGCTTCGCCCTTCTCGATGGGCTGGTGCTCGACTTGCAGGGAACCTACCTGCTGCTGAAAGTCGCGCTCGCCTCCCGTGATGCGAATCTCGTCTCCCAGCTGAAGCGGCGCAGTGAGCTGGATGACAGCCACTCCCATCTTCGAGAAGTAGTTGGTTACCGTGCCGATTTCCTTCTCCGCCATTGTGGTCAGCCTCCCTTCGCGCTGGACTGTGAATCACTCACTGCTATCGAATCCAGGCCTCGTGCCTGTTCGTGAGGAGCGTTTCGTACGTGAGCAACGCCTCCTGTGCGCACTGCTAGCCCATGGTCCTCACCGTCTTACGTTTGTAGCCGCCTGGCACGACCATGGCGAACCTTTAGCCGTGACCGGCAATGCTCTCCTCACGGTGTGCCGAGGTCGTCAACGCTGGTGTCTACGTACTTGTCCCCTTCTTCAATGAGCATGATGGGGATGCCGTCTCGTATAGGGTACTTGCGGCGACAGTCGTCATTGGTGCAGACCAGCCAGGTCTCCTTGACGAGTTCAACTTTGGTCTTGCAGGCAGGGCAGGCCAGAATGCGCAACAAATCGTCACTGATCATTTCCGTGTCTCCTCTCTGTCTCCCACGCAGTGTGTCGATCATAGGTAGTATAGCATTTCCCGCGTCGAAGCTCAAACGTTGCGCCCTCAGGTGGAGTGGTGGCGTGCCAGATTGGCCGCTGAAGTCTCGGCCGCTGTCTGGAACGAACTGTGCAAGATGGGCTCGGTGCACTCCGGATGCGCGTGTCGACATGGCAGCACCTCGTGGGCTTGCCTGCGCCGAGGCAGTGTGTTATGATTTAGTCGATAGGCAGATAAAGCACGTCCTCTGATCGGGCGGGGAGTGCCAGGTCGCGCCGTATTTCGTGCGCGCCAGGTTCCCGCACGGAATGAAGGGGACGGACGTCTAAAACAAGAGAAGGAGTACGACAATGGCAGTGGTAGAGATGAAAGAGTTGCTTGAGGCGGGTGTGCATTTTGGGCACCGAGTCAAGCGGTGGCATCCCAAGATGCGTTCCTACATCTTCACGGAGCGCAACGGTATCCACATTATCGACATTCAGCAGACAGTGAAGCGGCTGGAGACCGCCACGGAGTTGATCGGACAAGACATCAGTGAAGGCGGGATGCTCTTGTTCGTGGGGACCAAGAAGCAGGCGCAGGAGAACATCGCCGGGGCAGCGCAGAGGTGCAGAATGCCCTACGTTAATGAGCGCTGGCTCGGCGGCACACTGACCAACTTCCGCACGATTCGGCAGCGGATCGACTACCTCATCGACCTTGAACGGCGACTAGAGAGTGGAGAGTTCCAGACGATGACCAAGAAGGAGGTGCTTGGCCTGGAGCGGAAGATGAGCAAGCTGAATCGAAGGCTAGGGGGCATAAAGAGCATGGATCGTTTGCCTAGCCTGGTCTTCATAGCGGACGTGCGGCGCGAGCAGATCGCTGTCAAAGAAGCGAACAAACTCGGTATTCCCATCATAGCCATGGTGGACACCAATTGCGATCCGGATCCCATCGACTACGTGATCCCTGCTAATGATGACGCTATCAGATCGATCAAGCTCATATCCAACAAGCTGGCTGATGCAGTCGTTGACGGACAGCAGGTCCGAGCAGCTCTGTTGGTAGAGGAAGGGGAGGAAACCCAGGGGCCGGCAGAGGAATGGGGCGAGTACGCGAAAGATGAGCACGTGCCGGTTGCCGCCGAGGAGTCTGCAGGGGAATGGCAGGCTTCAGACGTTGAGCCGGAGGAAGATGACCTAGAGGGTGCCGAGGATCAGGAAGTGACCGATCGAGAAGAGGCGCCTATCTGAGCGCAGAGTATGAGAATGCGGAGCAGATTGACGAGGGAGAATAGATGGCTATCACGGTTGACATGGTAAAGGAACTGCGAGAGCGCACTGGCGCAGGGGTTCTTGATTGTAGAAACGCCCTCCAGGAGGTAGGGGGGGACTTCGACAAAGCGGCGACGTTGTTGCGGAAGAAGGGCTTGGCCATCGCGGCGAAGAAAGCGGAGCGTGAAGCCAAGGAGGGGTTGGTGGAGGCCTATATCCACGGCGGGGGCAGACTTGGAGTGTTGCTGGAGTTGAACTGCGAGACCGATTTCGTGGCGCGAACAGCCGACTTCCGGGAATTGGCCCATGATCTGGCCATGCAAATAGCGGCTACGAACCCCCAGTATCTCACTCCACAGGACATACCCACAGACGTCCTGGAGGGGCAGCGACGGCGGGAGCGCGAGCAGGTGGAGGGCGACAAACCAGAAGAGGTCGTGGAGAGGATCCTGGAGGGGAAGCTGAAGAAGTACTACCAGGAAGTCTGTCTCCTGGAACAACCCTTCATCAAGGACGAGGGTGTCAGCATTCGCGAGTTGATGACAGCCAAGATAGCGAAGTTGGGAGAGAACATCAAGGTCCGGCGCTTCGCACGATTCGAGCTAGAAGGTGCATAGGAATCTGGGGAGTCAGTGGGCCTTGTGATGTCTAGGTGTCGGGCCAACCTGACGCAATGGCCGCCCAGCACCTGGGCCGCAGTGGATTGCAGTGAACGAGGGCGCGTTGAAGTATAAGAGAATACTCCTCAAACTTGGAGGCGAAGCGCTTGCTGGGGTGGATGGTTATGGCATTGATGCCAACAGACTCGGAGAAGTCGCATCCATCATCAAGGAGGTCAAGGACTCCGGCGTCGAGGTGGCCATCGTCATCGGTGCAGGGAACATATGGCGTGGTCAGAACGGCATAGCCAAGGGAATGGATAGGTCCACGGCTGACCATATGGGCATGCTTGCCACCGTGATCAACTCTCTCGCGCTGCAAGATGCTTTGGAGAACGTTGGGGTGACCACGCGCGTCCAGACAGCTATCGAGATGCGCGCGGTGGCCGAGCCGTACATCAGGTTGCGAGCGATTCGACACCTGGAGAAGGGCCGTGTGGTGATCATGGGCGCTGGAACAGGCAATCCGTACTTCACCACAGACACCGCGGCGGCCCTTCGAGCGATGGAGGTTGACGCCGAGGTCTTGATCAAGGCCACAAAGGTGGATGCCGTATATGATGCTGACCCCAAGGTCAATGCTCAGGCGAGGAAGCTGGAGCGCCTGACGTACCTCGAAGCGCTGGAGTTGCGTGTAGGAGTGATGGATAGCACAGCCATCTCCCTATGTATGGAAAACAACTTGCCAATAGTCGTCATCAATCTCTGGGTGCCTGACATTCTGTTGAGAGTAGTGCGGGGGGAGCGACTGGGCACCCTGGTGTCCGCTGGTTGAGTAGTGTTGGCTTCTGGTGTGGAGGGTCCCTGATGATTGAAGAGGTGTTGCAGGAAACCGAAGAGCGGATGAGGAAGTGCGTTGAGGCATTGGAGAACGACCTGGTCAGTATCAGGACTGGTAGGGCGTCACCTGCGCTAGTGGAGCGTCTTCAGGTTGAGTACTATGGAACAAACGTTCCCCTGAATCAACTAGCCACCATCTCGGTTCCCGAGCCACGACTACTGGTGATTCGTCCTTACGATCCATCCTCGTTGCCCCAGATTGAGAAGGCTATCCTCAAATCCGACCTGGGCCTGACCCCCGGGAACGACGGCAAGGTCATCCGTCTGTCCGTACCTCGGTTGACGGAGGAGCGCCGTCTCGACCTGGTCAAGATGGTCCAGAAGCGGGTCGAGGAGGCCAGAGTGTCCGTTCGTAATTGCAGACGCGACGGTTTGCAGGACATGCGAGACTTGGAGAAAGAGAAGCTCATCTCCGAGGATGACCACTACCGTGGCAAAGACAAGATGCAGGAACTGACAGATCTCTACGTGAAGGAGATAGACGAGGTCGGGGAAGCCAAGGAACGGCAGATAATGGAAGTCTAGGGCGGGACATGTACTCCGTTGAGCCTCTATCATCCGTACCCCATCACATCGGCATCATCATGGACGGAAACGGCCGGTGGGCGCAAGAACATGGTTTGCCGCGGCTGGAAGGTCATCGCGCGGGCACGGAGAACATCCGACGCGTACTGCAGGCGTGCGGTGAGTGCGGCATCAAAGTCGTCACCATCTACGCCTTCTCCACGGAGAACTGGTACCGGCCTACCGACGAAGTACGGGGGCTGATCGGGATTCTGGAAAGGGTCCTGGAGAGCGAGGTCGAGAACTTTCATCGCGAGGGTGTGAAGCTGCGCCACATCGGAGACCTCGAAGGACTCTCTGACGGGTTGCGAAAGGCGGTGTTGGACGCTATCGAGCTGACGAAGGACAACGATCGGTTGACTCTCAACGTGGCGTTCAACTATGGTGGGCGAGCGGAGATAGTTCGTGGTGTCCGGAGGATGCTCGAGGATGGCGTACGCCCGGAGGACATCAGCGAGGAACTGTTCAGCCACTATCTCTATACGGAGGGATTGCCCGATCCAGACCTGATCATCCGCACTGGCGGCGAGATGCGGCTCAGCAACTTCCTCATCTGGCAATCTGCCTATGCGGAGTACTACTCTACGGCCACCTATTGGCCGGACTTCGACAAGGAGGAACTCACCAAGGCGTTGCGGGCTTACGCCCAAAGAGAGAGGCGCTTTGGCAGGCTGAAGGTGTAGATTGTCCGTTCTCCGCCGTCGCATCATAAGTGGTGTGGCATATGGGCTGATAAGCCTCGCGGCGGTGTATCTTGGCGGGGGGCCTTTTTTTGGAGCAGTGCTGGCCATGTCTCTCTTGGCCGGACGTGAGTACCAGCGGATGATCGCCCACGGTGGATTCCGGCCGCTCCCAGTCCTTCAGTATGGACTGACTGCGTTCCTGGTTCTTGGGGCCGCTCTGCTGACATCAGACCAGGTGCTCGGCGGGCTTGTGCTCATACTCGTCTCCTCTCTCGCCTGGCAACTGATCCGCACAGTTGGGTCGGAGCAGCCATTCTTGGATTGGACTCTCAGCCTGTCCGGATCACTATACCTGGGCTGTCTCTCCGGCTACTTTGTGAAGCTCAGGGGTTTGCCGGGCGGGCTGAACTGGATGATTCTGGCGTTGGCAGCTTCCTGGAGTTGCGATAGCTTCGCATACACCTTTGGCAAGCTTTGGGGTAGGCGCACCTTCTTTCCTAGCGTCAGCCCCCGCAAGACCTGGGAGGGCGCACTGGCAGGGTGGCTGGGAGCTACTGTTCTCGTGGCGCTGACGGGTCGTGTGCTGGGGTTGCCCCTTCCCTGGTCCTTGGGCCTTGGTTTCGCTACCTCACTGGCTGCCATCTCTGGTGACCTGGTGGAGTCGATGATCAAGCGACAGATGGGGGTGAAGGACTCGGGCGGGCTGGTGCCTGGTCACGGTGGCGTACTAGATCGTGTGGACAGTCTGCTTTTTGTGGTTGTTGTCGCATACTTCTACGTCGCCCTGGTACCCGGCGTGTAGTTGAGAAATGCACCGTAGTTGTCACGAAGGTGGGAGAATGCAAACCACTGTCCGTCGAGAGGGCTTTGCTCACGCGATGGGGGGGACGCGATGCAAGGTGTGACGCTCACCGGCGTCCTCTCCCTGGGCAATCTCATACTGGCGGCCGCCAACGTCATAGTGGCGTTTTCACTGTTGGTGTACATTCTCAGCCACAACCTACGCAGTTCCGTAGGGCGCGCGTTCTGCGCTCTCCTTGCCTTCGTCACGGTTGTCCACGCCGCTGATGTGGTGCTCATCAACGTTCACGAACCAGCCACGAGATTCATGTGGCTCAAGTTCCAGTGGCTGGGTATTGCCTTCATACCAGCTGCCTATGTCCACTTCTCCGATACCTTGCTCAGAACCACGAACTCGTTTTCACGTGTGCGTCGGGGGCTGGTGGCGACGACGTACCTATTCGGCACGATACTCGTGCTGCTCACTCTGTTCACCTCTTTGCTTGTGCAAGACGGCGTGGACACGTCCTGGGCAGTCTACTTTCAGGCTGGACCACTGTTCTGGATCTTCTCCGCGTACTTCTTCCTCGTCACCGGCATGGGTGTCCTCAATATCGAGCGGGCCCGTCGCAGGACAGTAACCTCGACGTCGAGGCGCAGGATGACGTACCTGGCGGTGTCATTTGTGGCACCCGCATTGGGCGTCTTCCCGTATATGCTACTCGCTAGTCTACCCAATCACTTCACGCCCAACCTCCTGCTGTTCATCGCGCTTGTGGGCAATGTCGGCATTGCCTTCATGACCGTCGTTCTGGCCTACAGCGTCGCTTTCTACGGGGCGCTGACGCCGGACAGAGTGGTCAAGCGGAGCCTCGTGAACTACTTGCTGCGCGGACCTCTGGTGGGCATCTGCTTGCTGGCACTTATGCTTGTGGTTCCGAGGGTGGAGAGCATACTCGGGTTGCCGCGCGACACGGTGCTCGTCTTCGCCGTTGTCGTGGGCATAGTACTGCTACAAGTGCTCATCAGCGCCGCTGCCCCGTTCATCGATCTGTTGATCTACCGGCGCGATAGCGCTGAGGTCACCTGGATTCGAGAGCTGGACACGCGTTTGCTCACCACCACAGACCTATCCCAGCTTCTGGAGAGTATCTTGGCCGCGTTTTGCGACCTATTGCGCGCCAATACCGGGTTCGTGGTGACGAAGCAGGAGGGCATGGCTCACGCACAGGCGGTCTGTGGCTCGCGCACTGCCGCCATGCGGTTCATCAGGGAGTCCGATCTGGAGGACATGGCGCAACTACTCGCGGGGGAAAACGGAGCGGAGCAGCCCAAGGGTGTCGCGGAGTTGTTCGCCGAACAGGGCGACTACTGGCTGCTGCCGCTGCGGACTCGCTCGCGTGAGCAGATCCTTGGCATACTGGGCATCCGAACAACCTTGGATCAGCTGGAGTTGACGGACAGGGAGGACGAGATCGCGTTGACCCTGATCGATCAGGCAGCGCTGGCGCTCGAGGACTGGCAGCTGCAACGAGGCATCTTCACACTGCTGTGGGAGCTGACCCCGGAGATCGAGTCCATACAACGCTGGCAAAGCCGTCCGCGCTACGTCGGGTCACCTATGTTGGAGCCCCTAGAGCACAGTCCCGTACAGGCTCCGGATTTCCCAAAGGCGGTCAAGGAAGCGCTGAGCCACTACTGGGGCGGGCCGGGGCTGACGGAAAGTCCGCTCCTGAGGATGAAGATCGTGCGGCAATTCGCACAGGAGAGCGGCCAGGTGCCCACGAAGGCGCTGCGCTCTGTGCTGTACAAGGCCATCGAGGCACTCAAGCCACCGGAGGGTCAACAGACTCTCACGACAAAAGAATGGATTCTCTACAACATACTGGAGATGAAATTCATCAGGGGTCTGCGGATCACTCAAATCGCCAGGCGCCTGTCCGTGAGTGAGTCGGACTTGTACAGGAAGCAGAGAGCGGCCATTGATGCTGTGGCGAAGGTGCTCACCAGCATGGAGGACGATAGCTGAGTGTCGAGGGTCACTCTCCACAAGGGCGACCTGACACGTGTCAGCGCGGACGCCATCGTCAACGCAGCCAACAATGCGCTGTGGATGGGTGGTGGGGTGGCTGGAGCACTCAAGCGAGCGGGGGGCAAGGAGATCGAGGAGGAGGCCGCCAGGCAGGGCCCAATCCCAGTGGGTGAGGCTGTGGTCACTGGCGCCGGAGCACTAAAGGCGCGCTATGTGATCCATGCTGCGGTGATGGCTACCGACATGGTAACAGATGCGGACAAGATCCGAACTGCCACGCAAAACAGCCTGCTCCGCGCTGAGGAACTGGGGCTCAAGAGCATAGCCTTCCCCGCCCTGGGCACCGGGGTTGGGGGATTCCCCTACAGGCGAGCGGCGGAGGTCATGATAGACGCGGTGAACGAGCACCTGGCTGGTGACAGCTGCCTAGAAGAGGTGCTCTTCGTACTGTATGGCGACGAAGCATTCGAGGCCTTTGAGAAACACCTGGGGGGACTGAGCAGTCCGACAAAGGGGACGATCTGAGGCCCGAGCCTCGAGGACCAGCGACCGCGAGTAGCACGAGGGAGGTTGAGACCCTCCGAAGCGGCTGGGGATAGCTGAGAGGGGCAGGCACGGCGGTCCAAGAGCGAGGGCCCGGCCCCTTGCCGGGACTGGTCGGGGACTGCGAGGGGGCTCGATGCGGGAGGTCCTGCGAATCCAGTGGTATACGAATTCCCATAGCTGAATGCGGAGGATTGCTCATCGTTTTCGATTCGGACAATTCATGTGTCGCCACTGCTTCTTGACGCGTCTTCAGTGACGTGGTATGATGGCTGCCGTGCCGATGCGAAGCTATCGTGAGGAGGTCACCCGATGAGATGGAAACTATGGTTGACTGGCGTGTTGCTGGTCCTGCTGTCATTGGCTATTGGACTCGCGGGCTGTGAGAGAGCGAAACCTGCTCCGACGCCCACCAAAGAAGCGCGCCCGACGCAGCCGACCGCCACGCCAGCCTCGCCGACAGGCGTTACGCCTGTCAGTTCTCCTGTGTCTTCTCCCCAGCCGTCAGTATCTGCCACCGAAGTGCCGTCGCCCGGAGAGACGGCGACAGCCGTTCCCTCTGAACCAGCGCCAACCGCTGAGGGACCATCCCCCTCCGTGCCTCCTGAGGGCGTAGAGCACGTCGTGGCCTGGGGGGAGACCATCAACATCATCGCCGCTCGCTATGGGGTCAGCGTGGAGGACATTGTGGCGGCGAACAACCTTGCCAATCCGGATCTCATCAGAGCGGGGGACGTGTTGATCATACCTGGCGCGTCTGCACCAGTTCCGCAGCCAGGGGTGCACATCGTGCGACAAGGGGAGACATTGCAGTCGATCGCCAGCATGTATGGCACAACGGTCGATGCCATAGCCAGAGCCAACGGGATAATCAACCAGAACTACATCTGGGTGGGTCAACGGCTAACCATCCCGGGCGGCGGCACAAGCGAGGCTGGGGGCCAGACGTACGTCGTGCAATCAGGGGACACCCTGTCGTCCATTGCCGTGCAATTTGGCACCACAGCGTGGGCGATTGCCGTGGAGAACAACCTTCCTAACGTGAACACCATCTACGTGGGGCAGACGCTGCGCATACCGTAGCTGGCCGGAGGAAGACGGGAGTCCGTTTCAGCCCGCGTTAGTACGTGTTGCGGCGCTGACTCTATGCGCTGGAATGTGGGTTGCTTACGTTTGGGGGGTCTAGGTGGTTTTCTAGGACGTCTCGGCGAGTGCGGGATGGCTGTCGGCCCTTTGTCCGGTGGCCGTCTCTGCTATAGGAGAGTGGTTTGAGCGAGGACACGATCTCTACTCGACGCGTGTACGAGGGCAGGGTGGTCAGTCTGCGTGTTGACCGGGTGAGACTGCCCGACGG
>Ga0315296_10005050_pt1 | contig 10642 bp, 10 predicted proteins | sample YL17G14_18_MG_FD_203921 | JGI IMG/M metagenome (GOLD analysis project Ga0315296, IMG submission 203921) | Sediment microbial communities from Yellowstone Lake, YNP, Wyoming, USA - YL17G14_18 | ecosystem: Environmental > Aquatic > Freshwater > Lake > Sediment | place: USA: Wyoming | collected...
TTGAGTGATGTAAAGCCCTCCCTAAAAGCTCAGGCTCTTGGGAAAGCCACAAAGCGAGATCCGAGACTCGTTGAACTCGTATTGAGAGAGGCCAAACGCGTAGTTAAGGCAACCCCAGAAATCTTGATTGTTGAAAACGCGCTTGGTTTTGTCTGCATTAACGCTGGCGTGGACAAGTCGAATGTACAAGGTGAAGAGGCGTTCGCTCTGCTTCCTATAGACCCTGACAAGTCAGCGCAGCAAATCCGCTCACGGATCAGAGACTTGACTGGAAAAGAAATGGTTGTAATAATTTGCGACACTTACAGTAGACCTTTTAGACGTGGTCAAGTTGAGTTAGCCATAGGCTTAGCAGGCATGAACCCATTTCGAGACTACCGTGGCCAAAAGGACTTGTTTGGCTATGTCTTGAAGGTCAAGAATTCCGCCATCGCAGATGAAATTGCATCTGCAGCGGAGATGCTCATTGGACAAGGAAATGAAGCAATTCCCGTGGTCGTTGTGAAGGGTTTCGACGGAGTCACAGCAACCGAAGACGCATCAGCGAGCGAGCTGTGCATATCAGAGAAAGAAGACCTGTTCAAAGGAACTCTGCCATAAGTGACACCTCATAGAGATTCAGTTTCAAAATGGCTTGCGAAAAGGCATTGTTCTCTCTGAATGACTAGCGCAGACCCATCTGCTTTGGTGAGCTTTATGGGAGCGTTTCTGATTAGGACAGCCGGAGTCTGCTCGCTTGATTCACCCATCATCAAGTGAGCTGCACTGGCTAAATCATCAGCGATAGCATGCGTGGTTATCAGAATGCTTCTGTCGTAAAGGTCCTTCTTGGTTCTGTAGTCTTTAATCGGCTCGAACCCTGCCAATCCGATGGCAATACCTGTTGTGCCCATTCGAAGAGGCGTAACGCGGCTATCAACAATCAAAACGCCAATGTTTTTACCAGTTCTCTTCTGCACCTCGTTGCGTATTTTCTCTGCTGCTCTATCGGGATTAGTTGGCCATAGAACCACATAGCCTCTAGGCGCATTTTTCTGATCAACGCCCCCGTTTGGAATTAGGATGTTGTTTTTCTGGGTCAGCAACGCTTTCGGCACTCCCCAGTAGACATGATCCGCTTCAAGTAGAACAACCTCTGCGAATCGAGGATCCAAACCGAACCTTGCTGCAATTTTCTCAGCTATCTTTGAAGGTCTCACCGAAATGAGTTTCCTGATCCTGTTTTCAGCAGTGGCTACTGCTTTACTCGCAAGGGCCAAGATGTCGCCGTCTTTTACTTCCAGGTTCTGCCCATTGATCGCTTTCAAAACCGCTGTCGTCAGATTGCATCGAGGTGTTACAAGATCCATTCGTATCTTGAGCAAATTCATGTCATGCGCCTCCGATTTCGAATCCGTAAGTTCGAACCGCCCTAATCAAAGGCGCACTCACAAGCGTTGCCAGCAGTGTCAATATGCCCCTTTCTAGAGGATAGACAAAAGCCAGGAGTTGCCACTGTGCTGTGCGCCAGAACTCGATGTGTGAGTTAACTGGAAAAACGAATATTTCAAACATTAAGGTTCCAGTCACTTGACCAGTCAGAGTCGAAATCATAGCTATAATTCCAATGCCAAGAATAGATTCTTGCACTCTTCTGTTTTGAATGAATCTGAAAGCCATGGGCGACGCTGGTGAAACCAAGATGATTAACCCGACGAGCTGAAACCAAATATACAAGGGATAAAGCCAAACAGGGCCAATAATTGGGAAAAAGGCCATAGCGGAGAGTAATAGCAGATAGAAGGTGGCTGACGTCCCGCGCTTGCCTCTGGCCAACAAGCCAGCAACGAGGGCTGAGGAACCTCCAGGTATAAAACTTACAAAGCCGAAAGCGCCCGATTGCGTTATGGTCCAGCCTACGAAACCTCCGATTGAAGCCGCTGCTGAGCCAACATATGGTCCTAGTAACATCCCTACGACTGGCGCCAAGACTGCCGCCAAAGTAATGAATCTACCTAGAGCACCGATAATTGGAAAAAGTGACACCGATGAGAAGACAGCGTACAAAGCCGCGAAGATGCACATAAGCGCTAGCTTCTTGGTTCCTAGATGCAACCCGACGCCCACCCTTCCTGAGACTGTTTAGAATAGGTTTATTTCGCTTGGGCTGAATAAGGGTTATCGAATATGAGGAAGATGCATGAAGGCCACGATTCTTGAATCAGTCATAGGCGTTCTCGGTTTTGACGAAAAGAATGCCCTAATTGATTACGTTTTATTTCCGAAAGACGCCAAGACAGTCGGCGAGACGATGTTAAAGATCGAGGCAGGCAGGATAGTTGACGAGCAAACTACGCTGATAGAGAGATTGAAGTCAAAAGGCTACACTTTCTTCATTGTTGAGAACAGCGAGGCAGCGCGCAATGCTCACGAGAAGCTCAAGATTGCAGTTGAGATCGCTCATCCATCAGAGGCTGGCGAGTCACTTCGTGCGAATCTGGAGCAGTTTGCCGTACAAACCGGCTTTGCTAGAGAGCCTAGCGAGTTGCTCGATTGGACGCATCGCGTTTCAATGGAAATGACAAAGCTGAAGGTCAGGAAAGCCGCTGAGAAACGCGACATGCTTGTGATCCAAGCCATTCAAGTTATCGATGATCTTGACAAAACCATCAATCTGTTTATGGGGCGAATCCGAGAGTGGTATGGACTACACTTCCCCGAATTGGACCGCTTGATCGAGAAACACGAAACCTACGCACGGCTGATCGCTGATTTAGGAAGCAGGGATGGCTTCACGGCTGAGCGACTGGAAAATGAAGGCTTGCCAAAAACCAGAGCTGAACAGGTTGCCGAAACTGCAAACAAATCCATGGGCGCAGGGCTAGAGGACAACGATCTAAGGCAGATGCAGACTCTGTGCCGAAATATGTCGCAACTATCTGACTCAAGACAAGCGCTTGAGGGCTACATGGACTCGTTGATGGACGAAGTTGCGCCGAACATCAAAGCCCTCGTGGGCTCGTTGCTTGGCGCGCGACTTATAGCTCTTACAAGTGGACTAGCCAACCTAGCGAGGATGCCCGCCAGTACCATTCAGGTCCTAGGCGCTGAGAAAGCCTTGTTTCGGTCACTTAGGACGGGAACTCGCCCGCCCAAGCATGGAATCATCTTCCAGCACACATTGATCCATGAGGCGAAGCGGTGGCAAAGAGGCAAGATTGCAAGAGCTATCGCGGGAAAACTTGCTATTGCTGCCCGTGCAGACGCTTATAGCGGCAAATACATTGGAGATGGCTTGAAGGCCGCGTTAGAACGAAGAATCACAGAGATTCAGCAGAAGTATGCGGAACCGCCTCCAGAAAAGCCGAAGCAACCGATGCCCAGCCATGCAGACAAGCACCACGTTGGGAGAATGAGACGTGGCCGTCGACGTTGAGCCGCATCCACGTTTCAGCGGAGTCTACTGTATAACCTTCGAAGACGGCTCCGAAAGATTGGCCACGCAAAATCTCGTGCACGGGCATGCCGTGTATGGAGAACGTTTGGTAAAACATAGAAATGCTGAGTACAGAACCTGGGATCCGTACAGGAGCAAGCTCGCAGCGGCCATCCTGAAGGGTTTGGAAACAGTTCCAATCGAGCCCGGTCACAGGGTCTTGTACTTGGGCGCAGCATCTGGAACAACAGCTAGCCACGTTTCTGACATTCTCGGCGAGGAGGGCCATGTCTACTGCGTAGAATTCGCGGCTCGTAGCATACGGGAGCTTGTTGACAACGTTTGCACTCATCGTTTCAACATGTCGCCTATTTTGGCTGATGCACGTCTGCCTGAAAAATACTCCGCGTTAGTTGGCAAGGCAGATGATATCTACTGTGACGTCGCCCAGCCTGAACAGGCGAAGATACTCGCAGACAACGCGGACAGATTCCTGAAACCCAAAGGCTGGACGATGCTTGCTGTAAAGGCCCAAAGCATAGACGTTACGAAAGAACCCTCTGAAGTCTACAAGCAGGAAATCAGAACTCTGAAATCTCGCGGTTTTGGAATTGAGCAAACCGTGCATCTGGAGCCCTTTGACAAGGCTCACGCCATGATAGTGGCACAAAAGATTGGCTGAAGCACGTTTTAAATTTTTCAAAACGGACGCTGTTTGCTGGTGAAATTGTCAATTTAAGGGTTTCGCTGAATGTTTATATGATCGTCTGCTCATGTTTGGCTTGTCGAGAGGAGAGTCGATGAGCCGCGAGGAGACGTTGAACGCCGCAGAGCACGTGCTGAAAAGTGCTGGCTTCAAGATCTCCGAACGATGTAGCTCAAGGCCAAGTTGCTTTTGCATGGCAGCCAGAAGATCAGAAGATCTGGCAATCATCAAGGTCCCCTCAGATCTTGGAAAAATCTCGTTGAAAGACGCGTTGCAGATGCAGGCCATCTCTTCTCTCTTTTCAGCCACGCCACTGCTTATCGGCAACGCGGCTCGGGAGAGACCACTTGAGGACGACACGGTCTACAGCAGATATGATATCTACGCTGTAACGTTGAAGACCCTGGATGATGTTGTTAGCCGCCGAATGATGCCTCTGGTTGAAGCTGGGCCAGGCGGATACTATGTAAGACTTGACGGAGAATCCATTAGGAAACGAAGAATGAAGCTTGGGCTGTCTGTGGGAAAACTTGCAGAGCAGCTACGGATCTCAAGGCGAACGCTGTACGGCTATGAACGTGGCATGGTTAAGGCTTCGGTTTCTGCAGCCTACAGCCTAGAATGGATACTCGGAATGCCCGTTGTGAAACCTATAGACATCTTCAAGCCTGCACCACTTGGTGCTGGTTTCTTCGCCGCAGCGAAACGCATGATCGTGAGAAACCGGTTTCTCAAGACTGTGATGAAAAGGCTAATCTTGTGCAACTTTAAGGTGGCCGCTACAACTCGGGCCCCGTTCGACTTCATCGCCCAACCACCAAACGCAGATGTCAAAATAATAGGCGGAGTGACACGCAGAGGAGAAAAGAGCATCGATGAAAGAGCGAAAGAGATACTTAGCATCAGCGAAGTTGTGAACGCTCGGCCACTTTTCGTAACAGATGGGAAACTTGTGCCCGAAATCGACATTCCACTAATCGATTCTGAAGAACTTGAGCGATTGCACTTGGCTGAGGATTGGGTCTCAAGATTCTAGGAACCCACACTCACAGATTAGACACGAAGCTTCTTTCATTTTTGGCGCTTAGCATCATGGCCTGACTCAGACGTAGCTATCTCAATTTCATCTGTCTGATTTTGGCTTTGCTTCTCAATTCTCTGGCTGGTTTCCAAGACTTGCGCACAAACCTCGGATAGGAACCGTGCGTGGCAAGCCATTTTTCGAGGAATCCAATGGTTTTTGGATCGGTTACGTATCCTGATCCGATTTCTCCGTACTTGTCTGAGAGCTCTTGTATCGCCCTATCGCGTTCAACTTTGGCAATTATCGAGGCAGCTGACACTATCGGGTACTTGACGTCGGCTTTATGTTCTGAGACTATCTTGACTTCAAATGCCAGTTTCTCAACTATATGCTCTTTGAACCTGTCAGCTAACACGTCTGATGCATCGACGTAGGCGATATCCGGTTTGAGATGCTCAATGACCTTAGCCATCGTATTTGCTTCCAATCGATTCAACCTGTGAAGTTTTCTGCCTGTTTCTACCACTCTGTCAATTTCCTCGGGCGACAGACTCTCTACACAATGCTTGAGCACAAGTTCCTTGATCCCAACCACCAATTGCTCGCGCCTTCTGGGTGAAAGCATCTTCGAGTCCTTGACGCCCAACAACTTCAGTTTGCTCATTTCTTTCTCTTCAAGAAGCACGCCAGCAATAACCAGTGGTCCGATGATTGGACCGCGTCCAGCATCGTCTACTCCTGCTACCAGCATGAACGTCTCAGCCTATCGCTTTCCTTGCTGTAGGTACTGGAGTGCGTTCTGGATAAGAATGTTATGAAGATGCTTCCTGTTTGCGAAATCAACCGTTACCATGAATACGTCATCTCGCTTCTTGACCGATTCTATGATAGGATCTCGTGCACTTTGGTGAATCACTCCTAGCACAAGCTTGCTGCTGTCCAAAGCTTCACTGACGGATTGTTTGAAAGCTTGTGAAAGCAGCTCCATCGGTCCAATCTCATCTATGATCACCACGTCAGCATCCCTCGATGCATTAAGAACTGCATTTGCACCGATAGAATCGAGGTCGCTGAGATTTACCCTGTATTTGCCCACTTGCGGACCTATAGGCTGGCTCACGTGTGCCAGCCAGCCTCTCCTATCTGTCCTGAAGTCAACGATCTCAAAGCCAACCCGTCCTCCTTCTTGTCTAATCTCCCTGCTGATCATGCCGCCAACGTGGTAGCCTCTAGCTTGGAGTCCCTCTGCCGTATTAAACAAGACTGTGGTCTTTCCAATGCCTGGCCGACCGGTAACGAAGAGCAACCGGTTCACGTTCACTCCTCTTCGCTTAACCTCTTCAGCAATGGCTTTTAAAAGATGACCTTACAGAACAATGGCGCAGACACAGAAGGTTGATGACTTGAGCTTTTGGTTTCCCACGGAAGTTGTTGAGGAAGGAAGGGTCGAATTCCTCGTGCCCAAATTGAAGGCTTTTGTGAAGGAAGCTTGGGAGTACGCACCATCCAAGGCGCCCGTTTTCTATAATCCAGCGATGGAATTGAATCGCGATCTAGCCGTGTTGGCGCTTCAAACGTATCAAAGACTGGCGAAGCGCGAGCTTGTCGCATGTGAGCCCTTGGCGGGTTGTGGTGTCAGAGGTATCCGATTCGCAAGAGAGGTTGAAGGCGTTCGAAAGGCTGTGGTAAACGACATCAGTTCAGATGCCGCTAGACTCGCCGAGTTCAATGTAAACATGAATGGCCTGGCTGACAAGGTTGTGGTTGACAATAAAGACGCCAACTTTCTGTTAAGCGGCTATGCGGCGCCTCGTAAGCGATTTGACTACGTTGATGTTGATCCTTTTGGCTCACCAGTGCCTTACATTGATTCCGCTTTGAGAGCGTTGCGAAATGGCGGCTTATTAGCACTGACAGCTACTGATATGGCGCCACTTTGTGGGGTGCACGCCAAGGCCTGTCTGCGGAAATACGGTGGGAAACCGATGCGAACTGACTATTGCCATGAGCTGGCTGTTCGTCTTCTGATCGGCTGCCTTGCAATGTTGGCGGCCAAGCACGACATTGGAGTCACCGCTGTATTCAGCTACAGCGACTATAATTACGTAAGAACTTACGCTATTGCTAGCTATGGTGCCAAACAGGCAGACAACAGCGTTCAAAAGATGGGTTCCATTCTGCATTGTTTTTCATGCTTTCACAGGGAAGACCAAAGCGGTCTGACTTCACCTCTTAGAAGAGACTGTCCTGAATGCGGCTCAAGACTTCAGGTTGCTGGTCCATTGTGGCTGGGATCGCTCTGGGATGAGGAATTCTGTGTCATGTTGGGCTCTGAGGCTAGGCTGAAGAGCCTGCGCAACAAGATCAAGATTCTCAAGATTCTTTCACTAATAACAGGAGAAATCCACGCACCAATCACATATTATGCCATTGACAAGTTGTGCGACAAGTTCAACCTGCCAGTCCCATCACTGTCCAAGGTGATTAAGGGGTTGACCGAAGCAGGTTTTCAGGCTGTTGCTACGCATTTCAACAGCAAGGCTGTTCGTACTAATGCGTCTGCAACAATCTTGAAGGTGGCATTGACCAGATTTGCTGAGGTTTCTGGTTCTCGGATGCAAGAAGCAATATAAGATGGCTTGTTGACGACTATTTTCAACGAGGTAACTCAGATTTGAGATTTGCCTGGTCTAAGTTGCGGCTTGTTCATATCTCGCTTGTCATCTTACTCACCACTACGGCATCTGGTCTGCTGATGTGCGAAGGGATTGCCCAACCGACGTCCAGCTATTTTTACAGATTTAATGTTGACCGAGACGGCTTCACAACCGTTGAGGTGAGCTTTAACAGCACAGAAACTTCGGGCGAGTCTTGGGTTTTTGTGCCGAAATTCCAAAGCTGGAATCATACTGAGACAAGCGGGCAGATCGTGCAGTCTGAATTAGTCGAAACGGACCAAGTCATAGGTCAAGACCTCTACTTCTACCAAGCCTTCAAGTTTGGCTACCGATCAACTGACCTTTTCATCATGACCATAAGGTTCGATTTCGACAATGGTGCCTTGATCATGGAACCTGTGCGGCGTGGCGTGTTCTATTCACCCCAAATAGGCTTCAAAGCCAACAGCGACGGGAACGCTGAAGTGCTTTTCGACCATAATTTCAAGGTCAATCAGGATCTTGCTATCGTTGTGGGCTCAAGCGTCACTTACCCCGCGCAGAAAGTTGAGCTGAATCGAGTGCTATTCACGCTTCAGGAAAACGTGGTTCGCCTTCAAGTTGAGTTTAGCGTGGATGCGGTTGCTGAGGTTCTCACACTTAGAAGCGATGATGATGAGACCTTCACGTTTAAGACGTTATCGCGATATGAAACCTATGCAATCAGCGTTTTGAGGTTTTATGACCGAATCTACAATCAAACTGCACGTCTATTCAATGTAACCCTGGAAAACGTGGTTGTTCAGTGGTTTCTGCCGGATTTCCAGAGCCTGCTGTCTGTGGGAGGTTTTGTCCCAGTGTTCACAGGCGGGTTAGGTGAAATCAACATCAACATTGTGTTCATACGCACAGTTAATGGTACGGTTGAGGACATAGCAATGCATGAGCTGGTTCATCGTTTCTTGGGCAAAGCTGGAATTCCGCCGAACGAGTTCTTATGGTTTCATGAAGGCATGGCTCAGTACATCAGTGTCAACATAGTCTCAAATATGGGCTACGAAGGCGCTGAGACAGAGAAGGCCAACTTGGAAAGTAGCGTCGAACGCCTAATTCAACTCTTGGGCGGCGAAGACTTTGGTTCAATAGGTTTGCAGCGATGGTCTCCTAGCTATCAGCCTTCAACTGTTGATGTGAGTTCGTTATATGCCGCCTCGTATTATGTGGCTAGTCGATTACCTCAAGTTGTCAGACGTGACGGGTTCGAGTACTACGAAGGCTTCTTCGAGCTGATAGGTAAGGTGCCGTCTGGACTCAAAGGAGTGAAGGTCAAAAGCATCAGCGAGTTAGCGTTCTACCTGAGTCAAGCTGCCAACGCATCTGTTGCGTTAACTCTCAAGCGTTGGGGATTCACTGTCGCTGACTTTTACGAATCTCCTGTACAAGACCTGATAGCAGAAGCAGGAAAGGCTGTCGGCGAAGCGAACCCGGTTTTTCAGCCATACAGTTTTCTTGCTGAGTATCTGTACCAGCAGGCATTGTCAAGCGCTGAGGCGAGTGATTGGAGCAGAGCCCAGAGTCTTCTTCAGCTAAGCATCACCCTAGCAAACCTAGCGCCCTTGCTCACCTTTCTCACAATAGTCGCAATTCTTGCGCTGCTGTCTTACGCTCTGGCTAGGCGTAGCAAGCGACAGCGGCTTAGCGTTCCTCCTCCACCGCCAGAAGTTCTGCAGTCTTCTGCTTGAAAGCTATTAAATAAATGCGGGCGCTGAATCAGGCGCTAAGTTTCTCGTAGATCTTCATACGTTGCTCTTCGGCTTTCTTCTTGACGTCTTCGTAGAGGTTGTTTCCATGCGAGTCAATCGCTATGGATAACGGTCCGAAATTCTCAACTTCAAACACCCAGAAGGCTTCGGGCATGCCCAAGTCCTGCAGCCATTCAACAGTCCTGACGTTCTTGATAGCCTTTGCAGCTAGTACTCCCGCTCCTCCTGTGAAGGCCCCATAAACCGCTCCATACTTCTGCATAGCGTCAGCGGTTCTCTTGCCCATGCCACCTTTGCCTATAACCACCCGGACTTTGAAAGCTTTGATGAATTCATCTTCGAACTGATCCATGCGCGTACTTGTAGTAGGACCAGCAGCAACAGCAACCCATTTGTCGCCGTCTTTCTTCACGATCGGGCCACAGTGAAAGACTGCTAAACCTTCAAGCTTAACCGGCAATTCCTTGCCCAGCTTGTTGTATTCCAGTGCCCTCTTGTGAGCTTGATCTCGCGCCGTCACAATCGTGCCCGTAACATACAGGACATCGTTCACTTTCAGGTTGCGCACCTCTTCTTCAGATATTGGAGTTTTGAGTTTGTAAACTGCCATTTCGTCTTTCACCTCGCTTTATGGGTTAGATATTCAACTGTTCCATCGGGGTATATGCGAGCAGTCGCCCTTCTAGCTGCCCAGCACTGGAAAGCAACCGCAACGGGATAAGATGCTGGGTGCCTGTGAGCGTAGTCCACTTTTACGCCTAGCACTGTGAATTTGCCGCCTAGACCCATTGGTCCAATCCCCGTTGAATTGGCAGCTTCGTAGAGTTCTTTTTCTAATTTGGCCAAGTCTGGGTTGGGGTTTGGCTCGTTTAAAGGTCTGAGCAGTGAGGCTTTTGCCAGCTTCATGGATATGTCGGCGCCACCTCCAGCCGCAACGCCAACGATTGTTGGTGGGCAGGGCATGGCACCCGCTTTGATTATTGCGTCGATAACGAATTTCTTCAGGCCATTGACGCCCTCGCCTGGAGTTATCATGCCTATCGTGCAAACGTTCTCTGAGCCTCCACCTTTTGGAAA
>Ga0315296_10005051_pt1 | contig 10642 bp, 12 predicted proteins | sample YL17G14_18_MG_FD_203921 | JGI IMG/M metagenome (GOLD analysis project Ga0315296, IMG submission 203921) | Sediment microbial communities from Yellowstone Lake, YNP, Wyoming, USA - YL17G14_18 | ecosystem: Environmental > Aquatic > Freshwater > Lake > Sediment | place: USA: Wyoming | collected...
TGCCAAAATTATCGTTTGAAGAATCCCTGGAAGTAACTAAAATTTATAGCATTGCCGGCCTTTTGCCAGGCGATAAACCTCTCATTAACCAAAGGCCTTTTCGTTCGCCTCATCACACTTCCTCGGAAGTGGCTTTAGTTGGTGGGGGAAACCCGCCGAGACCAGGCGAAATAACCTTAGCCCATCGGGGCGTTTTATTTCTGGATGAATTTCCGGAATTTCATCGAGATGTCTTGGAATCTTTGAGGCAGCCCTTAGAAGAAGGGAAAATTACAATTTCCAGAGCCAGACATTCTTTAACTTTGCCAGCTCGTTTCACTTTAATAGCAGCAACTAATCCTTGTCCTTGCGGAAACCTCAACGATCCCGAGAAAAAATGCACCTGCACCCCTTCTCAAATTGCAATGTATCGAAGAAAGCTTTCTGGGCCCTTAATGGATAGAATCGATCTTTTCATTGAAGTTCCGTCTTTAAAATACGAGAAATTAGTGGCTCAAGATTCAGAATATACAAGTGAAAAAATTAGAGAAAGAGTAGAAGCAGCTCGCCAAATTCAAAAGAAGAGATTCGAAGGACTGAAAATTTCAACCAATTTCGAAATGCCACTCAAAAAAATTGAAGAATATTGCCGGATTGATTTGAAATCTCAAGATTTATTAAGGAAATATGTTAATTCAGGAAAATTATCAGCCCGGGGTTATCATCGGGTTTTGAAAGTGGCTCGAACCATTGCCGATTTAGAAAATTCAGAAAAGATTCTTTTTGATCACCTAGCTGAAGCCCTAATGTATCGAATTAGAGAAAATTAAAATAAAAACAGAGAACTGTTCTCTGTTAGTTGAGGATTGGTTCGCTTAAATCCTTTTTTTATTGCCAGTTTAAGTAAGTACCGACTAAATATTTCGAAAGAGGGTTAACTACTCCTCGGTTTAAGACATCAAAGTGAAGATGGCAACCCGTGGCGAGACCAGTCGCCCCCATATAGCCAATTAAATCTCCTTGGGAAATCATTTGACCAGGTATAACTAAAATTTTGGAAAGATGGCCATATAAAGTAATTACTCCATTAGGATGCTCAATTTTTATGAAATTCCCGGTTGGCCAACTATTATATCTTGTTTCGTAAATTTGGCCACCAGCGGCAGCATAAATCGGAGTCCCGCATTTATTGGCGATATCGATCGCGTTATAAAAATGAAGACCCTGGCTGATTTTACCAATGGCTGGAAAGATGAAATAGGTATTGGGTAACTCAGTTTTTGCATAATAAGGAGCAGGCTCGGGAGGTTTAATACCGTTGGGAATAATCAAAAGATCTCCTCGAAATATTTCTCCGCCTTCTGATAAATTATTAAAGGCAATGATCGATTCGACGTCAACTTGGTATCGTTTAGCAATTCCGCCTAGGGTGTCGTCTTTTTCCACTAAATGCATCGCTCCCGAAACCGGCAGGATAATCAGTTTTTGCCCTAGAGAAATTTTAGAATTTTTAGTCAAATCATTTGCCCAAAGCACGGTTTCTAAAGAAATGCCGAAATTCTCGGCAATCTTGGAAAGGGTATCGCCAGATCGAACAGAATATTCTAAAATTTCTTTTCTAATTTCTTCTAATTCGCCAATCAAACTGCCAAAAACTTTGGGATTGACAATTGTCGGCGAAGAAGCAGTTTTTAAACTGTTACCTTGAACAAAAAACAAATTAGGAGATTCAATAAAGAATCTCCCGACTGAACTTAAAAAGAGATTTTGGTTATTAGTAGTTTTAAAATCTAATTTTTCGCTTAATTTTCCCGCCAAACCTTTAGATTTTGGCAGAGAAATTAAAAGCGAAAAAAACAGAATAACCAAGATCAGTCCTAAATAAAAGAAGGGTTCCTTGAAGAATCCTCGAAAATTCTGTCTTTTCAGAAAAATCTTGAATTTTAAGGGAAGTTTAGACACTTTTTTAAATTTACCAAATCAGAAGGGGAAGTCAAGCCCCACAAGATTTTTTTCCACAAGCTAATTTTTGAGTCAAAATTAAAAAATGGATTTAACTTCGTCAAAAGTTATCAAAAATTTACTTAAAAAACAGGGGGCTGCCCCTTTGAAAGGGTTAGGGCAGAATTTTTTGATTGATAAATCAGTTCTCAAAAAAATTATTGACTCAGCCAACCTTCAACCCGATGATATTATTTTGGAAATCGGGCCAGGAATTGGAACTTTAACCCGAGAATTAGCAAAAAAAGTAAAAAAAGTTATTGCGGTTGAAAAAGATAAAAAAATGGTTGAAATTTTAAAAGAAACCCTTGAAGGCTTTAAAAATATAGAAATTATAGAAGGTGATGTTCTAAAAATGGATTTTTCAGACTACCAACTACAAACTACTAACTACAAACTAATCGCCAATTTGCCTTATTATATTGTTTCGCCAGTGATTCGAAAATTCTTGGAGTCGAAAAATCCGCCAAAGGAGATGGTTTTAATGATTCAAAAAGAAGTGGCTCAGAGAGTTTGCGCCAAACCGCCGGATATGAATTTATTAGCAGTTTCGGTTCAATTTTATGCCAAACCGGAAATTTTATTTTACGTCTCTAAAAACTCCTTTTGGCCTAAACCAAAAGTCGACGGCGCCGTCATAAAAATACTTCCCAATAAAATCCGGAGGACTGTCCTCCGGAAAGCTGAAAGAGATTTTTTCTTCAGAGTTGTTAAGGCGGGGTTTTCCCAGCCAAGAAAACAGCTTTGTAATAATTTGGCAAATGGATTAAAATTAAACAAGATGGAGGTAAAAGAATGGCTTTTGAAAAATAAAATCAATCCCAGCCAAAGAGCCGAAACTTTAACTATTAAAGATTGGATTAGATTAACAAAAAATTTTCATGGAAGAATTAAATGAAAAAGAAAAAATTACTAAAAAAGACCTTTTCTTAATCGTCATTATAATTTTATTTCTTAGCGGATCGACTTATTGGAATTTTAAAAATTGGAAGAAATCCTTAGAGAAGGTGGAGTTGCCGAAATTTGAAATGCCGAGATTTGAACCTTTTCCTAAAAAGGAAGGTTACAAAGAGTGGACCTCTCCAGATGGAAAATTGAAATTGAAATATCCGGCTGATTGGATGGAAATGGATATTAGAACCTTGGAAAGTTATATTCAGCGAGAGATAGAAGAAAAACCTTTATTTTTAGCCCAAAAATTGGTAATAGAAAAATCTACTATTGTCTTTTTAACAGTTAATAAATTAAAACCAGAAACGGGTTCAAATGCCGAGGAAATCCTTGAAAAAATGAAAAAGGATGCCAAAAAAAGAGAGGGAGAAATGGAGATTTTAAAATTAGATATTCAAAATAAAATAGCGATTTTTGAAGCGAAATATAGCAAAAAAGAGGGCCCGGTTTTCCATTCAAAAGAAAAAATGATTTTAAATGAAGAGGTTTATCTAATTTCTTTTTTCACTTTTGAAAAAGATTTTTCAGAATTTGAAAATGAAGCCGAAGAAATTATTAATTCCGCTCAACTTGTTCAGTAATTTGTAGTATAATAAAAGAAATGAGAAAAAAGATGCTTTTCCTTATAATTTTCTTGGCAATTTTTGGAATTACTTTTAAGGTTTTAGCCTTAGAAACAACCTGGCCGCCTTCCCCTTTTGGAACTAATCTTACGGACGAGAGTACTCTTACTGACTTAGTGAAATATATTTACGAATGGGGGATTTTCATTGGTGGAATAGCGGTTTTTATTTCTTTATTGATCGGCGGATTTTTGTATTTAACTTCAGCTGGTAACCCAGGTAGAATGACTGAGGCTAGGGATCGAATTTTTTCCGCCCTTATTGGTTTAGTTTTACTCTTTTCTATTTATCTTATTTTAAATACTATCAATCCCGAATTAACTATTCCAACTATGCCTGAATTTGGGATAACTGGGGAGATGTTATTTAAATGTGATTGCGCTGAGGGCGTAAACTGTCCGGATTGTGAGACAAATTACAAATGTAAAGATGACTCCAATCCAGGTGACGGAAACAAACAAGGAACATGTGTCTTTAAAGGTCTTGAAACTGAACCTTGTAGCCAAGTAATTTTCTATAATGGCGTGGACTGTGGTGGAACAGCGGATGCGCCAAGAGGGACGGTCGATTGTGAGGATTTCGGCGATTACAAGACAATAGCTTCTATTAAAGTAACTGGGGGGTGTTCAATCTTTTTATATGATGCGGCTGGCTGTGGCACTCCTACAGTTACAAAAGGAGGCGATGTTTTTTCGGATCCTGATAAGTGCGACTTTCCAGATATTGGAGCTCAAGGTTCAGGCACATCATTTCAATCAGTGAAAATCCAAAATATTTCTTTCTAAAATAGATTAATTATTTGAAATGTTAAAAGAAGTTAAAAATTATTTATTAAACAAGAAGTGGGTAATAATTTTCCTTTGCTTTTTTGTTATTATAGGTTTATTTTTTCCCTTACAAAACGCTAAAGCAGACCTCTTGGGAATTATCGATACTTTTAATGCGATGTTTGAAGGAATAGAGGAAGAAGCTGCTCCTTTAGCTAAAGAGATAATACAGGTTTTTATCGCCTATGCTGTTGGTTTAATAGCTCTTTACACCTCTTCTAATCTCCTGAATTTGGCAGTGAACGGACAATCAAGCTGGCTTACCATTCAAACTAATCCGATGGTTCAGGCTGGTTGGCGTTTCACTTCCGGTTTAGCTAATCTATTTTTAATTTTAATCTTTGTTGTCATTGCTATAGCTTATATTTTAAAGCTTGAAACTTTTCAGGCAAAAAAAGCATTGCCAAGATTAATTATGGTTGCTCTTTTACTCAATTTTAGTTTAGTTTTTATCGGAGCTCTCGTTGATATCTCAAATATATTCTACAATACGGTTTTGAAGGGAAATGAAAATGTTATTCTTGAATTCATCGATATACTTGGAGCGGGGGGGTCGGACGTATGGGTTAATTTAGGGCTCTGGTTTGTTCTTTTGGCTGGGCTTTGGATAGTTCCTTTTATTGGGCCTTTTGCTCAATTAGCGTTTGTGATATTAGTAGTTGGAATTGGTTTTCTTCCAAATATTATCACTTGGGCTTTCCAAATTGTTCTCTTTTTGATGATAAGCGGCGTTTTCTTTACTTATACCTTTTTATTCGCCGTCCGAGTATTCCTCATCCAGATATTAGCGATTTTAGCTCCTCTTGCTTTCATATGTTTGATTTTGCCACAAACCAAAAAATATTGGGATGAATGGCTACAACATCTTTTGGGGTGGTTATTTTTAGGAATATTTCTTTTGTTCTTTTTGGCAATAGGAATAAGAGCAGCCAATGCAATAGTACCGCCAGGAGGACTCACCCCCATTCCCTTTCTTGGTTGGGGACAGATTGCTGCTTACTTCACTTATTATTTCTTCCTCTTTATTTACTTTATATTGGTTATCTGGGTGAGCAAGAAATTTATGCCAACCCTTGCTGCCTTTATTATTGCCCAGGCAACGAGCTGGGGAAATGTAGCTTGGCAAAGAGCGATTAAACCTTTTGGAGAGGTATTTAAGAAAAGTGGAGAAAGGGTTCGGAGAGAAAAAACGCCAGAAAGTTGGAGAAGGTGGGGAGAAAGACAGCTTGCAAAACCTATTTGGGGAACTGAGGTTCCTGGTGTAAAAGGTGCAGCAATGCGAGTCGTAGGAACTGTGCCTTATGGTTTTCGTAGAGGCATAGGAATAACAATAGCAGGAGCGGGTTTAGCTGAGGCGGAAATGCGGGAAGTTGATAGAGAAAAAGCAAAAGCTACAAAATTAGTTTCTGCCGAGGCAAAAATGGCTGAAATTAGCAGGGCAGGTGCTACTCGAGCTACAAGAGTTGGAACTCTTATAGCAGGTGTTGAAGATAAACAGACTAAAGATCTAAAAAAATTAGGTCTAACAGATGAGAATGTAATAAGAATCGGGAGGGAAGCACTTCAAATCCACCCTGAAAGATTTAAGACAATACGTGATGCTTATCCGCATTTAGCTGAGAAAATGGGAGAGGGTTTAACTAAAGAAGTAAAAGAAAAGGGAGGAGTTACTTTAACGGAAGAGGAAAAAAAGAAGTATGAATCAGTGGTCGAAAAATTAGCAGCTGAAATGAAGGAGGAAAAATTTGAAGCAATGTCAAAAGATGCAGTTTTGGATCCCTATTTCATGCAGGCTCTTCATCTTCATGGAACTGGACGTCAAATAACCAGGGCTGCGAGAACTTTTGGTCGAGATTTCGTTGACGAATTTATGAAAGGAGCTGAGGAAAGAGGTCAGAAATGGTATAGGGACTACAATCCAAAACTTTATGAATCTCTCCAGCGAACTGCGGCTATCCAAGTAGGGCTTGGGTTACCAGAAGAAGAGAAAAAGAAAACAGATAAAGAAAGACCTCTGGGAATCCCGCCAGCACCAGCCGAAGAAGAGAAAAAAGAAGAAAAGAGGAAGCGAGGAAGACCAGGACCTGGTCCTGTAGAAGGAAAAACACCAGAATCACCAAGAGGAAGACCATAATATAACTTTAATTAAAAAAAGAGGTTGTGAAAAAAACAACCTCTCTTATTTTTTATTTTTCGGGCTTTTCTTTTTCGAGTAGTTTTTGGACAAGTTCTTTCAGTTCTCGAAGTTCTTTTACGGTTATCTCTTCGGGGGGTTTAGCAAATACACCACGTAGAATTTCCGGAAGGCCAGGAATAGCTTGAATTGTTAGACTAGCTGCTAATGGACTTTTCTCGGCAGCTTCCAATGTTCGAACCAACTTCCCTAAGTCACCGAACTTCTTAATTCCGCTATAAACCTTTTCTAATCTTTTAACTTCTCCTTCGGCCCTAGTAATAGTTGCCTTTTTATCGCCCTTGGCCTCAGCGACAACTGCCTCCGCTTTTCTTTCAGCTTCGAATTTCTTTAGAGTCGCGGCCCTCCAAGTTTCTGGCGGTTCTATCTGTCGAACCTCTATCGCTCTTACTTCTACTCCATAGCGGTTAATAAATTCTCCTCTTTCTGGTTCTGGATCTTCCATTCGCCCCACTAACTTAGCTTCCTTGAGTTCTTGCCACATTTTCCCTCCCACCTCCTGTCTCATTGGTAGTAGCTCCGCATAAGTATATCGAGAAATATATTGTCTCATCAGAGGTTGAATTCGATTAAGTACTGTCTCTAACCATCTTTGGACAGCGAATTTCGCTTTGTATGGATTTACAATTCTTATTGTCAAGAAGACTTGGAAATCAAGAGGCAATTTATCTTTGTCCTCAGCTGCTGGAATCTTGCAGAGATAGACGTCGTCTTTGAGAATCATGGAATCCAGCCACTCTCTTTTAGGGTTTTCCTTTCCTTCCTCTGTCACGCCGACCCAGCGAAATTCATAAATATGAATGTCATTAATAGGCCAAATTCCATAGAATCTGAAGCCACCTAAGGGATGCCGAGGTTCTTTATAGATTTTTCCATTTTTCACCGTTTTTTCCGTCACAACATTCCACTCATCATCGAAGGTATATCCTCGCCACTGAATCAGACATTTTTGAAACTTATCGCCTCTGACAACGAATTTCGCTGTTCCTTCATGAACAAAGGTAAAGAAATAGTTGTTTGGCGCTAGGATAAAATAGCATGCCAAGAAACCATCGATTAGCAAAAGTACTATCCCTAAGGCAAACCAGGTGGCTGTTCCAATAAAGGAGTCTATAAACATATAAGGAATAACCATGAGAATCACAGACCACCCCATCGCTACACCTAATAGGTTCAGCACTACTTTCTTCACTTTTGCAAGTCTATAGACGGCGTAGAGAAATATCAGCGTAATTATCACCTTTACTGCCAACAGAATCCATTCCATTATCATTTCCATTTCTTTCCACCTTTTCTTCTGTTTAGCTTTTTCGAACTATCTTAATATCGATTTTGCGTTTTGTGGAATCGATACCAATGTAATCTTCGTCCCAATCTCTTGCACTAATCCCTTCGCTTTTTCTTTTTTGACCATCAATCGCTGTCTTGATAATTTCGCTCGGTAGTTTAGAGTCTACCAATAGGTATATAGTTTTTCCGCATCTATTACAAGTTAACGCATAGACTTCGTGCTGTTCATCATCAATCAAGAATGAATAAGTATTCACTTCTATTTCTCCTCCTAAGCATTCCTGATGAAACATCTTTAATCCTTCGAAACTGAACTTTTCGTCTTTTTCCTTTTTCTTTACTTCGATCGTGAACATTTTCTTTTCGCCTCCATTTTAAATTTTTAAAGGCTATTTGCCTTGCTGGTTGAATTATAGCACTGTCAAAAATTTTGTCAAATTTTATTTTTGTTTTTACCTCTTGTTTTTCATTTTGTTGTTTATTTATGGTAATATAAAATAATATGCCAGAAGAATATTCAAAAGAGCAAATTTGGAAACTTTATGAAAAACTTCCGCCAGAATTGAAAGAAGCAATTTTTTCTGAAGATACGGCTGATAATGTTTGGGATATTTGTTCCAGAAACGGAATCGAAGACGAGAGAATTTCTGAAGTTGCTCGATATACCGGCAGAGTTTTGATGGGTCTTTTGCCACCGGATGAATTGCCAGAAACCTTAGAAAAAGAACTAAAGGTAGATAAAGGAATGGCTAAAAAGATTAGTCAGGAAATTAATCGTTTTATTCTTTACCCAGTAAAGACGAGCCTAGAAGAACTTTATAAGATAGAAATTGCACCGATTGCTGGAACACCAGTCAAGCCTCCATCAAGAAAAAAAATAGAAGGAGAAGAATTGAAAGAAAAACCGAAAAGAGAGGATGTTTACCGTGAACCCGTTGAATAAATAATAAACTATGGAATTTACTGTGCCACAATTCGTTGAAAGGGAACCAAAACTGATTGGGCCTTTCACTTTCAAACAATTTATTTATATTAATTACAACTAAAATTTGACATTATTTTAAAAAGCCCTAAAATATAATTGATGGCTAAAAAACTTACTAAAGTCTTACTTTATCCAGTGATTATTGAACCTTGTGAAGAAGGGGGTTATTTTGCTTATTGTCCTTCAATTCAAGGTTGCCATGCCGAGGGTGAGAGTTACTCGGAGGCAATTGAGAATATCGAAGATGTAATTAAAGCTCATCTGGAAATAAGGAAAAAAAATAAAGAATTTTTGCCCGGAATTGAAATTAAAAAAGGAACTCAAATTACCCTCAACCTTCCAGTTTTAGTTTATGAGTAAAAAACTCTTGGTGGCGAATTACTCTCAAATAACGAAAGTAGCCAAAAAACTTGGCTTTTATTTTTGTAGAATGGCTAAAGGTTCTCATGAAATTTGGCGAAGAAATAAAGATGGTCGCCAAACCACAATCCCAAATCATGGTTCAAAACCGCTGAAAAAGAAAACCTTTAAATCAATACTAAAAGATTTTGGTATTTCAGTAGAAGACTTTTGGAAAATCCTTAAACCGCCGAAGTGGGAAAAATAAAATAAAGAAATTCACTCTTAAAAATAATAAAAAGCTCATTTGGAGCTATTTTTTGTTTATGATATGATATAAAAAGATTGCCTAAACTATGGAATTTACTGTTCCTCAATTTGTTGAAAGGGAGCCAAAATTAATTGGTCCTTTCACTTTCAAGCAATTTATTTTTGTGGCTATTGCCGGGGCTGCCTGTTTTTTTCTTTATTTTTTTATCGGCAAAAAGAATATGCCCCTTTTTATTTTGATTGCCGTAGTTTTATTCGGGGGAGCTCTGGCTTTGGCTTTTGTGCGAATAAAAGGTTATACTTTACCAATTTTAATAAAAAATTTTTTCGCTTACACGGTCATGCCAAAAATTTTTCTTTGGCAGAGAAAACTTATCCCGCCCAAAGTTAGTAAAATTAAAAAATTTGAGAAAGCTGAGGTTGAAGAGACGCCTTTAAAAATTATCGAGGAAAGCAGTTTACAAAAACTCTCAACACAAGTTGAGACAAAGAAAATGAAATAATATGCCAAAAGCGCCGGCTCAACAATTTTTAGAAATTGAACAAATTAGAGAAGGAGTGGTGGTTTTGAGAGATAAAACTTTAAGAGGAATTTTAATGGTCTCTTCTTTGAATTTTGCTTTGAAATCGGAAGAGGAACAAAACGCCATCGTCTATCAATTTCAGGAGTTTTTGAATTCTTTGGATTTTTCCTGTCAAATCCTGGTTCAAACCAGGAGATTAAACATCACCGGTTATTTGGATAAATTAAAGGAGTTGGAAGAAAAGCAAGAAAATGAGTTGTTGAAAATTCAAACTCGGGGTTATCGAGAATTTATTGCTTCAATGATAAAAGAAGGTGTAATTATGACAAAGAGTTTTTATGCCATTATTCCTTTTTATCCCGGACCTTTGGAGGTTCCGAAATTCGGGGGCAAAAAAACCCAAGATCAAAAACCAGTCAGTTTAACTGAAGAGGCCTTCCAGAGATACAAAGCCCAACTCTGGCAGAGAATGGAATTTTTGGCTTTGGGATTAAGAAGATGCGGACTCCAAGCCATTCCTTTAATTACTCCAGAATTAGTTGAATTATTCTGGAGGTTTTATCATCCAAAAGAGGCCGAATTTGGGTATTACCCGGAAATCCCTCCGGAATTATCGGTTTAAAAAACTATGTTGTCTTTTTTCAAAAGAAAAAAAGAAG
>Ga0315296_10005052_pt1 | contig 10641 bp, 7 predicted proteins | sample YL17G14_18_MG_FD_203921 | JGI IMG/M metagenome (GOLD analysis project Ga0315296, IMG submission 203921) | Sediment microbial communities from Yellowstone Lake, YNP, Wyoming, USA - YL17G14_18 | ecosystem: Environmental > Aquatic > Freshwater > Lake > Sediment | place: USA: Wyoming | collected...
TTGAGCGAAGGTGGAAGCGATGTGTGTGCCTGTAACCGGTTGTAGAAAAGCACCCCGGATGGGGGTGCGTTGTTGTTAATCTCCGGGAATGAGTCGTGCAGGACCTAGGGTAGTGCAAACTCGAATCGGCCGGCCTTAAGCGGCGCCTGAATGCCGCCGAGAAGGACTACCTGTCTGAGGATCAGCCCGCCTACGATCCCGCTTATCGCCGCTATGACCGCCGCTATCCCCGCCCCCGCGCCGGTAAGCGCGAACGCTCCGATCAGCTCCAGCACGAGCGGGAGCAGGAGACCGAGGAAAGCAAACCCGAGCCAGAACATCGGCGCGACCGCCCCGGTCATGACAAGCAGGGCTGAGGCGCGCGACTCGGGGACCCTGTGCGTTGCCTGGAGGTAGAAGCCGACAACGAATATCTCCAGGATGATGAGCATAACGTCGAGTCTCGTGAGGCCCGCGATCGGACCCTCATGAGCCGCGCCGAGTATTGAGGAGACCAGGACGACGGCCATCACTCCGGTCGACAGTGCGGACACCAGGAACAGCAGGGGCAGCATCGCGGTGCTCCAGAAAGCGATCGGCCGCGCGGCGCCCAGCAGAATTCCGGTGTAGATCATCGTCGCGAAGGCGAAGATAATCCCGAGTATCCCAAGGAAATGCCTGGCACCGTCGACGTTCGCGAGCACGCCGGGGAAGGGCCAGACCCAGAAGCCGATATGGATGGCGTCCAGGATCATGAAAATCGTGATGATGATCGTGCCGCGAGCGATCCAGGATGTGCCGGGACGCATCGCGGCGCGCCAGAAGTTCTTGGGCGACCCCAGGTCCGCGATCAGGAACATGCATCCGATGAAGACGGACGGGAACCCGAGGAAGACGCCGACCTTCGACGGCACCTCCCAGCCGGCGCCTAGAAAATCGCCCGTAACTCCGGCCACATACGCTCCTCCGCCGAGTCCGGCGAGAAAGAGGTAGGCAGCGACTTCCCAACTCCATTTGCTTTGTGCTTTCATTCTCATCTCTCATCACCTCGGCGGCAGGTAGTAACAAGACGGGTCGGTTCCGAACTCGGGATTGAGCTGGAAACCGCGCTCGCGTCTTATCAGGATTGAAATCTCACTCTCGGGATCATCCAGATCGCCGAAATAGCGGGCCTTGGCGGGGCATGCTTCGACGCAGGCGGGCTGCTTTCCGACCTTGACGCGATGCATGCAGAAGTCGCATTTCGTCGCGATCCCGTAGCCCGTCCTCCGCGTCTCCCACTCCTTCTTTGCCCAGGACTCGTACGGATCGAGCGGGCCTTCGGCGTCCGGGAAGTACGTGGTCCAGTCGTCCACGACCTGCCTCGCCCCGTACGGGCAGGCCATGATGCAGTACTTGCAGCCCATGCACAGGTTCTTGTCGACCTGCACAATGCCGTTCTCGTCCTGCGTTGTGGCGCCGGTCGGGCATACATCCATGCAGGCCGGCTCGGCGCACTGCATGCACACCAGCGGCAGCATCTGCCTCAAGGCAGTAGGGAAACTGCCGACCTCGGCGGGCACGCATTTGGCCCAGTCGACCCCCTGCGGCGTGCAGTTCTCAGCCTTGCAGGCGACCTGGCAGGTATAGCACCCGTAGCACCTCTTCAGGTCAATGACGAAGCCATATCGTGTCATCGTGCATCACTCCCCGTCGCCTTGTAGACCTTCACCCTCACGCACGCGTCCGTGCCCTGCGTAAGGGGATCGGTGTGCTTGAGGTCAGGGTTAATCAGGTCATCAAAGAACTGCCCCTTGCCCCTTGAAATGGGAGTCCCCCTCGCCCAGTGGCCGTGACAGCCCGCGATCCCGAGCTGCTCGGGGTGCATGCCCTCCACCAGCTTCACCGGGCCCTTGATCCGCTTTCCGTCCGGGTTCTCCACGAAGATGATGTCGTTGTCCTTGAGCCCTTTCTTCTTGCCGGTGGTCGCGTTCATCTGGATGAGGTAAACGAACGGATCGTGGACTGAGATCTCATCCAGCCAGGGGTTGTTCTGCGTCATGGACTGTGTGTGGAAGGAGGGTCGCCAGCAGAACGCCGTAAGATCGAACTCGGGTCTCTTCTCCTCGTGCGACGGGCAGGGAAACCATTCGGCCAGAGGAGTCCAGAACCTTGCGTCATGCATATCCTCGCGCCCGTATTCCTTCAGGAGCTTCTCAAGCTTCTCTCCTGCTTCGAGGAAATATTCAAAGTAGATCGGGACCCTGACAGGCGTGAACCACCTCCAGTACATCTCCTCGACCTTCGTCGGCCATTTCACAGGCCCCTTTTTGAGGGTTTCCAGGCCATTATCCGGCCCCAAGCGGTCCTTGAGCACGCGGTCGCAGATTTCCTCCCAGGAGTAATCACCCTCGGGATCGAACTTGTACTCCGGTTGCATCTCCCCACCATAGCGGATAGGGATGAGGTCGTTGATGGCTTCATAGTACTTGCTCTTTAAACCGAGCCTGTCTGCAATCTCCAGCATGACCTCGTTGAAGTCGCGTCGCTCGAACAGCGGGTCCACAACGGGCTGGCGAATCTGCCATACCCAGTGATCCATACCGGTGGGATGGCTGAAAATTGCGGGGAAAGTGACGCAGGGAGTGTAGCGCTCCAGGAAGCAGGCATCCGGCAGGACTATGTCCGCGACTGCTTCGGTGAACTCGTTCTGGTAGATGTTGAAAGAGAAGATGAAATCGAACTTCTTCAGGAAATTCTCCGTAACATCCTCCGCGTTGGCCATGGTCATCACGGAGTTGGAGCCGAAGTTGATCATGATCTCCGGACGGTAGTCGATCTTGAAATCCTTCATGTACTTCTCCCACTCGGGTGTGCAAATTGTGAATGCATTGTAGATCGAGCAGGGGAACATGTCCTGGAGGTCGAGCCTCCGTGGCGGCTTCGGCTCATTGAGGGGATAGGGCTTGTGATCGTAGACCCAAGCCTTCACGACCATCAGGCCGTCAGGGCAAGCGTATGGGACAGTATTGGGCTTGCCGGTTTTCGGATGGCCGTGAGATACAGGCGGCCCATGACCCATCGCACCCCCGGGCACGTCAGCCGCACCCAGGATCTGGTTCAAGAGGTCGATCGCGAGGCAGTTCCAGCCCGAGTTGACATGACCCTGGCTGCCGCGGAAATAGATCGCCGCGGACGGTCTCAGTGGAAGCTCCTTGCGGTTGATCACTATAGTGCTTCCGACCTGGGCATGCTCCGCGAACTCCCTGGCGATCCTGCGCAGGGTCTTCTCGGGCACACTCGTGATCCTCTCGACCTTGTCCGGCGGGTAGTTCTTCTTCACGTGGTCCTTGAAGATCTGGAACGCAGGCTGGGTGGAGACCCCGTCGATGGTGTAAGAGCCGAGCAGGGCGTAGTCCTTGATGGATTCATCATCGAAGGTCTTCGCCCTGTTGTCGACCGGGTCCCAGATGAGGGGCTTATTGGTCGCGGAATCCCTCTTGTAGTGCCCGTCCGGCTGGATAAGATAGGGTGCGTTTGTCTTGAGCTTGAGGTACTCGGCATCCCAGATCCCAAGCTCATTAAGAATGATATTAATCATTCCGAGCGCGGCGGCGCTGTCGGTGCCGACCCTGATGGGGACCCACTCATGGGCCTTGGAGGCCTGAGTGGAGAGGAAGGGATCGAACACGATCGCCTTCATTCCCCTCGCCCTGGCGTCGGCCACCCACTGCGCGCTCTGCAGCGCGGCGTGCCCCGCCCCGTGGCCCTTGGAGCAGCCGAAATAGATTGTGTAGTTGTTGTGGGTCCAGTCCGGGATGACGGACCAGGCGGCGTGCATGATGCCGCCCATGAAGTGCGCGCCGTTGCCGCACCATAATCCTCCTCCCGATACCCAGTAGTTCTTGAACCCCCAGGCCCGCATGAAGGCCTGGACCGCAAACCGGATCTCGCTGGTCGCCACTGCGGTAGCCTGGAAATAGGTTCCCCTGTGGTCCTTCATGTTCCTGAACTTCGACACAATCGTGTCGAGGGCTTCCTTCCAGGAGATCCGCTGCCACTTGGGATCTGCATGTACTCCCTTTTCGGGATTGCCCCGCTTGACCGGGTAGTTCACCCGGTGACGGTCATACAGCGTCATGAGCTGGGCGGTTCCCTTCGCGCAGATTCTCCCGCTACCGGCAGGGGTATCCGGGTCCCCTTCCAGGCCGACAAGCACTCCGTCCACCCGGCGGGTCAGGATACCGCACTGCGCGTAGCAACCTCCGCAGGAGGTCGGGATCCACACGTCTTCCTTGACGGTCTTAGGCTGTACACTCATTCTGTTGCATCCTTCTATCGGTGTTATTTTCTAATAAGATTTAATGTATTCTAACCATGGCTAAAGCTTAGGTCAAGCACGCGAATATCCCGCGTCCCCCCTTCCGGTGCGCCGCCGAGCGCCTACCTCTTCGGAAAATGCCTTAATTCCTTTCCCTTGTAGACAGCATCGGCGAAATTGATCCGCCTCATCTGCGGCTGCGACGCGATCTCCTCGAAGTAGTGCGCAGACAGCCCGGCCACCCGACCGTAAACGAACAAGGCCTTCGCCAGATCGGGATCGAGGCCCATGTCCGCGACTATCGCGCCGATGACTCCGTCGACATTGATCGGCAGACTCATGCCCCTTACTTTCTCAAACAGATCGCTGACGATTTTGGAGATCGCAACGCACGGTCCCGCGAGGCCGGTGCTGTCAGCCATCGTCCAGAGCACGTCGCGGCGAGGGTCCTGTGTATGAATGCGATGCCCCATGCCCTCGATGCGCTTCCCGGCCTTCATGTATTCGGTCAACAGCGCTTGCGTCGCCTCCGACTGATCGATGCCGTCCTTTTCCGCCTTCTCGGCGCAGGCCCTGAAGAAAGCGGCGGCCTTCGCTCCCGCGCCGCCGTGCACGTCTGTGATCGCCCCGACTCCGCAGGCCACAGCCATCTCGTACGAAGCTCGCGCAGATGCCGGGATGATCGTCGACTGTGCCGACGGCGGTGTCACGCCGTGATCGACCGACGCCACCACCATCGCCTCGATCATCCGCGCTCGGTTGCCGTCCACTGAAGACCGACCGCTGGAAGCGGTCGGCACCACCGCTCGATAGATGATGTTAGAGAAGGGCTCGTCGGCCTTCGCGGCATCGAGACCCTTTTCGGTTCCCAGGAGGTGCGCAAGGTATCTCGCGAAGCGACCCATCGCGAAAATCGTCTTGTTCACCGGACCGTCCTTGCCGGTCTGCGGCACGGCGAAGAGCTCCTTGTCCATCAGGAAGGACTTCGCGAGCGCGGCGGAGATGTCCTCGCCGTCGAACCTCTCGACCGGCGGAGCGGGAATCTGCGAAGCCTTGAACGCGCTCCTGGCGTGAGCGGCAAGTGTCTCCTTCGACGGCAGCTCGAGCTTGACGATCAGATGAGCGGTCTCGAGAGCGGTGGAGTTGGCCACGATCTCCTCGAGCGGGTATCCCGAGATGAGGAGGCTGTTGGGGGCGACGCGAGTGACGAGTGTTCCCCAGGACGGCTTCTTCGCAGGCTCCTCCCAGGTGACTCGCATCTTGTCGTAATAGCGGGACGTGTCGAAGTAGGTCTTCCCCTTGAGCTTGTCCCTGACCACATCGATGAGGTCGTACTGGCTGTTGACGACCGTCACGCCCACACTCTCGAGGGCTGCTTTCTTGGACTTGAACGTCCCGTACTCCTGTCCCGGCGCGACAATCGCACCCGCATGTCCCATGGTTTTTCCTTCAGGCGCGTGCGCTCCGGAGATCAAAGCCACAAGCGGCTTCGGATATTTCTCGGGATGGGCCTTGATGTCCTCAGCAAGCAATTCCTCCTGGGAGCCGCCGATCTCGCCGGCGACCACAACCAGGTCGGTATTCTCGTACGCCATAGCAACGGAAACGAGGTCGCGGAAAGTCGATCCGATGGCGCCGTCGCCGCCAACGCCCAACACAGCGTTCTGCGCTATTCCCGCACTCGCCAGAGCATCGGACATGTGGTAGAGAATCGCTCCGCTGCGCGAGACGATTGTCACACCGTGCGGACCGGCTACGCCGGGCGAGGTCTCTTCGGGATAGAAAACGTCGGGCAGCATCCCGATCTTGATCCCCTCGGGCGGGAAGATGACGCCGGGAGTGTTTCCGCCGATGAGCACGGTCTTGCGGTTCCTGGCGGCGACGAGAATGTCCCGCACGTCGCGGAGGGGAATGCCCTCGGTAATGAGCATGACCAAAGGTATTCCGGCTTCTATCACCTCCAGGGCCGCATCGCGCGCGCTGGAGTAGTGCCGCCAGATGGAAGCGGCGGCGATGTTGGGGTGCTCCTCGAGGCAATCCGCAATGTTGTCGTAGACGGGGATTGTCTCGTGCACGCGCTGACCGCCGCGGCCCGCGGCGATGCCTGCGGTGACGGTGGTGCCGAAGTCGCGCATCAGTCCGGCGTGCCTCGTGCCCTGTCCGCCGAGCCCGACGACAACCGTCTCGACCTGCTGAGTCTCGCCGATCGTGTCGACCAGGTCCGGACGCGCGTGCTTTATCATGTGTGCGAGCATTCCCTTGTGTGCGGGCACTCTTTGCATGGCGATTCTCCCTTATGTCATGTGCATCCTGCGCATGGCCTCGCGAAGATATCTTCCCCGCCCGCCTGACACTGACCTTCGAAGAATCCATGCGCTGGAAGCGCATGCTACGAAGAATCCATGCGCTGGAAGCGCATGCTACGTCATTTGGCCGCCATGGCGGACTGCCCGGCCCTGATCTCAAAAGCCCTGGCCAGACCGTCCTTGATGACATCCGCCATGATCTTCTGATTGCCGACGATGATGTCGAGGTCCCTGAGCGATTCCGGCGTCTCCGCCTTCGCCTTCTCCAAATACTCCCTTGCGCTCGGCAGATCGGTCCCGACCATCCTGCCGATCACCGGCAGCATGCGCATTCCTTTCTCATGCCGGTCGCGCAGACACTTGATCAGACCCCTGATGAATACGTCGCAACTGGATATCCCGCCGAACCGGGACGTGATTATCACGTCCACAATCGGCTTGTCCATGAGCAGATGGAACATCTCCGCGACCCTGTCGAGCGTGGGTCCGCCGCCGGAGTCCATGAAGTTGACAGGCACGACCTTCCCGTCGTAGAAGCGGTCGCCGACATTCGCCACCTCGTCGATCGAGAAGATGCCGTACCCGGCCCCGCCGGGCACCAGCCCAACATAGATCTTGTCGGGATCCCTCTTTGCATCCTCCGGCAGGAGGTCGACATACTGGAACCCGGAGTCCCTGGCTCGCTGCTCGTCCTTCGTCAGCTCGGACACGTCGTGGCGGGCCTCCTTGATTCCGAGAAGCTCGAACAGACCGCCCTGACGGTACAGCGCGTTGTCGTCGATGACGATCTTCGCGTCCGCGGCGATCGCCTTCTTGTCGGTGGTGACTATCAGGGGGTTGATCTCGGCGACCTTGCAGTCGAACTTCTGGAAGGTGGCGTACAGCTTGGTGATGGCTTCCTTCAGTGCCGGCTTGAGTGCGCGGTCGCCTCCGAGGCCCTTGACCAGGAAGTCGGCGAACTCCTCGGCCACTTTGTCCGGGAGCTCAAGCTCGTTGCCGGCTATTTCCTTCTTGAGAATGGCCTCAGGCTTCTGGAGGGCCACCTGCTCGATGTCCACGCCGCCCTCCGCGCTCACCATCATGATGACGTTGAAGGTGGCGGGATTGGTGGTGACGCCGATGTAGCAGGCGCCGGCCTCCGAGGCGACTTCCTCGACAAGAAGCGCGTCCACCGGGTAGTCCTTGATGACGAGCTTGAACATGTTGGAGGCGATGGATTTCGCATCGGCGAGGTCCTTCGCTTTTTTGATCCCGCCCGCCTTGCCGCGTCCGCCGACCAGGACCATCGACTTGAGCATGACCGGGAACTCGCAGTGCAGGCCGTCCAGATCGCTCGGGGAATGAATCAGTCCGTACTGGCGCGGCACAGGCAGACGCGTGGTCTCAAAGACTTTCTTTGCTTCGTATTCGTATAGTCGCACGATTACCACTCCTTTCTTCCCGGCGAATGAATTGCCGGGCTTCTTCTCGCGCACGGTCGGCCGGAGCGCAGGATGCGCTCGTCACGGCCGGCTGGAAGCCGCCCCTCCCAGGGCCTTCTGTCTCTCTTCCCTCAGGGCATTGAGGGTGTAGGGCAGAAGCCCTCCCGCATCGCGAATGGCCAGAATCTCAGGGGGCAGCTTCGGAATTGCGAATTTCCTGTCGCCGACCTGGACCCAGCCCTCCTCGGCGTTGAGCTCCACCTTGTCGCCGTCCTTGTACGCATCCACCGCCTCAGGGGCGTCAATCAGGAGCAATCCCTGGTTGATGGCGGAGCGATAGAATATGCGGGCGAAGCTCTTCGCCACGACCGCCTGGATGCCCACCGCCTTGAGTCCGACAACCGGCTGCTCCCGCGAGCTCCCGCAACCGAAGTTCTTGCCGGCGAAGACCAGGTCGTCCTTCTGGACGTTCCCGGCGAACTCGGGATCGAGATCCTCCAGGAGGTGCGGCTTGATCTCCTCCGCTGTCGCGGCAGTGTAAGTGTACTTGCCGGGGAAGAGCATGTCGGTGTTTATGTCGTCGCCGTATTTCCAGACCTTCATTTGTGGACCTCCTGGTACACTTTCCTGGGATCGGTCATGCGACCGGTGATCGCGGACGCGGCGATTGTGGCTGGACTCGCCAGGTATATCTCGGCGTCCGCGCAGCCCATTCGTCCCTTGAAATTGCGATTCGCGGTCCCGAGGCATCGCTCGCCGGGAGCGAGGACTCCCTGGTGCGCGCCGAGACATGGTCCGCATCCGGGCGGAAGGACAATCCCTCCGGCCCGCGACAGCGTGGTGATGATGCCCTTCTCCAGCGCCTCCTCGAGCACATCCTTCGACGCCGGAAGGACCAGCAGCCTGACATGGGGGGGCACGTGCTTCCCCTTGAGGATGTCCGCGGCCTCCTCCAGGTCGCTCAGCCTTCCGTTGGTGCAGGTTCCCAGGAGGAACTGCTGAAATTCGAGCCCTTCGATCTCGGTTACGGGCTTCACGTTGTCGACCTTGTGGGGGCAGGCCACCACCGGCTCGATCTTCACCAGGTCGTACTCCAGCTCGCGCACGTAATGCGCGTCCGGATCGGCCCAGACCGGCTCGTATTCCTCCGGCTTCGTCTTCTTCGCGCAGGGCGAGCTCAGAGTCACCTCGTCGACCGGGAAGACGGCGATCTTGGCGCCCATCTCGACACCCATGTTGGAGATGGTGAAGCGCTCGTCCATGGAGAGCGATGCCACGTTGCCGTGGTATTCCACCGCGGCGTAGTTCGCACCGTCGGCGCCGATATCGCCGATGATCGTGAGCACCAGGTCCTTGGCCGAAACGGGCGGCCGGAGCTTGCCTTTCAGCGTGATCTTGATGGTCTCCGGGACTTTGAGCCAGAGCTTGCCCCGGAGGAGCAGCGCGGCGGCCTCCGTCCGGTCGATCCCGGTTCCGAATGCGCCGACGACCCCGTAGGAGCACGTGTGCGAGTCGCTGCCCACGACGATTCTTCCGGGCATGGCAAGGCATTTCTCAACCATGATCTGGTGGCAGACACCCTCGCCGACATCGTAGAAGTGAATGATGTCGTGCTCCTTCGCGAACTGTCGGGCCTTCTGATGATTCAGCGCGGTCTTCTCGCTCACCGCGGGAATCACATGGTCCAAGACAATCACCGGCATGTCGTGACGCGCGACGCTGAATTCCTTCAGCTCCGCGTCTATCTTGCCGACAATGGCCGCGACATTGTCATGCATGAGGAGGTAGTCGGGCTCTACTATGACGATCTCGCCCGGCACCACCGAGTCCTTGCCCGATCTCTTCGCAAGGACCTTCTCGGCAAATGTCATACCCATTGTCTTTCACTTCCTTTCTGAAGCTATCGCTTCACTTCTCAGGAGCCCGCCCCTCTTGTAGATTCCCATCTGGACTTCCGAGAACGGCTGCCCGGCCGTCACTTTCCCCGACGGAAGCCTGATCCTGCCTGTCGTCAGGTCGACCTCGATCTCGTCCCCGTCCTTCAGTTTCTGCGAGATGAGGTCGGCGACCATGATCGGAAATCCCGAGTTGATTGCGTTGCGCTCGTAGATTGCGCCGAACGATTCGGCGATGATCAGCGCGATGCCGAGACTGGCGAAGCAGTCGACCGCCTGCTGTCGGGAGCTCCCGGCGCCGAAGTTCTTGGCGGTGACCACAATATCGCCTGGCTTCGCCTTCTTGCTGAAATCCTCCCATCCGGGAAGGTTGTCGAACGTGTACTGGCCCATCTCCGCGATGTTTGTTATGGCGAGGTAGCGGTTGTGGAAAATCATGTCGGTGTCGATGTTGTCCTTGTTGACAATCCACACGCGACCCCTGAACTTGTCCGGCCGCGGAGCGACCTCAACGGGCTTCGCCGCTGCAGGTTTCTCTTTCTTGCCGACGCCTATCGCGAAAAGAACCGGCTTTGCGGGGATGGCATCGGGGAGGGCGATCACACCCGCGACCGCTGAAGCCGCCACGACCGCCGGAGATGCCAGGTAGACCTCCCCCTTGCCCTGCTTGCCCGCGAAATTGCGGTTGCCCGTGCCGATCGTCACCTCGCCCGGACCGTTCTGCCCGATCTGGCCCGCCG
>Ga0315296_10005053_pt1 | contig 10639 bp, 7 predicted proteins | sample YL17G14_18_MG_FD_203921 | JGI IMG/M metagenome (GOLD analysis project Ga0315296, IMG submission 203921) | Sediment microbial communities from Yellowstone Lake, YNP, Wyoming, USA - YL17G14_18 | ecosystem: Environmental > Aquatic > Freshwater > Lake > Sediment | place: USA: Wyoming | collected...
AGTAGAGGTCGGCGGCAGTCGAGAAGTCGTAGAGCGCCGGTATCCGCTGGCCGCCCTTCACCCGGAACGGGCTCTTCTGGTCGGTCGCGTACTCCTTGGTGCTCTCGCCCTCTATCCACTGCCAGAAGACCTCGCTCTGCTGCTGGCCGGCGTCAATCCTGCGGAGCTTCGCCAGCACCGGCCCGAGGAACACGTGGTCCTGCATGTCCAGGGCGGTGCCGCTCCGCAGCAGGTCGCGGAACCCGTGCTCGGTCGCGTCCTTGATGTAGCGTAGATTGTGCACCATTTCCCGGTACACGCGTTTCGGCCGGTGGGGGCTCACTTCGGCCGGGTCGAACTGGACCAGGCTCGTGGCCATCCCCGAAGCCAATGCCCGGTGGTGAACGTATTCCAGCAGGTGGGTCTTGCCCGCGCCGTATTCGCCCTCGACCATGAACACGTCGCCCTGTCCGCGGGCGAGGTTCGCAAGCGCACCTTCGAGCACCGCAATCGGCTTCTCGCGGCCGAAGGTGAATGATTCGACGTCCTGGTGCGGTACGATGCCGAGCCGGAAGGCCTCAATCATCCGGCGCGCCTGGATCGTGTCGATCTCGACCAGCGCTGGTTGCGCCTCGCCCGGCACGAAGTCGCCGATGTTCGAGAGCAGCCTGACCCGTTGAGTCGGGAGCCACAGCCGCAGCCCGCTCTGGAACTGGACCAGCAGCTCGGTCCCGTGCCAGCGGGTGTCAAGAATCTGCCCTTCGCCGAACACCGGGTGCGACACGAGACGGCGGCGCCGCTCGCGCGCCGGCTCTCCCAGGTTCGGACTCCTGACTTCTGCCCTCTGGATTCTGACTTCTGCCTTCGGCTGCTTAGAACTCTTCTTTCTCTACCTGTTCCTTATCGGTCTGCTCGAGCCGCTGGGTAGTGACCCGCAGCAACTTCTCGGCGTCCTTCCGCCCGAATTCGAGCGCCGGCGTTGCCCGGAGCTGGTGGAACGCGTCCAGCACGCTCACCACGAAGAGCCGCCGGTAGCCGACGTCGAACGCGAAGGCGGAGACTGCGAGGTCGGCCAGCGTGCGGACAATGGCGTCGCGCTTCGTCTCGGCCAGCTTCACCTCGTAGGCCGCCTCGAACAGGTCGGCAAGTCGGGCGCCCAACCGCTTCAGGAACTCGGCCGGCTCAATTCCCAGTTCCTCAAGGTTGATGCGCACGCCCACCGGGTTGGTTTCGTTGAACGCCGTGCGCAGCCGCTGCTTCAGGGCCTCATAGACACCGCCCGAACCCTCAAGCAGCAGGTTCTCGTCCGGAACGGCGTAGAAGACCATCGCCCCGGGCAACCGGGAGTTGCCGCATTCGTCGACCAACTGCCGCAGGTTGTCCAGGGCGCGGCGCTTGTCGCGCGACGACGAGACGGACATGCCGCGCTCGGCCTCGTCGAAGAGCAGTATCAACCCGGTATAGCCGATGGCGTGGACCCACTGAATGAGCGAGCGCAGCACGCGGAACGCGGTCGCCTTGTCGATCCGCTCGGAAATGCGGTGCTGGACCCGCACCTCCTTGGCCACATCCTCGCCCTTGAGCCATTGGACGACATCGTTGAATCCCTCGCCGTCCTCGGCCAGCAGGCTCGCGAACGCTCCCCGCACGGCGTTGCTGAAACTCGTGCTCTCGGTCGTCGGCAGGGTCTCCAGGTACTTACGCAAGCTGTCGGTGCGGTCGTACTGTTTCCGCTGGTCGTCGTGCCACTTCCTCACAACCGACTCAATGCCTTTGTCCCATACGGCGGTCGGCGCGTCGGCCGGTCGCGGGGCGATCAGGTTGGCGGCGATCCCCTTGTAGACAAGTTCCAGCTTGTCGAACGGACACTCGGTCGGGTTGAGGCTCACATACGCTACGCAGTAGTTGTGCCGGAACGCGAGGTCCCGTACCGTGTAGAGGAAGTGGGTCTTGCCGCCGCCGTAGTTGCCGGTTATCAGCTTGAAGCTCGACAGATTGTACTTCAGGATACCGTCGAGGTACTCGTCCTCGATGACTTTCAGATAGGGTTCGAGCCCGACGGTGAAATGCTCGATGCCGAACTCGGGCGGCGTGCCGGTCGAGCCGAGCTTGTTGATTATCGCCCGGGCCAGCTGCCTATCCATTCTGCATTGACGATTGCCGATTGACGACTGCCGATTTCGCCGGCCTCGACATTCGGGCTTGATTGGTCATTGGCAATTGGGAATTGGTCATTTGCCAGCCACGACCTGCAACAAAGCTGGGCAGTTCAGCCACGGTCAGCCTCCTCTCACGAACGATACGTAAGAGTAATGCGTCCCGTCGCCTTCTTCGTTATCCGGCACCCAGAGCGCCTTGGCCTTCTCGGTTGTGGCGTCGAAGTTTGCCACGTGGAGCTTCAGCTGCGCGTCGCCGACCGCGAACGCCCCGGCCTGTTTTAAGCGGAACAGGTCATAGCTGAAGCGGACGCGCGGGTACTCAACGAACTTCTCCTGGGCCGGGTTCAGCCGGAAGCTCTCCGGCTGCATTAGGAGGACAAGCTCGGACAGAAGGTCGAGCAGGAACACGCGCGTCCCCTCGCTCAATCCTCCGATACCGCAGAAACGGCGGTAAGCCGCATGCAGCCTCCCCGCCAGCTTCGCCGGCTCAACCGACTTCTGTCTCAGCCGCTCGTTCCACTTCCGGAGTGTCGTCGCCAGTTCCGCCGGCGCGAGCGCCAGCCCGGTCTTGAGCTTCTCGATCTCCGGGCCCCAGAAGATGGTCGCGCTGCCTGCCTCAAAGTCGGCCCTCACCGTGAACAGGCCGACCCTCAGCAGCGGCAACTGCCCTTTGACGGTCAGGCCTGAACCTTCGAGCCCGGCCACGAGCTGCCGGCCGAATTCGAACCGAAACTCGGCCCGGCTCTGTTCAATCGCGGCAGACTCGGTCCGGCACCACTCGGCCAGGCTCGCCCGGACCTCGGAGTCGGGGAAGGCCTGGATCGCGCCGCTCAATTCGGCGATAGCCCTGGCCCGCGCGTGAACATTGTTGACCGGGTCGGAAAGGAGACCGCGGTAGGCGACAAGCCGCCGAGCCAGCTTGCGCGACTGGCCGCTCAGGGACAGCAGCAGCTCAACGAACCCTTCCATAGTCTTTGAGTATAAGTCACGCGGGGTCCAAGTCAATCGGTCTGGCCGAGAGCCCGATTTTCCGCGCCTTCGAACCGGACAGGCACCTCCACCGGGCGTCTGAATTCGCTTGACGTGCAACCGGCAGGGCATGTATAATATACATCGATGTGGGCATGTCCCAATCTGGCTGTAGTTGCGGGGCTCTGCCGGCAGAACACCGGCAGCGCGCCCGATCGTAAAGGAGGCCTCCATGCGTGAGGAAAAGCAGAAATCATCCCCAAGTGACAGCGAATCCGGCACCGCACTTGCGCAGCGCTACGGTGTACCTTTTGTCGACCTGGCGAACTTCAAGATCGACTCCGAGGTGCTGCAGATGTTCCCGGAGCAGTTCATGCGCACGAAGCAGGTCATCCCGCTCTTCCGCGCCGGCAACACGCTGGCGGCCGCATTCGTCGACCCGGGCGACATCTTCAACGTTGATGAAGTACGCCGCATGACCGGCATGGAAGTCGAACCCATGGTCTGCCGCGACCTCGAGTTGCAGGAAGCGCTCAACCAGTACTATTCCTCGTCCCAATCTGCCGACCTGCCGGACGAACCGGAATCGATGAGCCTCGACGACCTGCCCGAGGAGGAAGGGGAAACCACCGCCCAGCTCGAGCAGTCAGCCCAGCCGCGCAAGCTCGAAGAGCTGGCTTCCGAAGCGCCGGTCGTCCGCTGGGTGAACCAGATGATTATCCGCGCGGTGCGCGAGCGCGCGTCCGACATCCATATCGAACCGACCCGCGAAGGACTGACGGTGCGGTACCGCATCGACGGTATCCTCCACCCGATTGTTTCGCCTAAGAAGGCACTGCAGCTGGCGGTCGTTTCCCGTATCAAGATCATGTCGCGGATGAACATCGCCGAGAAGCGCATCCCGCAGGACGGCCGCTACGGCGCCCTGGTCGACGGGCGCGAGATTGACTTCCGTGTCTCGACTTTCCCGACCACCTACGGCGAGACCGTGGTCATGCGTATCCTCGACCGGATGCGCCTGCTCTCGCTCGACGAGCTCGGCCTGTCGGGTGAATCGGCGGCGCTCATGCGGGAGATGATTGCCAAGCCCCACGGCGTGATCCTCATCACCGGACCGACCGGCTCGGGCAAGTCCACGACCGTGTACGCCATCCTCGGCGAGATCCGTTCCGGCGACAAGAACATCATCACCATCGAGGACCCGGTCGAGTACGACATGGACAAGATTTGCCAGTCCCAGGTAAACGAGAGGGCCGGCTACACCTACCTGGTCGGACTCCGGCACATCCTGCGTCAGGACCCGGACGTCATCTTCGTCGGTGAAATCCGCGACGGTGAAACCGCGATGGTCGCCATCCGCGCTTCGCTGACCGGTCAGCTCGTGTTCTCGACCATCCACACCAACGATGCGCCCGGTACCGTCACCCGCCTGATCGACATGAACATCGAGCCGTTCTTGGTCGCGTCCGCCATGGAAGGCACCGTCGCGCAGCGGCTGGTGCGGCAGATCTGCCCGAAGTGCAAAGAAGACTACGACCCGCCCGGCACACTGCTCGAGGAGCTGGGATTGCCGCCGGGCACCAAGTTCTACCGGGGCAAGGGCTGCGAACGCTGCCGCAACACCGGCTACAGGGGCCGTATCGGCATCTTCGAAGTGATGAAAGTAAACGACCGCCTCCGCGAGCTGATCGTCACGCGGCCGCCGACCAGCGCCATCCGCATGCTGGCCCGCGAGTTCGGGATGAAGACGCTCTGGGAAGACGGCATCGGCAAGGTCGTCGCCGGCACCACCACCATCGAAGAGGTGATGGATGAGGCCGAAAAGTTTGACTAACTAAGGAGCGGAGAGCAATGCCACTATTCCGTTACAAGGTTCGCGACAAGGAAGGCAAGATCGTATCCGGCAGCCTCGAGAGCCCCGACCTCAACACCATTGTCGAGCGCCTCGACTCTTTCGGCTACATCCCGATTAACATCCGCGAAGAGAAAAGGGCCGGGGGAGTCAGCGTGGACATCGGCCGGTTCTTCGAACGGACCAAGCCGGTCGACCTCATCAACTTCACTCGGCAGTTCGTCACCCTGCACCGCGCCGGCCTGCCGATGCTCTCTGCTATCGGCGCTTTGCAGGCCCAGACCAAGGCCAAGCCGCTGGCCCGCGCGCTCGACGCCATCCGCAAAGACCTGATGGGCGGCACCGCGCTCTCGGCGGCCATGTCCAAGTTCCCCCGGGTCTTCAGCGAACTCTACGTCAACTCCATCTGGGCCGGCGAGACGGGCGGCGTGCTGGACGACATCCTCGACCGGTTGGTGATGTTGCTCGAGCACGAACGGAAACTGAAGTCGGACGTCGGTGCGGCCATGCGCTACCCGATAATCCTCGCGGTCGGCTTCCTCGTCGCCATCATCGTCCTCGCGACATTCGTATTGCCGAAGTTCACTATGCTGCTGACCACCGTGGGCGGCAAGATGCCGCTGCCGACGCAGATCCTGATTACGTTCACCAACTTCATGGCCAAGTTCTGGTACATAATCTTCCTGCTCGTCATCGGCGTCGTGGTCCTGTTCTACCTGTTCATCCGCACGCCGGCCGGGCGGCTCTGGTGGGACCGGCTGAAGCTCCGGCTGCCGATATTCGGGCCGATCCTCTACAAGATGGCGCTCTCGCGCTTCGCCCGCATGTTCGAAACGCTGGACCGCACCGGCCTGCCCATCCTGCGCAGCCTGGGCCTCGTCGCCAAGACTGTCGGCAACGTCTATATCGGCGGAGCGGTCGACAAGCTGGCCGAGTCGGTACGCCGCGGCCGCGGTTTGGCCGCGCCGATGCGGGAGCTCGGCGTATTCCCGGTGATGGTGGTTCAGATGGTAGCGACCGGGGAGGAATCCGGAGCGTTGGACGAGATGCTCAAGCAGGTCTCGGACTACTACGACTCGGAAGTCGAGTACGCGGTCAAGAACCTGACCGCGATGATCGAGCCGATAATGATTCTGGTCATGGGTGTCGGCGCCATATTCCTGATCATCGCCATCATCATGCCGTACATGTCCATCCTGAGCAGCTTCGGCTCGGGTGGCGGCTACAACACGAGGTAGCTAGAAAGACCGCAGGCTCTTACTGACCGCCTCATCGAGGTTCTCGATGACGGCGGTCAGAAGTTTTACGGTCGCGTCGTAGTCCGCGGCGGAGACGATGCCGGTGTGGGCGTGGACGTAACGGGTCGGCCAGCCGATGGCAAGCGAGGGCACACCCGAACGATGGATGTGAATGACGCCGGTGTCATACCCGCCGCGCACGGTCGTCAGGTGATACTTAATGCGCTTCTTCTCGGCCAGGTCAATCACCCAGTCGCGTAACCGGGTATTCGGGATCATCGAATTGTCATGGACGAGGATGGCGGCGCCGTTGCCCAGCCGCTCCGCCACGCTCTTGTTCGCTTTGTCCGGGTGCTCGTAGCTGAGCGAAACGTCGAGCGCGAGCGCCACGTCCGGCTGCACGACCTCGGCCGCAGTCCGCGCTCCGCGCAGGCCCACCTCCTCCTGCACGCTGCCCACGAAGAAGACGGTGTTCGGATGCTTCTTCCCCTTGAGTGCCCGGGCGGTCTCAATCACGATCCCGCATCCGCCGCGGTCGTCCCAGGCCTTGGCCATCATTAGGTTCTTGCCCATCTCGACGAACGGTGATACCGGCACGATCGGGTCTCCGAGACGCACGCCGAGCCTCGCCTTGACGTCGAACCCCTCGGCGCAGCCCAGGTCGATGAACATCTTGTCGATGTCCGGCAGCTGCTTCTTCTCCTCCTCGGACAGCTCGTGCGGCGGCTTTGAGCCTATGACCCCGGGGAAATCGCCCTTGCGCGTCCGCACCAAGACTCGCTGGCCAAGCAGCACGTTCGGCCACCACCCACCGACGGGCAGGAATTTGACGTAGCCGTCAACCGTGATGGACTTGACCAGGAACCCGACCTCATCCATGTGCGCGGACACCATGATGCGCGGCCGCTCCGACCCGCCTGCGACCCGGCAGACAACGCTGCCGAGCCCGTCGCGGGCGACCTTGCCCGCGTGGGCCAGTTCCCGTGCCACGTTCCCGTGCCACGATGTTCGCCGACTCGGTCTCGAATCCCGACGGCCCGAACGCCTCGGTCAATTCACGCAGAAGCTTCCTGTCAGCCACATTCTCCTCCCAGTCTTGAAGTTATCCTGTCCCTAATCGGTCAGCTTGACGGCCGTTGGTTCAAATGACCAATTCCCAGGTACCAATGACCAATCAATCCCCAATGCCCAAAGACGAAGTCCTCTGGCTTTGCGGATTGGTCATTTCCTCATTGATTGAGAATTGGGACTTGGTCACTGGTCATTGCGGCCCGGCCTCCGGCTGGGTCCGCTACACGTCCAGGTTCTCGACATGCGCCGCGTTCTTCTCAATGAACTCGCGGCGCGGCTCGACTTCGTCGCCCATCAGCATCCGGAAAACGGCATCGGCCTCGGTCGCGTCCTCCATTACCACGCGCTTGAGCGTCCGCTTGTCCGGGTTCATCGTCGTCTCCCAGAGTTGCTCCGGGTTCATTTCGCCCAGACCTTTGTATCGTTGGATGTCGAACTGCGAGCCCTTGTTCTTGCCGGAAAGGCTCACCAGTTCCTCGTCGCTGTACAGGTAGCTCTCGGTCTTGCCCTGCTTCACCTTGTAGAGCGGCGGCTGGGCGATGTAGACGTAGCCCGCCTCAATCAGCGGCTGCATGAACCGGTAGAAGAAAGTAAGGAGCAGGGTCCGGATGTGGGAGCCGTCGACGTCCGCGTCGGTCATGATGACAATCTTGTGGTAGCGCGCCTTCTGCGCGTCGAAGTCCTCCTCGCCGATGCCCGCGCCGACCGCGGAGATGAGCGTGCGGATTTCATTGTTCGAGAGTATCTTGTTGAGGTTCGACTTCTCGACGTTCAGAATCTTGCCGCGCAGCGGCAGCACCGCCTGGTAGTGCCGGTTCCGCCCCTGCTTGGCCGAGCCGCCGGCCGAATCGCCCTCTACGATGTAGAGCTCGCTTTCGGCCGGGTCCTCGGACGCGCAGTCCGCGAGCTTGCCGGGCAGGCTGTCGGATTCAAGCAGCGACCGCCGCCGCGTCAGCTCGCGCGCCTTCCGCGCCGCCATCCGCGCCTTGGCCGCGGTCAGCACCTTCTCGACAATCCGGTTGGCGAAGCGCGGGTTCTCCTCGAAATACTGGGCGAGCTTCTCATTCACCACGGTCTCGACCACGCTCTTCGCCTCGCCGTTGCCGAGCTTGGTCTTGGTCTGGCCCTCAAACTGCGGGTCGCCGATCTTGAGCGACACCACCGCGGTCAGCCCCTCGCGGGTGTCTTCGCCGGTCAGCTCGTCCCCTTCCTTCAAGGCGTTGGACTTGCGCGCATACTCGCCGAGCGTTCGGGTGAGCGCGGCCTTGAACCCGGACAGATGGGTGCCGCCCTCGTGGGTGTTGATGGTATTGGCGAACGAGAAAATCGACTCGACGTACCCGTCGTTGTACTCGAACGCCACGTCGACGTGCATGCCGTTGCGGTCTTCCTCAATCATCACCGGCTTGTGCAGCGCGGTCCGTCCGGTGTCGAGGAACTTCACAAAATCGGACAGCCCGTTCGGGAAGTGGAAGGTCTCGCTCGTGCCCGTCCGCTCGTCCTTCAGGTTGATCTTGAGGTCCTTGTTCAGATAGGCGAGCTCCCGCATCCGCGCCTGGACAACCTCGCCCTTGAACTCGACCTTCTTGAAAATCTGCTTGTCGGGCTTGAACCGGATGATGGTGCCGCGCTTCTTGGTCTTGCCGGTCACCACGAGGTCGGTCACCGGCTTGCCCCGCTCGAAATCCATCCGGTACGCTTTGCCGTCGCGGAAGACCTCGGCGGTCAGGTGCTCGGAAAGCGCGTTTACTACCGATACGCCGACGCCATGCAGCCCGCCCGATATCTGGTAGACCTTATGCTCAAACTTCGCCCCGGAATGGAGCACGGTCAGCACGACGTCGAGCGCGGACCGCTTCTCGGTCGGATGGATGTCAACCGGGATGCCGCGGCCGTTATCCTCGACCGACACCTCGTCGTCCGAGTGAATGGTCACGGTCACGTCATCGCAGTAACCGGCCAGCGCCTCGTCAACCGCGTTGTCCACGACCTCATAAATCAGGTGATGCATGCCCCGGACCCCGATGTCGCCGATGTACATCGCGGGCCGGTGCCGGACCGCTTCAAGACCTTTTAAGACATGGATTTGTGCTGCATTGTAGGCTTCTGGCATTGGGCTTTATGATACCTTAAGTTGTTGGATAATCAAGCTCGATTTCGCCTCTGGAAACCGGAAAACGAGCCGCCCGGATTCGGGAAGGATTAACCGCAGATTTCGCAGATTACACAGATGGTCAGCGTCCGGACGGGTCGAAGACCAAAGACGAGAATTCCGAAACCGTAGGGTCGGAATAACCGCAGATCACGCGGATGTGCAGACTCAGCCGCTGACCGCCATTCGCCCTTCACCGCCCGCACTTCTGACTTCTAGCTTCTAGCATCTGACCTCTGACTTCGTCCTCCCCGCTTCCTCCTTCCTCCTTCATCCCTCCTCCCTTTCTCTCTCCTCCCTCCTCCCTTGTCCCAGCACAAACCTCAAGTCCGTAATCAGCCCTTTCCCGATGCGCGCGTCAATCTTCTTGAGTAGTTGCGGCTTGAGGAACCGGAGCTGGGCACTCCACGCCGGGCCGTCAACCACGATGACCAGTGTCTTGCCGTCGACTTCAACTGCCCGCGTGTGCTCGGCGGTCTTCGGCCCGGCGATTTGCGGCCACAGCGTCACCGCCGGTTGAGCGGCCAGCACTTTGTCGAGCTTCAATCCCTTCAGCACGCGCGGCAGAACGCTGCCGACGCTACGGAACTTCCGATACCTTCCCTGCCTCGACATGGAACTCCTTTCCGCGGAAGGGGTCTAGGGGTCCAGGAGTCAAGGGGTCAAGTGCCGGCGCAGAGTCGCGCACCGCCAGTGCTTCGCCCGCTCCGCCATCTTGCATCTTGACCTTTGCATCTTGACCTTTGACTTCGAGCCGCGGCATTCTCCGCGCGGCTGCGTAGACCATTTGGCCGCGCTCTGCCACCATCGCGAGCACCATCCGGCTCCGTTGCTCGTCCAGCTCCGACGCAACCTCGTCCAACAGGAACACCGGCCGCTGTCTGCCTGCGCTCAGAATCATGTCCGCCTCTGCCAGCCGCAGCGCGATGCCGGCCAGCCGCTGCTCCCCAACCGACCCGAACTTCCGAAGCTCCCGGTCGCCCCGCACAATCCTGATATCGTCGCGATGCGGCCCGACCACGGCGTGGCCAAGATAGCGGGCCCGCTCGCGCGTCGCCGCCAACCTCTGCCGGAACGCGCCCGCAAGCTCTGCTGGGGACGCGAAAACGGGGACTGTCCCGCGCGTCGCTCGCTCCTGCGGTGGCGAAGCCACACGATCGGAGGGACTGTCCCCTGTTTTCGCCTGGGACGGTCCTCCTCCGACGATTTCAGATCGTGT
>Ga0315296_10005054_pt1 | contig 10635 bp, 9 predicted proteins | sample YL17G14_18_MG_FD_203921 | JGI IMG/M metagenome (GOLD analysis project Ga0315296, IMG submission 203921) | Sediment microbial communities from Yellowstone Lake, YNP, Wyoming, USA - YL17G14_18 | ecosystem: Environmental > Aquatic > Freshwater > Lake > Sediment | place: USA: Wyoming | collected...
TTTTCCTTCTACTGCCAAGCCATATGCGGAGGTAGCAATGGAAAATGAGAAGCCAATCTTTCTTAAGCAGCCCATCAAATTCCTACTGAAAGATCTCCGGCGGATCAAGAAAGCCGTTCTTGAACAATTTTGGGAGATAACTTGTGTGTTGTGGGAGGACGAGAAATATTTCCCTCATGGCAAGTTTTTCCATGATAATAGGAACAAATCCTGTTGGCTCTTGGTCACGGTTAAGGGGCATCCAAAAAGCAAATTTAACATTTCCTTGGCAGAAGAATGGCTTCGTTATCTCGGTTTTGAAAAAAAGTTCAGGGAAGCACTTTTAAAGTTTTACAATGAACATCTGTGGGAAGGACAGGATTGGCATCCTGGTTGGAAGGCAGGCATAGAGGAGCATAAGATCTTCCGAAAGTTAGGCAACTTATTTTTTCGTAAATTAACGGGGAATGGTTAAGGGAGGTATTGACATTTGAACCTGATTTCAAGGAAAGATGGGAGCATCAACTTCGGTTGTGGGGATTGACCTGGGATGATGTCCGTATTACTGCTTGGGAAGCGGCATATATCACCTCGGAGTTATTTAAAGAGGTCCATAACATCAAGATTTCTAAAAAGCAGCTTAAGGAAGAGTTTGAGAGATTTTCGGTGGGAATAGGTGTCAAAACTTGAGGGGCTGTTACTCAAAGAATCGGTAAATTAGAGTCAGAGGGGAAATTAAGGGTCTTGCAAATTGGTATTTCAATAATGATTTTAAAGAATGTGTTAATGCAAGACCTGACCCTACTATGACTAGCTCTCTACTTTGCCCAACTAACACAATAAGGTGAATTCCGCGTGAATGAATCGCAAGACGGACAATCAAACATCATTTATCATTATACAGATGGGAAGGGCGCGCAAGGAATTTTAGAGACTCAATCCCTCTGGGCTACGCATTATCGATACTTAAATGACTTCAGCGAGCTAATAATTTTTGGAAAGGCCTTGACGAGTTGGAGGCAGGCCAATGTTCGCGAGCCTCAGCTTGTTGATTGGCTTCTAAAGGAACTTCGTGAGATCTTTTTCGGTGGCCCGGGAAAACCTCCGGAGACTGAAGCTTATATCGTATCCTTTTGTGATGATGAAGGTGACCGTCTTAGCCAATGGCGCGCTTATGGCGGAGGCGATGGTTATTCCATTGGATTTGACAGAACCGAACTCGAAAAGTTGAAGGAAAAGGAATTCAGGATCAATTGGCTTGATTCCATATACATGGACTCTGTTTGCTATGGAGACAGCGAAGAAATGCCAATGGCCCTTAAGAGTGACATAGAGAACTGTATAGAGCTGCTTAAGGATCGGTATAAGGGTAATGCTACCGAGGAAAATGTTACTGATGCCACCTTAAATGACATATTCAACCCTTTCATCAAGTGTCTCTCACGTTTCAAACATAAGGGTTTTTCCGAGGAGAAGGAAATTCGGCTGATCTCATTTCTGCCCAATTTGACTGGTGGCAGAAGAGAAGGGGGTGGCCGCCTTGAAAAAGTCATTAAGTTCCGTGCTTCTCAGAATATGTTAGTACCATATATTGAACTTTTTGAGGGAAGAGATACTTTGCCAATTAAGGAAATTAAGGTCGGTCCTTCACCTTACGTGGAGATGAGAAAACGGTCTATACAGATTTTGTTGAGGAGAAAGGGGATAAATCCTGATATTGTGACGATTTCTCAAATTCCTTATCGTGGGCCATAACCAACGTTTTCTCTTCAACAGAATCTCTTTTGAATTAGCTCGTTTTTATCTGAGATTATTGTCAATTTGTAATCTTACGGGCGAGTTTTGAAAAGATGATTGCGGTTTGTGGGTTGGGTTGTTATGAATGTGGGGCTTTCTTGGCAACGAAAGAGAATGATGATCAGAAAAGAGCAAAGGTTGCTCAAGAATGGTCCAAGCTATTTAAACTAGAGGTCAAGCCTGAAGATATTAGACGGAGTAAAGGAATTATGGGGACATTGGTTCTAAAACAACTTGACGGTGGAAGCAAAAGGATGTAATATCTCTATATGCCCAGGCAGCCAAGACTCGATGCTCCCGGAGCTTTGCACCATATCATGGGAAGAGGCATCGAACGGACAAAAATATTCCGCACCGATCGAGACCGGGAGGATTTCCTGAACAGGCTGGCGGATTTGTGCATGGACGGGAACCTCATTGTGTATGCCTGGTCTCTTATGCCTAACCACTTTCATTTATTGGTTCGGACCGGCCGCCAACCTATTTCCAAGAGTATGAGGAAGCTTCTCACGGGGTATGCTGTCAATTTTAACCTACGACACAAGCGATATGGCCATCTCTTCCAGAACAGGTATAAATCCATCATCTGTGAAGATGACCTTTACCTGCTGGAACTGACCAGATATATTCACTTGAATCCGCTAAGAGCAGGCATGGTCGGTGACCTGAAGGCATTGAACAAATATCATTGGGCAGGTCACTCCGTAATTATGGGAAGGGTGAAGCGGGACTGGCAGGATATCGACACTGTTCTTGCCTGTTTTGGTAAAGGACGCCAGGCTGTTGAGAAGTATGAACAGTTTGTGAAAGAAGGGGTATCGCAGGGGAGGAGACCGGAGTTAGTGGGAGGCGGGTTGATCCGGAGTTTAGGAGGATGGTCTCAGGTGCTTTCTTTGAGGAAGAGGGGGATAAAGGTTGCTTCTGATGAAAGGATCTTAGGAGAGGATGAATTTATCCAAAAGCTCTTGTCTGAAGCCGAGGAGAGAGAAAAGGAAACTCTGAGACTGTCTCGGAAGGTGCCTGATCTAGTGACCTTGGCGGGGAGAATTGTTAAGGGAGAAGAAATAGAAGAATCAGAGTTGCGGTCGGGCATGCGGAAGAGAAAGGTGGCGAGGGCAAGGAGGATGTTTTGTCAGTTGGCGGTAAGGAGGATGGGCTATCCTGGTGCCGAAGTTGCTCGTTACCTTGGGGTTACAACTTCTTCAGTGAATCGGTTGGCCGTTTCTGACGAAATACCGGATTTGAAGAAATATCTTAAAATGTTTTAGAACCAACGTCCCCTTCTCCGTCCCCTTCTCTAGATACAGACAAGACAGATTAATTTATTTTGAACGGGTAAGTCTGTTTACCCTCACATTTTTCTGACTAAGATGGACAGGGCAGTAAAAAGAAACCCCAGTAGAAAAACCTGGGGTCTCTTTTTTTTCTTCAGCTTAACGAGATTCTATGTCAGCTAACCACAACGACATTTGTTGCCTGGGGGCCTTTCGGACCTTCGGAAACCTCGAACTCTACCTCATCGCCCTCATAGAGGGATTTAAATCCATCCCTTGTAAGAACTCCTGTCCTCAATCCTCAGAAAAGCGGCCCAAGACAGTTTCTCAAGTGCCATCAACCATCATCGCGACTTGACCCCAAAGCCCTCGGTTTCTTCCCAAAAAAGGGAAGAATGAAAAGGATCAAGGCAAGGATCATGAGGAAGCAAGAAATGGGCCTCGTGAAGAAGATGGTAAAACTGCCGCCTGACATGAGCAGGGACCGGATAAAGGCCCCTTCCACCAATTCGCTGATCACAAAACCCATGATCAAGGGAGCCCCTTCGTAGCGGAACTTCCTCATGAGAAAACCGAAGATGCCGAAAATAAGCATGATGATCAAATCAGGCACAGCGTTCTTGAGTGTGTAGGCCCCCAGAAGACAGAAGAAGAGGATTAATGGGGCCAGTACGGAGTAAGGAATGGTCAGAAAGCGCACCCAGATACCTATTAAGGGAAGATTCAGGATGACGAGCATCACGTTCCCCACGTACATGCTTGCAATGACTCCCCAGAAAAGCGCCGGTTGGTCCCTGATGAGCATGGGGCCTGGCTGTAGACCATTGATGAGCAAAGAGGCGAAAATGATGGCCATAATGCCGTTGGTGGGGATGCCAAGGGTCATCAAAGGGATGAAGTTGGCCCCAGCAGTGGCATTGTTTGCCGCCTCCGGCCCCGCTACACCCTCAATGGCCCCTTTGCCAAATTTCTCGGGGTGTTTGGAGACCCTTTTCTCGATGCTGTATGAGGCGAAGGTTGAGGCGATGCCCCCACCGCCGGGGAGGAGACCTACGAAAAAGCCGATGAAGGTGCCGCGAATAATGGGCCAGAAGGAGTCTTTCCAATCCTTAAGGGAAGGGAGCAGATGGGAAACCCGCTTCTGATAGATTTCAGCCCGCAGTTGCACCTCCAGGTTGCTCAGCACTTCCCCCACGCCAAAGAGGCCGACAATCACAGGGACGATTCCCAACCCTTCAAGCAGAAAATTGTACCCGAAGACGAACCGGTCCACATTGGTAAAGATATCCAGCCCGACCGTTCCGAGGAAAAGGCCCAGGCTAGCCATGGCGAGCCCCTTGACCTGTGAGCCGGAGGACATATAGGTAATGAGGGTCAGGGCAAGAACCATCAGGGAGAAGATCTCAGGAGGCCCGAAACGCAAAGCGAACCTGGCCAGTGCCGGTGCCACGAGCATCAGGCCCAGGGTAGCAAAGGTGCCGGCAATAAATGAACCAAAGGCGGAAATCCCCAGGGCCGGGCCTGCCCTACCCTGGCGGGCCATCTGGTACCCATCAAGGCAGGTAACGACCGAATCCACCTCGCCGGGTATGTTGAGGAGAATGGAGGTGGTGGATCCTCCGTATTTTGCCCCATAGTAGATTCCAGCCACCATGATGATGCTGGAAATAGGGTTGAGATAATACGTCAAAGGCAAAAGCAAAGAGATGGTGGGCCCGGGTCCCAAGCCGGGTAGAACGCCAATCAAGGTCCCGAGCAGCACCCCCACAAAACAGAAAAGAAGATTCATAGGCTCGGCAACCACGGAGAAACCCATGGCTATGTTAGAAAAGAAATCCATCAGAACATCCTTTCAAGAATTCCCTGGGGGAGAGGGGCACGAAGCAAAATGGTGAATACGAAATAGGTACTAAGGCTGGTCAGAAGGGCGAAAAAGATAGCCGTGGACCAACGATGTCCGGACACAAAACGGCTGACCAGGAGGAAGAAGAGGACGGTTGTGCCGATGAAACCCAAGCGTTCTAAGAGCAAGGCGTAGACGAGGATGAAGAGGAAGGTCAAATAGATGCCCTTCTTGTTTGCCTCGGGGGCCCAGAACCTGACAGTTTCCTTACCCGATTTCCTCGCCTCTACCAGGATGAGGATAGAGAATATTCCCAGGACTAAGCCGGTCACCAAGGGAAAGAACCCCGAACCTGGTGCAGTGAGGGTTCCCACATGGAACTGAAAAGAGGCCCCACAGATCGCGAGGGAAACGGCCAGGAGAAAAAGACCGGATACGATATCATACTTCCGCATCGTTTCTCGTCTCCACACGGCCCGTACCCGCAAAGACCATGACAGGAGGTCAAAGGAAAAGGCAAGCGGCGAGATTCTTTAACACATCCTGGTCTTTTTAGCTGAATTGCACTCCGATAAATGCACTTACGTGATTAAAGTTATCCTGTAAAGCACGAGAATTATCTGGGTCACGTCTTTCGTGAACAAGAGGTAAAGATCAAGCCGTCCTCTCGGGGTTCTTATAGAGCAGCTGCATGGGAAGGGGGATTCTCAACCATATGGCCTTCTCCGGGCATGCATAAACGCAGCAGCTGCAGTGGGCACAGAATTCGGGATAAGTGACCTGCGGAATATTCTCCTTCTCCGATCCAAAGAAGACATCTTCAGCACAATACTCTGCACAAGCACCGCATCCCGTACATTTTTCCCTGTCTATAACCGGCGGCATGGATAGCTCCTTTCGTTGTCTTCCTACTTTCTCAGGCCTTTTTCACTTCAACGACCGGTTTGCCGTTCTTTTTTCTTATAAAGATTTCTTTTCCGTCCATCACCGGATCCGTCAGGGGGTAATCGGTGCGTTTGTGTAAAGCTCTTGTCTCTTTGCGTGCATTGGCCCCGATAAACACCAGTTCTCCCAGATCCAGTAGATTCAGGGTCTCCAGGCAACGGGTAAGCTCCCAGCGGTTTCGTGCGATCATGGATTGATCCACCTTCCTTCTCATCCTTCGAAGGTAGTCCAATCCGGCCGTGAGCAACGTCTCCGAACGAACAACACCCGCATAGTCCTGCATTAGCTGCTGAAGGGCGACATTGACCTCTTTCCAGTCCGGGCCCTCTCTCCTGCTCATGATCTTTTGAATCAATTCCTTTTTTGTACCAATCTCCGCTTTCCCCCTGTCATCTCCAGGTAACAATACGTCTCTGGCGAAGTCTGCAGCATTTTCTCCTGCAATCCACCCATAGGTGGCTGCACAGCTAATGCCTCCCATGGACTCATCACCCGCCGAGTAGAGTCCTGGGAGAGAAGTCTCCCCCTTTTCATTAATCCATATCTTTCCCTCCGGTATGATATGGTATGTCTGGAATTCTATGGGGTGCCTTCTGATATCGATGTCTTCCTCTTTCATGTAATCCAACAGCGGGGCGTTTCCCTCGTGCCACATCCAGTGCATCATATAATCGTAATCCTCTTTTGAGATGCCCCGACAGTCCATGTAAACAGGACCCTTTCCTGTCTTGAGAAACTCTTCCAGGTAAACCCCTTTTACCTCTGGCGTCATATCCCCATACACCCGATTCGGACTGGTGACATACGGTCCAATGGGATTGTCATGGGGATCTCGAAGAACCCCCACCCAAGTGGCCTGGCCGAAACGGCTGAAATACCTGGGGCCCACATGGCGTTTGGGCATTTCCGGACTCACAATATCAGCCCCTGCGCGGTATGCCATAGCGCGTCCATCACCAGTCAGCGTCAGGTTTCCGGGTATACTCGCCATCCATGCTGGTGTTGGCGGTGGGTATAACCGATCAAGGCAGCCGGTACCCAGTATCACGGCCTTGCTTTCAAATAGCACGAGAGAATCTTCCCGCGTATCTATTCCGACAGCGCCAATGATTCGTTCCTTATCTCTCAAGAGGTCGAAGACCATAACCCTATTAACGATCTCGGCCCCAAGTTCACGAGTCCTTTGAATCAAGACCTTCTTTTGATCCCTACCTTCATATTTCAAATGAGTAAGGACATCCCCAGGAAAAGAGTGGCCGGCAAACTCCCATCTTCCTTGGTACTTCATGGGAATGCCCCACTTATCCCATAGTTTCACGATATCAAAGGATTTTGCGAGAAAAGTCCGCAGTACATGGGAGGCGGTCCCGGATTGCATGGTCTTCAGTTTCGGTGTCTTCAGGCTCTCCCTCATGAAGAAATCCAGATCATGGCCATGGACCTCCGGGATGTAACACCAGAAATGATCATTTCCTCCCCGCCCTCGCCCGCTATGCAGCGCATGGCCTTTCTCGGCAAGGACCACCTTGGCACCTTTCTCAGCCGCTCTGATACCAGCCATCAGGCCTGCGATACCGGCGCCAACGCACAAAACATCCGTTTGTATCCTCTTTTCCTTCACATTATGTCCTCCATAGCTTCATTGACAGGGACCAGCAAACGACCCTCCCTCTCCATAGAAAAAACCGAGACTTCTTATCTTACCTGGGTTGGGTGGCTGGTTCCGTGATGAGGCCAAGGGCCTTCTGTATCCCGATCTCTTTATCCCAGGCCTCTTCAAGGAACTTGGTGTACTCAGCGCCTCTCATCTTGAGAGTTATCATACCAAATTGCTCCAGCCACTGCTTCCATGCGGGCGTATCCTGCGCCTTAGAAAAGGCGTCTTCGAGTTTCTTGACCACGGCCGGATCCATGCCCGCAGGGCCGTAGATAGCGAAGAGGGTGTCATTGTAATAATTGTAGCCCAACTCTATGGTGGTCGGCACGTCTGGTAATCTGTCATATCGATCTTTCGTGTGCATGAGCAGGGGCCTTAACTGCCCATTCAGTGCATTGTGCATGTCGCCGGCAGAAACCGCATCCACGTGACCCCCCATGGCAGCCGTCTCAGCGGGTGCAGTGCCTTTATACGGGACATGGACCCACTTGATCTTCTCCTTCATGGCGATGACTTCCATGATCAGATGCATGGGCGAACCCGCGCCCAAGGTAGAATACGTCACCTTACCAGGATTCTGCCGGGCATACTCGATAAGATCCTTGAAAGTCTTGAAAGGGGAGTCGGGTCTGACCATGAGGCCACTGGCTGCCGCAGTATATGCATAGATGTTGGTGAAGCTGGTAAGGGGCTTATAGGTCACCTTCCTGGTCAAAGGGACTCTCATGATTCCTGTACTGGTACCCATAGCCAGAGTGTAGCCGTCTGGTTTGTCCCCTGCAAGCACGGCGAGACCCACCGTCCCACTGCCGCCGTCCTTGGTGACGATCACGATGCGCTGCCCCAGGATCTGCTCCATACCAGCGGCCAGGACCCGGATACTCGTGTCCCCAGTGCCTCCAGGGGAAAAAACGCAGTACATGGTAATGGTTTTTTCCGGGTACTCTGCCATGGTAGCGGAGGTAAAGACCGCAAGCAGAACGAGGGCTGAGATTCCAAAACCAATTATTTTAGTTCTCACTGTCATTTCTTCCACCTCCTCGGGTTGACAATGACAAAAGGAAAAATCCACATAAAAGCATCGTCTTTCCCATTTTCCATCTTGTTCGCTTCATACGCTACCTCCTTTCAATGTGGGTCTGCTCCTGGATTCTACCCTTGGATTTTAAAGGTGTAAAAGATTCCGGGCATTCCCTTCATAGATTTTCTTTTTGCTTGATTCCGGTATGTTCATGTCCTCGATGGCTTCTATTGTTTTCCGGATCGCAACGGCACCGTTTTCAACATCATAAGGCATATCCGTCCCGAAAAGCAGATGGTCTTCCCCGAAAAAGTCGTAACCGCACTTAAGACCAGATGCATTTCCATTCAGGGCTGTATCGTTATAGAACATTCTGAAATATTCAACAGGATGTTTTTTAAGCCCTGGGAAAAACTTTTGACCAAGGCGTTCTAAACCATTGTTGTAATGGACAACGATTCTATCCGCGTAGTAGGGAACCATCCCCCCGCAGTGATGAGTGATAAACTTTATTGTTGGAAATTTTTCAAAGATACCGGCAAAAATGAGACGTGTCATTGCCATGGTGGTCTCATAAGGCCATCCGAAGACGGAGAATATCTGGTGAAACGAACTTTTTTCAGTTGGATAATCTGGAGTCGAAAATCTTCGAAGAGGGTGGATCCAGATAGGCAAATCAAAATCGGCCATGATCTTATATAAAGGCATCAACTCTTCTGAACTCAATGGTTTCCCCTGAACAGAAGTGTAAATTTGAATGCCCTTAAACCCTAATTCTTTGATTGCCCTCTCTGCCTCCTTCGTTGCAGCATCGATATGATTGAGTGGCAGATTTGCGATAGCAGCAATATATTTTTTGGGATTCTTAGCCACCCACTCGGCCATTTCATCGTTCGATATCCTTGCCAGTTCAGCCGCCTCTTTTGGATTAGCGGTATCCTCTAAAGTAGGGAACGTTGTAGACAGTACTTGAACCATGTCTTCGTATCGATCAAGGATACGGATTCTTTCATTGTGGTTGGTTAAGGTAATGCGTTTTTCCATGAAATTTTTTTCAGTCTCAAATTTATCAGAATATTTGTAAATAGCATTTTTATACTTTGGCAGCATCACATGAGTATAGATATCAATCTTCATAAAATCCTCCTTTTTACAGACTTGGTTTGAATATATAAACCAGATGGTTACCCATTGGGTAGGCTCTAACCCGAAGGAAAAGACAATCAAATATAACGTTTATTTCTATATCAACCAACTCCTTTGATGTCAAGCCTTTTTTTACCTAAACTGAGCGATTCTACGTTTGAACCATTTAAGATTGTCATTCCCGCCCCGCATCAAGTGCGGGATAAACTCCAGCGGGAATCCAGACGCCGTCCCTGTGAAAGCAGGGAACTACACAATAAAATGAAAATGGATTCCTGTTTGCACAGGAAACTCTGGATTCCTGTTTTCACAGGAATGACATGGTTCTATTTCACTCATTGGGTGGATACCTGATGTGATTCTGAGGGGTTTCATCTCAATGTTTTTCCCCATTTTGGTCAAAAGAATCGCTCAAATTAGGTTATAGTAAATCGTCCCGTTTTTAAGGCCGGCTGGTCTCAACCACGGATGTAAAACATAGATGGACGATAGTTTTAAAGTGGCAGTCTAGTCCCTGTTTCTCTCTCCAATGCCCGTTCATAGATGAGTTTCGCTGTGACCATATCGTCTACAGCAATCCCCATATTCATGGAGAAAATCCTCTCCAACGGGTCCTCGCGGCCCGGCTTTAATCCAGCAGCCAGTTCTCCAAGGTCGGCATAAATATTCTCAGGAATACTACTGAAGAAGACCCCTTCTTTTTTGGTGCTGAGCAACTGACCGATGTCATCAGAGATGAACTTATTGCACTCCTTCATGGCTGAACTGGTCCATGCAGAATCGTAATCGAGTGAGACAGCGAGGCCGCCTTTCTTGAGCATCCCAGCACAAAGCGGAGGCTTTGGCTCCGTAACGATAGGAATGGCTGTCACCACGACATCTGCTCCTTCGATCATCTCAGCAGGACTTGAACAAGCTATCATGTTGAGCCTCGGGTAGACCTGGCTCATCTCCTCTATAAAGCGCTTGCTGG
>Ga0315296_10005055_pt1 | contig 10634 bp, 10 predicted proteins | sample YL17G14_18_MG_FD_203921 | JGI IMG/M metagenome (GOLD analysis project Ga0315296, IMG submission 203921) | Sediment microbial communities from Yellowstone Lake, YNP, Wyoming, USA - YL17G14_18 | ecosystem: Environmental > Aquatic > Freshwater > Lake > Sediment | place: USA: Wyoming | collected...
GTAGACCTATTGTATTTTTCCAGCCAATGAAGCGTATCTCTCAGCATTTTTGGAGTATAAACATCAAAAATGAACAGCCCATCCCTGTTGAGATGCTCATTCACTGCTTTGAACGTTGATTTCCACTAGCGCGCGCGCTAACACCTCTATACTGAAATAGTGACGCATGGTCCAATTTGGGACATGGTTGGCTTGCCGAGTACAGGGCGAAAAATACTTTATTGCGAGAAAGAAGGGTGCATTATAGCGTGGAAATTAGACGAACTTTTGGAATTATTCAAAAAAAACAAAATGCTCGAGTTGCAGGTTTCACAGGCCGAGACCTACCGATTGGAAATGGACACATAAATGGCAAAGAGAACATGGCGTTCCCCAAAAGATGAAAGAAGTAATAACCAGATTCCGACAATCGTAATGCTATACTCTGATAATCACGTGGAAACTACTGTTAACATCTTTTGTCCAACGTGTAAAACTGAAGGTTTATTTTCTGGACGAAGAACTGGATTAGGAATGATGGCAAATGCCCAATTGCAGCCGTTCCTTGCTTGTACTGCTCGTTGTTTTGGCGATCATTGCTCTCTTTGTTTCTTCATCAAAGGGGGAGATCACGGATCGACAAAACGTAACTCAATCGAGAATCACGTATCTTAACATAAACGTTGAGCTCACTGGCTTGGATCTTGAGGCAAGGAGGATTGGGCTTAACCTGAGTGTTACTATGGGTTTGAACTTCAATGCATCTCAATCTGATTACTACGCAATGGTAGCAACGATAGGGACTGGTAGGGGGCTAATCAGACTTGTGAATGTCACCCGAGGGTTGAATTCAAGCGTTTTCCAAACATATGGTAATGAATCTGGCTTCACCGGATATTTCTGGGGCGGACCAGAATCCTATCCATTTGATCGCTATAAATTCAACTTTACGCTATCATTTCTTCTCGAAAACGTCTCGCTATCAGAAGACAATGTCACATTTTCCTACAATGTTGACTGGCCCCTAAGAGCCGAATTCAACGAACCTTCAGAGAATTTTACTAGTGTTGCTCAGAGCGCAAAAGGCCCAATTGTCTCAGTTGGCTACGTATTAGATCGCCCAGAATGGCGCGGATACTCAACTCTTTTACCGATCTACTTGATATTTGCATTGCTGGGATTCTCCACTTTCATCAAGATTCACCCGGACAAGCTGACCCAACGCATTGCAGTTTATACAGCAGTTCTCACATCAACTCTTGCTTACAGCATTTCCGTGCAGAACGTATTACCATCAGGACGGTACTACCTTTCCATTCCTGAGGCAATGACATACGGCATCATTGCAAGTGCAGCCATATTCATTATTTCGACATTGACTGCATGCCGCTTCAAGGTCAGTCAGATTTTGGCTGATACCATAGCTGCGATCACGTCACAAGCATTCTTATCATTTTTGCTCCTAACATTCTACTTTGCCAAATATGTGGAAATTGATAGCCATCAATTTGCTCGTATCCTTTCCACACAATGGATAGTAATGGGGCTAGTTTTCATCGGAGTAATAATGTCTGCAATATCTGACTTCCTAACCTTTCTCAAAAACTCCAAAGGTTCAGAAAATTTAAGGAAGGAAAGACTCGATTATGTAGTCAGGAGAACTTACTGGGTCTCATTCTTCTTGGAGCTTTGCACCGCATGTATTGTCGCTTATGAACGGTTCATCCAAGCGAACTTTGAAATGGGTATGCTCAGAAACCTCGTTGTCAGTTTGGCAGGGAATAATGTCTTGCTAATGATACTCTATCAGGTTGCCCTCTGGAGTGCATATCTATGCATCATCTATTTATTCTCTAAACGCGCAAGATACTCTTTACTGAAGGACTCCCTTGGCTTCTCATTATTATTCCTTTCAATGTTTAACTTCTTAACATCGTTCTTGTTATCGTTTGGTAGCCTAGCAGATCTTCTAATTCTTACCCTAATTCTGACAGCCGAATGCTCGTTTAGTTTCTGGATGATTCGCAGAAAAGTGAAAACGCCTTACGAGCAATTAGTATCTTGGCTTGGAGAATAGCACGCGGTCAAATCTAGGGCGCTATTTCTAAGACGTTTTCTCAAAATCTACCCTACTACTCACAGTATCTGCCACCTGCCCTTGGAGGCAATAGATAACAGAAACATAATCGCGCGCTAACAACTCGACGTCTTGGGTGACAAACACAAATCGTAAATCCCTGTATGCTCCCACAGAATCATTGGTAGAGTGGTTTGCTAACAGATGATAAGTTGGAAAGTATAGTTACTGGCACTATTCGTTTGCGTACAAAACCTGTCGATAAACTTGTCGTTCGGAGTCTTGAAGACGGAATCAGAATATGGGAGGACAAAGATGTCAAGAGCTTCTATTATGACAAATCTATGAAATGGCAACCCAAGAACAGAACTGCTGTTTTCCTTCCATGCTCTGCGTGGAAGCCCTATCCGTACTCTCCAAGCCACAAAGACGGGTATTTGAAAGCTCTCCTTCCATATCTAAGGCGAGTGGACCTGTTTGTCGTGAGTGAACCAATGACTATCGTGCCTTATTGTTATAGCGATGAATATCCCATCGACAGTTATGAGTATGATCCCACGAAGTTTTTCATGGGTAGCCTAAGAGAACCTTTGGCTAGTCATGCACTTGACGTTTTTGTGTCACGACTAGCCGATTGGGTTGGGAAATTCAACGCGAGGTACGAAACTAGAATATTGATTCTTCCGAGGAGCTGGCATCTTAGAATCTTCCATAGAGCATTGGAGCGTGCTGGAATATCCAAAGAACATTATAGTACAGTCAGACTGCCTGGCAGAGCTAGGAACAACGTTGAGAGTCTAAGAAAAAGCTTGAAACTCCTACTCGAGGAATGATGTAGTTGCGCGATGTAAAAGATTGCAGCTCTATCCCAGAAAAGAAGAGTGAAACTCTTGACGTGACTGAGATGAAAAGATTGCTTTGCAGGATAGGTAGGAAGCTGGGATTCGCGGTGGACGTAGAGGAAGCTCCCGAGTCGGAGCTAGGTTCTCTGGGTATAAGGCATGACGTTCTGTGGTATATGGAACAGCCTGCTTGGTATTCCCGCCTGTTGAAAATAGTCAGTTCTCGAGAAGACTTGGAATCAGGTTATCGCGAATTGACAGAAACACGTGCGAAAATGGGTCGCATTTTACATGTGGCTTTTGAGATCGAAGCTACAGATCAGACTACTAAAGGCATGAAGGGAGACATATCCAACCTGTCAAAGCTTCCGCATGGCATAATAGTTGTTCGAAGAGGAAAAACAGCGAAGCCGGATGGCCAAGAAGCAATCAGAAATCGATTTGAGAGGGCGCTCTTGGAGTTTAGGAAGCTGCACGGACCGAACACGATTGTCATAGCGTCTTTCGAGGATGTTAAAGCGTTAGAAAGAGAGCTTCTGGATAAGCATTGAAGAGTTGGTGCGCGTGAAAGAAAGAACTGGAGTTGTCGTCGGATTTCACAACCAGATGTTTCGTGCATTGTTTGGTCTAGACTAGTTGTCCATTTTTCCCTGGTACAATGTAGAGGCTTTCACGACCTTGTTGTTGCGTAATGAGGTCGCTGGGACTAGTGCCCAAATGGTTTTAAGTCCCACAGCTTGACTGCTAAAAACCGCATTATTGCAGAGCCAATAGTTCGAGTTTCTCTCGGCGTACCACGTCCCAAGCCTGAATTTATACTCTTTTTGGGATCTGGTTCGCGCGCTTATTATAGGGTATTGGCTAGCTAACTAAGCCTTTTCCCTGCCCGGTGCATAAAAAACTCTAAAACAAAGGGTGTAGCAGAGCAGATGCAGCGAATTCAGGAACATATGTGGAATTTGAGAAAATTGATAAGCGTCGTCCGACACGTTACTGCGGTTAGACCTTTATGGAAAAAGAGATAGAAGACTACCTTTCAAAGCTGTTATCGGAAGAGCGAGAAGATCGCTGGATTGTCATCGTTGCCGAAATTTTCAACCGCTTCGGTCCAAATGCTATTGGTAAAATCATTGAAGCGATAAGAAAGGACTCCTTGACAGAGCCCGACAAGCTTGGAATTCTGTCATTGCGGAATTCGGCGAAGTGGAATTCGCTTGCTCTAACTTACCTTAGTAATGGTTTTCTTGGCGAAGCGCTTAATGTCTTCGAAGTATTGTTAGCATGTGAGCCCAACAATTCGGCTAGTCAAAACAACTTTGGCATAGCTCTAATGGCCGCTGGCAATTTCGAGCAAGCAAAGAAACTTCTAACAAAAGCATTCGAAACTGACAAAAAGCGAGCTCCTGAGCAAGCCAAAAATATGCCTGCTTATAAGAATCTGCTGCTTCTTGAGAGAGGCAAGCCTCGCCCACCTCCAGGAAGATCAACGCCAATGGGCACCCCCTCCTTTCACAATATACTGTTCATGGATATCGCTGGGTTTTCTAGACCAAGCTGGTATGGCACTATACAAGTCCAGAAGATAACTTATCTCAATGAAACCGTGAGAACCCTGTTGGGAAAATTTGGGCTCAACTATGTGGAAGTGCCGATGCTTCCAACTGGCGATGGAATGGCTCTTTTCTTCGAAAATGTGGAACATCCTATTGGATTGGCGATTGAGTTGACAGGACGTTTGAAAGAGTACAATAAAACTCAGCCGAAGGACATGGAGTTAGAAGTGCGAATCGGGATTCACGCAGGGGACAGCTTCCCAGTGGATGATCTTCATGGAGGAGGAAATCGCTGCGGTCCAGCAATAAACACCGCCCGCAGAGTCTTAGATTTAGGGCAGGCGCGCCATATCCTTTGCACAAGTGAATATGGAAGTAGACTGAGGTTGTTATTCGGGTCATCTTACGAACCACTGCTTCACGATTGCGGAGAATATATAGTCAAACACGGCGAGAAAATCAACCTCTGCAATATTCACGGTAAGGGGTTCGGGAACCCTGACCGCCCACCCAAATAGTGTGGTATGATACTCAAAACAAAAGAGAATTCTGAGGCAATGCGCGGGCGCAAACGATTGCTTGGATAACGATGACACGATTGACGGAGCATTCCAGCTTTGTTTTGATGTTTTGCATTTGATAGGTATTGTTCATATGCGTCATGTAGTTGCCATCTTGCTTCACTACGGGCTTGAAGCTGCAATTCTCAATTCTGCAATGACAAATCAACGTATCTTCCGAAGGCGCGCGCTTGCAAGAGCCCATATTGGAACACGCCAAAGAAACGACAAAAAACAAAGAAAGGAGCGAAAGATTTTTCTAACTAAACAAGGAGAGTATATATTGCCTAGGGAGAAAGGTGATTTAGTGGCAGAGAGTGACAGGGTTTCTGTTGAAAACGGGACAGATTTGGTTCTAGTTCTCTTGTTTGCTGGGGGAGCTAAGAAAACCGAAAATGAGGAGATCATAGGTAACACAAGACTGGACAAGTTGATGTTCCTGCTTGAGAAGGAGACCACTCTCAAGAGATACATGATGAACATTTTCAGATTTGATGCTTACAATTTTGGTCCTTATTCATCAGAGTTGTTTGATTCTGTACAAGCCTTGGTGAATGCGGGTCTTGTGAGTGCCGGAAGATCAGAATCTGAAGAGTACCTTAACGAGGCTGATCGCTATCAAATAGAGTTGCAGTTGGAAGATAACACACAAAGCCCAAAAACTGCGACAATCTACAGTCTTACACCTGAAGGAAAGATCGTTGCGTCACAACTATTTCAATCTTTGAGTGAGTCTGAGCGTCAGGAATTGGTCGCTATCAAGAAAATGTTTAATTCAATCAGTCTGAAGAAACTTCTCCAGTACATCTATCGAAAATATCCCGAATCAGCAACCTTATCTATAATCAGAGAACAAATTACTGCTGAGTAAATATGGCTTTGTCACCCGAGATAGTATCACTAGTCGTTAGTGCACTGGCTGTTCTAGTGGGGTCTACCATAGCATTTGGGCATCATTATGCAGACAAAAGCAGCAAATTCGACGAGAAATCACAAAGCGATGAACTCAACGACATTAGGATGGATATGCGAGCAGATACCACAATCCTTGTAGTCATTAGATTGTGGCAGTTCTTGACAGAAGTGAATGAGAAAATGAAGAAAGGCTCGGGTATGGATATTGGCTTGCTGCTATACGATACTGAGCGAAGACAACCTTTCAATAGACTCCTTAACGACCTTGAAAAAACATTCAAAGAAAGCATCAACATCAAAGAGGCATGGCTTGCAGCGAAGTTCAATTATGGAAGACTTAGTAAGATATTATACGCATACGCTGCTACGATCGGGTTGATCGGATTTCCGCTTCTCGGTTTGAGCTTGCCAACAGTCTGCTTTCTTTCCACAGAGCAACTCACAATAATATGGGCGATATTTGCTGTCTTAGGAACATTTTTCTTGGGCCCGATAGTGTATACACATAGGAAGATCAGTTCCAACATGACAATCTACCAAGAAAAATGGAAACAATATTCAATTGATCAGGTGAAGATTGGAAAATGAACTACGTGAAAGAAGAAGAACTGCGGAAACCAGTGCATGATTACTTTGAGAAGAAGGAATACGTGGTTTTTGATGAAATCGCACTCTTTACACGAAACATAGATGTGATTGCTAAGCGACGAAATGAGATTGTTTCTGTCGAATTGAAGCTACGTGACTGGAAGAAAGCAATAAACCAAGCATGTTTGAATCAGCGGGTTTCAAACTATTCGTTTGTAGCGTTGCCTGAGCCTGTGTGGGATCGAATTGATAGAAGAATATACGCCGTTTCATTCGAACAAGGAATAGGCTTGCTGAGCGTCGATGGTGTTACTAGGCAGATAATGCGACCTAGACACAGTGAGAGAATCCAACCACATCTAAGAAGAAGATTTCTCAGGAGTCTCCCGAGGAGCTGATGCTGTTGGCTTTTGCGAGATTCTATCGATATGATTTTGCCGTTACGCAAATCTTCACCGATCAAAGCTTGTCGTCCAGATACTATGGGATCTCTATAAGTGCTCATTTGTTGTCTTACACTCCAACTAGCGTCATTCAGTTGCTTAACGAGACGAAAAAGCCTTTTTTTATAGACCCAATGACTTTCGCGTTTGCTAGAGATCTACAGAATATCAGTAGAAACGGACCGATTCGTAGATCCTATAAGAAACTCATGGATGACTACGGATCGCCATTCTCTGGTTGCGATTGTGGCATCAACCTGACGCCATCTAAGTTCAAGAAGAGTGATGGAACGATAGATAACTTGCTGATAGCTGACGTATGTAAGAGAGTCCTAGGTTATCAGCAGAATAAATGCCGAGTAGACACTGGCTTTGCAAAATATGATAAGCTACTCAAGAAGAAAGACATTACACTTCAGTCAGCATCACCAGCTTTCCTGGTTGCACCATATTTCTTTGCGAGTAAGTATGAATCTGAGTGGTACGAAATCAGCCTTAGGTTCGCTGAACAAGCCAAATACCAGAAAGGAAATGCAGAGCTATATCCAGTGATTTGCATTTCGCAAGACATTCTTTTTGATGAGACACAAGTTTCAAACATTGTAAAAGACTACGAAGGATTTGATGGCTACTTGATTTGGCTGGATGACCTTGATGAAGAAAACCTAGCCTCAGATGAGCTATGTGGTTTGAAACTTCTGATTTCTGGATTATCAGCTTATGGCAAGCCAGTGTATTCGCTGTATGGTGGATACCTGTGTGATCTTCTGAGCAAGTTTGGGCTTACAGGTTACTCTTCAGGAATTTGCTATGGAGAGAAGAGAAGCGTTGACGCACAGGGCGGTGGAGCTGGAAACAGATACTACATGCCAACTGTCCATGTAAAAATATCTGAAGACTTGGCCAATGCTTTTTTTGCTGAATCGAACAAAAACAAGAACCTTATGTGCAATTGCTCAACCTGCTCTAATATTCGCAACACTTTATCTTCTTCTTTGAGTTCCAAAGAATACGCTGATCTTTTTTTCACGCAGATGGATTTCTTGGATTTCAGGCGACATTTTATTAATGTCAAATTTCAGGAGATGATGGATCTGTCAAAAATGAACAAGGACGAAGTTGCAGCATTGTTAGACAAAAATATCCAAACTATCTCTGACATTGATTCTATACCAAGTGGCCATCCATCCGAGTTGACACAACATCATTTGAGAATTTGGCGTACTTTATTTGATTGATATGTCTTGCTTGTGTAGTGTTCAGAATATCACATAGTTATCAACCGATTTTTCACAAGGTTAAGCGTCAACCGAAGACTTCACAGAACCTGAATTAGCAATATGAATTAGAGCGAGCGCGCCTGAAGTATGGCTGAGTTGGACACTGAAAAACCAAAAGTCTAAACCAAAGAGGGAAGAATAGGTCTGAGGGATATGGCATGGCTACTTCTGAAGGAATGTCTCTTCTTCGATCTGAAGAGTCCGAGACTGCTGTGAAGAGCAAAGAGGACTTTGCAGAGAAGTTGGGTTTTGTAGAGTCTCTCTCAGAATTATTTTTGCAGACTACCAAGGTAATGGATAGCAAAGTCCAAGATCTCTCAGACAGCAAAGATGCAGCATACAGGATAGCGTTCAGAATTTTCAGAGCAGTCAGATGTTCTCTGAAAGCTGCACTTGAAGGCTACTATGATGTAAGTATGGCTCTGGGAAGAATAGCCTACGAAAATCACTTGCTGATGAAATATCTCTCAGAACATGAGGAAGGGGCAAAGTTGTGGTTTAAGGGCAAAAGGTTCTCTCCATACTTCCTTAGAGGGAACGTCAGTTATTCAAGCAATTCCTTGTATCAAGAGATGTCTGAGTTTATCCATTGTAGTTTCAAGAGCAGCTTCTCTTTCACAGTGATCGAAGAAGGGCAGACAAAAGCAACCATTGGAAATTATGACAAGGATCAATTTGGCAGATCGCTTTTGCTCATTCTTGTGACCTTGGAGACTACACTGATTTGGCTGTCTATCACACTTGCTCAGGAACTGATGGATAATAAGGAATGGCATTCAATGTTTGAGGCAACTGTCCTAAGAATCTGGAAGTCTCTCAAGCAGACAGTCAAGTAAAATGTTACCTTTCTTGTGATAAATAGGTTATAAGAACCTCTGTTCTAAGAACTGGAATTATAAGGAGCTATAGTGATAACAATCAGGGAAAGAGGGTTGCTTGTTGAACGCGGAGACTGAAGGCGAGTTTGAGTACTCGCTTCGCGGCAAGGACTGGAATGTCTATTGGCTTCTCTTGAAGAATGGTCGTCCGATGAGTGTTCGTGAGGTTCAAAAATCCCTGCGTTTCAGTAGCCCGAGTGTGGCGCAGCATCACCTTGAACAGTTGCGCGAACTGGGATTGGTGCAGAAGCAAGACGTAGGCGGTAGCTATCTCTTGACTAGCGAAGTCAAGATTGGAGTACTTCGTCACTTCGTCAAGTTGGGTAGGCTTCTCTTTCCTAGGTACTTCTTCTATGCGGTTTTCTCCACGGCATCATACGTAACTTATCTTCTGTTTCTCATGCAAGGCTTCACCCCTGAAAACTTGTTCATAATTTTCTTCGGGGCAATAATCTCTGCGATTTTGTGGTATGAGGCGATTCGAGTGTGGTCTTTGAAACCGTACTAGTTTCTGGTTCGAATCGTACCAGACATTAGGATAAAATACAATCAAGCCCTTGTCTTCTGAACAGGTGAATGCAAGTGGAGAAGAAAATTAGGAAAAGAACAGTATTCTACGGTTTTGCCGCTATTCTCTTGGTTGCTGTAATAGGCACACTAAGCTATGAGCTTGGCGTCTACCGGCAAGGATTTCCGCCGCCTGCGCCGCCGATTCCAGTTCCGCCTTCTGCTTTGCTCGCAAAGTTCTCATCTCGCGACGCGATAAGAGATTTTCTAGAAACAAGTTCGGGAACCCAAGGGTTCTTTTCGTATTACGGACCATCAGACAGCAAGTTCCTGAGTCCAATGATTGAAGGATTTAACACTCGGGACTCTGCAGGTTTAGCGATTCAATATTCGCCTACAAACGTCCAAGTTACGGGAGTCGATGAGGCAGACACTGTCAAGACTGATGGACGATACATCTACGTTCTGTCAGGCAACACTGTGTCGATATTGAAAGCATATCCTCCAGAAACAGCCGCGATTCTTTCCAAGATAACTTTCAGCGACTTGTACCCCGTGGGAATCTTTGTGAACGGCGACCGCCTTGCGGTGCTAGGAGGCAAGTATTCCGTGTCCTCAAGGAGCTATTACATGCCATACAGCGTGGACATCAAAACATTCGTGAACATTTACGACATTCACGATAAGTCGAACCCCGTACTTCTGCGAGATCTTATAGTGTCTGGAAGCTACTTCAATTCGAGAATGATAGGCGATTACGTCTATTACGTCGTGAGCCAACCCGCCTATGTGATCTATGACACTGTAATACTTCCAAAGTTCTACTCAAACGGGCAGGCCAGAGAGATTGCTGCTGCGGACATCTACTATTCCAAGGGCAACGACAGCTACTATCAATTTACAACGTTCGCTGCTGTAAACATTTACAACATGACACAAACACCGACGTATTTGACAATGATGTTAGGTGGGACGAGCAGCATGTACGTCTCGCTGGAAAACATCTATGTCA